>JAEEGL013235759.1_pt1 | contig 19006 bp, 20 predicted proteins | sample 9134231 | NCBI WGS metagenome assembly JAEEGL01 (sample SAMN16246548, study PRJNA631951) | gut metagenome | biome: gut microbiome; feature: rumen; material: fiber-attached | host: Bos | place: Iran: Karaj | collected 2018-10 | reverse complement strand
TGGCGGAAGGGACAGGATTCGAACCTGCGAAGCGTTAACTTGCTGGTTTTCAAGACCAGTGCCTTAAACCACTCGGCCACCCTTCCGCCGTTTATTATATCATAATCTATCAAAAATCGCTATATTTATTCTGAAAGCAATCTCGTAACAACTGATTCCGAGTCGTCCGAATCATCGCTAATTATCTTACTACTAGTCGTTTTTTTCTGCGCAGAGGCAACAACCTTAGCAACTTCATCAAAGTAATCAAGCGGCTCATAGCCAGGCTTAGCAATCAGGTTGGTTTGGAAACAGTATAAATCAGCCGCCTCAGAAATCAACACAGCAAAACCATATTTATTGTTGTAATCAAACGGGCCAAAAACCAAACACTCTTTCCCATAAACTGTTTCCGTTTGGACCTCAGGCACCCCAGATACGCTACTATTAGCTTGTGCCAATAAAGCCGCCAATTCTTCCTTTTTGCCTTTCATACTGGAAAACGTACCCTTGTCATAATAGCTTATCGTCGCGACATATTCCCCATTACTGGTAAACTTAAGGCCCGATTCGTCAATTTCATAATTATAATCTTTTGGGACCGAAAACTCATACCCAGCATAAGATACTTTTATATCAGTATCGACAACGGCAGTATTACCTCCCTCATCATTATTACCGCTGTTGTTATTGTCGCTTTTATTATTGTTTACTAGTGACATGATTCCCCATGTGGCGATTATCCCAACAACTAACCCCGCCACGCCAATCAATGTCGGCATAAGCCATTTTGGCGCCTTGTTCTTTTTGGGTACTTGCGGTTGCTCCATCGGCTGTGCCTGTAGTACTTGCGGTTGCCCCATCGGCTGTGGTACTTGTGTCTGCTCTGTTGCCCCCTGCACTTGTGTTCCACACACCATACAGAAAGTACTATCATCCTGCATCATACTACCGCATTTTTCACATTGTTTCATTTTACTCCTTTCTTATTATTACTCAATATGAACTAAATTTAATTGATGCGAATCTCCCTGCGTATCATGAACTATAAACTCTGCATAATAATCCTTTGTATTCTTGAATTCACCGTCATATATATCACCAAAATCAAAATCTAGACCTACTAATTTTACTTTATATGTATCGCCTTTTTCTATGTTGGCTTCTGTACCATAAAGTGTTTCGTAACTCTCCATATTGTAATCTAGCTCGCCCGCTTCGTTGTACAGCTTGTATGCTCCAGTAAATAAATCTATAAATTTGATTCTATTTGGATCAAAGCTCATTTTGCTAGCCAGCCCAGTTTCATCATCTGAGTCTACACGAATGTCCTTGATCTGTCCTTCGCTATCGCCAGATCGCACTCTTATATGCATTTCATATTTTTTTGTTGAGAATCCCAAAAACGAATCGTCATTATATGCAAGGATCCCAAATGAGACATAATCGGCATAATCCGCTGTGCGTTCTTTTTCGGCCATCATTGACCACCCATACCCTATTTCACCGTCAGCATCCGTAACTTCTACTACAAATTGAAGGTTGTACGACGTAGCACGTAGTTTGTCGCCGTCCAGCTCGACTTCAGAGCTACGATATACCGGCATGAATTTGTTTTCTCCAAGCTTACGGAAAATTATAATCTCCCCACTCTGATAATTATCTTTTAACTCGTCAGATAGTTCAATCTCAATAGCATTATTTGTATCTTTGTCTTTTGGGAGGTCGTTGTATACTTTTCGTGTTACCTTGCGGTCGCCCGTGACGAAGTTTTTATACTTAGTGAGAAAGTCGTAATATTTTTCAGAAAAAGCCACTTCTTTGTATCTCGATAGCATTTGCTCTGCGGCTTGCTTATTATAATTTAGAAAATAGACGGAAAGACCATTTGTGTTATCTATATTGCTGCGACTGTATTTGACAGCCCTGTTTAGGCTTTCCTCGATTTTATCAACTTCGTCGCTGTGAGTGTTTTCTAGACTTTGACATAGATCCATTAAATCCACTAAATCGTAAGATTCGCTGTCTCTGCCTGAATATCCATAGACTTTGTCTCTGGTCATAGTACGAGAGTATTGAGAGAATGTCTGGCTGGTTATTTCGTCTTTTACTGTGGAGAATAATGAGTCTACAGAGTCGATCAGCGGATCGATCTCTTTTAGATCTATTAATGCCATGGACAGATCTACATCGTACCAATAATCATCATATGATGATATGTACTGATCTATGACACTTTTAGCCAACTCTTCTGAAGTTTGGACTTTACTATTCTTGCCTAGATTATCAAGAAAGCTATAATTCCATCCATCTCCTGGTTCAACTTCTTCTGATGCAATCATGTAATTACTATAACTACTAAGAATTTTGGCCACCTCCATGCTCCCCATCAAACAGGCGTCAAACCCGATAAAATCGAACTTCTTACCACTACCTATTAATGATGTTTTTGATAGTGCATCAGCCAGCGAAGTCATCTTCATCGGTGTGCCTGAAAGCGAATTTTCGTCTACACCATATCCAAATATTGGCCCACCACCATGATCCCAAAGTATTAGATCATAATAATCTGCTGGGTATTTATCGTAAGCGTAGTTTATGAAATTGGTTAGATTGTCTGGGTTAGTCATGAGGCTTTTGTCGTATGATTGCAACTTGTTGATACTACCATCAGCTATTTCAAAAATTGCATTTTCTTCTGGGCTAACTTCATCAAGTGCCCATTTTTTGGTACCGCCAGTGTAGATGAGTAATTTTGTATGCTCCGGATCGAAGTTTGCTTCCGTCATTTCCGTAATATCTAGACTGGCTGCTGCCGACTGACTCTCTAGATCTGAACCGATCATATAGACCATAATCGTGCGGTCTTTGCCTGCACTATTGAGACCGATCGCGACGGCCATTACTACAGCAATTATTAGTGCAAGAGGAGCACAAATGGCAAGCCATAGCTTACTTTTATTCTTGTTAGGCTTGGTTTGAGTATTATTTGTAGGTGCTTGCGGTGGCGGTGACACTTGTTGCATCTGTGGTGTTTGCGGTGCCCCACAGTTGGTACAGAAATTTTGCCCAATTTGTATATTAGTTCCACAGCGTACGCAATATTTTTGTTGGTCGTTCATTGGGCTTATTATAACATAAGTTTTTTTTATTATGCTTGTTTTTAAAAATATATTTTCACAAAAATATGCTATAATTTTTACATGAAATTGGATTTTAGCTCATTCGGAACACCAGAGATGATAATTATGGCAGCTGCTGGACTAGCACTTATTTTCTTTGGATATCGTATAAAGAAAGTGGCTTTTTTTATTATATGGTTTATTCTTGGGTATAATTTGGCCGTTTTCTTGATGCCGACCATTACACGTATATCGCCGGAAGTTGTCGCGAGCGATCTTTTTCAGACTTTAATACCGATTGCCGGTGGGCTGCTTTTGGCCTTGCTTGGTTTTTCTATCGAGAAACTGTGCGTGGGCGGGATTTGCTTTGCGCTTACAATGGTGATCACGATACAGTATTTTGGCACTGATATGCAGACCTTGGCAATAGGCGGGATCATTGGCGTAATAGCGGCTGGGGCTGCGGTAATGCTGATGAAGCCTGCCACTATTATAGCTACTTCGGTAGCGGGAGCATATGCCTTAACAATAGCTATATTAGCACTAATTCCGGGCATCAGCAGGGAAACATACTATTTCATTATCCTGGGTGGGGCCGCAGTGATAGGATCGGTATTTCAGTTTCTCACTACGAAACGTGTTTCTTAGCCTCAAAAAATCACCCTTCATCGGGGTGATTTTTGCAACGAATTAGCTAACCTTATGATTATGCGAGCTCTACGGTAGCACCAGCTTCTTCGAGAGCTTTTTTCATTGCTTCGGCGTCTGCCTTGGCAACTTTTTCTTTTACAGTAGCAGGAGCACCGTCTACTATAGCCTTGGCTTCGCCAAGACCTAGTCCGGTAGCTTCCTTTACAGCCTTGATGACTGCAATCTTTTGTGAGCCAGCGTCCTTCAAGACAACGTCGTATTCGGACTTGCCTTCATCGGCGCCAGCATCAGCACCACCAGCCGCTACAGCTGCTACAGCTGCTACCGGCTCGATGCCATACTCATCTTTGAGAAAAGTTTTGAGTTCGTTAACTTCAAGCACGGTCATATTGACTAGCTCTTCAGCCAACTTCTTGATATCAGTAGCCATATTTTATCCTTTCAGGGTCTAAGGAGGGGATACACTCCCATCCCCAGGTTTCCCTTTGATTATGATTTTGAAAAATGATTATTAATTTATTAGTTAGTTGCTTATTCCTTAGCTTCTTTTTCAGCTTCTTCCTTTGCAGGCTCTTCGGCTGGGGCTTCCTCAGCTTTTGGTTCTCCAGGTTTTTCCTCGGCTGGTTTAGCCTCTACAGTCTCTGGCTTATTCTCAAGCCCAGAAACTATACCATTGATGCCAGACAAAAGTGTATCCACCACCTGAGCGATAAGTTCGTTCTTGGTAGGAAGAGAGCCAAGTGTTGTGACTTCTTCTTTGGATAGTGCATCACCTTCGCCGTTGAAGCCACCTACGAGCTCCATCTTGGCATGGGTTTTTGCAAATTTAGTGAGAACTTTTGCCGCATCGAAGTCTTCATCGGTGCCAAGCGCATAGAGTAATTGCCCGGTGAGACCAGAAGCATCAGTATCTTTGTAAGCGGCGATTTCCTTCATCGCTACTTTTACTAAGCGGTTTTTTACAACCTTGATCTTGATATTTGCTTCACGCGCCATTTTGCGAAGCTCTTGCAGCTCTGCTACAGTGAGACCTTCATATTTGGCATATACTACCATTTTGGAGTCCGATAGAAGCTCAGTAAGTTCAGCAACCAATGTAGTCTTTTTATCTTTTGAAATTGCCATAAAAAGTTCCTTTGGTTATATTGATATTTGGTTAGCTAATTGTTAATAATGCGTCACCAAACACAACTTATAAGAAATATTCCTCGGTGGCATTATTAAATACTTATACGAGTATCGCCACTGTCTTTGGTAACTTTCTTGATAATATCATACTTTTGCCAAAAATTCAAGGTCTAAAACGCGTGGAAATGAATATCTCCAGGTAAAAGCCCCAGTCAAGGACTGGGACTTAAGGGGAGTGGCTCAGATAAAAACTTGAATAAGGGCGATGACTGCGCCGGCGAGCACGGCAACAATTGCCAGGATAAGCAATATGTTGGCGGCGCGTTCCTGAGACATGGTATACATGAGTGTCACTATGATCAGTAGCGCAAATGCAACTACGAATATTACATCTGGCAAAAGGCCTAACGCCGACGTCCCCGTGATGGCACCTAGGAATATGTTCCTGATATGATTACAGAACATGCCGCCAGCAACTGCAGCTATTATTACTAGATAGAAATTCTTGTATTTTTGGGTCATTTGATCGCCTCCTTAATTAGATACAGCTCCAATAACCAAGATTATTCCAATAATTTGATGTCTGCTATCACTACATAGTCAACCATGAACTCTCTCTTGCCTTCCGCTCTCGCAAGATCAGAGATTTCCTTAATTGTCTCTTTTGCATCCGCAAGCCCACGATCGCTGATTTTTTTATCTGTATAATAAAAAAATGAGCCGGTAAATTCACCCTCTCTACTACAACAACGATAAAGGTAAATTATAAGATATGTATATGTCATAAAGTACACCCCCTTTCTTCTTTGAAGATACCACATCTTACTAAAAAACGCAAGATTAGATTGATACTAGTGGTATAATTATAAGAGGCTTATTGTGCGCAATTATATTGGAGGTGGTAGTATGGGAATAATATTAGGATGGGGTGCCTTCGGACTTGCAGCACTCAGACTTGTATCTATAGTAGTTCATGCTATCTATAGCGCAACGGCGAAAGATGACACCTTGGCAGACTCAGGCAATGACAAAACTTTATTAGAGTAAATTCTTTACTGTTTTAGCGCACAAAAGGCAATTACTTCGCCTCCATATGTATATGGGGGCATATTTTGTGATAAAATATTAAACATGGAAGATTTCGATTTTTTGGGTGATGGGGAGGTGTATTTAGATGGGGCGTGTCAGAGCTTAAGACCACGACCAGTGATAGACGCTATAAATAGTTATTATACCGAGCATAATTCTTGCGGCGAACGCGTAAAATATAAATGGGGCGTAAAGACCGATGAAACAGTGGAGGAAACGCGCGAATTGGTACTGAAATTTATAAAGTTGCCAGCCAGAAAATATACGGTTTCTTTTACTCTGAACACTACTTATGGAATCAACTTGATCCTAAATCAGCTAGATACAAAGTACTTTGACAAAGTTGTAACCAGTGAAATAGAGCATAATTCGCCGTTTCTTGCGACTATGGCTTTTAGCCAGCGCACTGGACTGCTCCGTGAAGTAATCAAACGCAACGATGATGGTTCTATTGACATAAAAAACCACGATTTTACACGGGCGGTGGTAGTGGTTAATTGTGCTAGTAATTTTGATGGGCGAAAACTGTTAAATATTAAAGAAGTCGTAAAAGCAGTGCATAAGGCTGGCGGGATAATAATTATTGATGCGGCGCAGGCTATGGCACACACAGCAGATATTGTGCGCGGTATAGAAGCAGATGCTATATGCTTTTCGGCGCACAAAATGTACGCGCCATCACTAGGCGTAATAGTATGGCATAATGATTTGTTAGAGAAACTAACCGATGGCTTTTTAGGTGGCGGCATGGTAGATGACGTCGAAAAGGATAGTTATATACTATCGGCTGGCAATAAGGAACATCGGCACACTAGGTTTGAATCTGGGCTGCAGGCTTGGGGCGAGATAGCGGGACTAGGCGCAGCAATAAAATGGCTAGACAAAGTCTCCAAAAAAGATTGGCGAGCTCTCGAAGAGAATGCTCAGGAATTGTACGATTTTTTGAAGGGATCAGATAAGGTGCTTTTAGTAAATAGTGCCCCAAATACGACTATGACTTTTTACATAGACGGATTTGACTCGCATCTACTCGGTAACGCCTTGAGCAGAGAAGACATTATGGCGCGTACTGGGTATTTCTGCGTACACTACTATTTGGATCATGTACTAGGGCTGCCACCACTGATGAGGTTCTCTTTGGGCCTTCATAATAGACCTGGAGATATCACAAAAGTCAAAAAGATAATGGAAAAAATTATATATTAGTGGTAAAATATATACATTATGGTGTGTGTAGCTGCTTTTATTATTTTGGCACTTATCGGTGTGTTTGTGGCCATTATTTCTATTTTTAAACCAAAAGTCGGTAAGGCCTATTGGAAGATGTTTAAAAAGGCTTGGGGGTGTTTATGGAAAAAAGTACGCCTGCAGAAATGCGAAACTGGGTTTAAGGACGATGTGAAAAACACTTTGCTAAGCCGAGTAATCGTCAAACACCCTAAGTGGGTAAAGCCACTGTCTATTGTAATAGAAGCGATATCAGTGCTGATAGTGATAGTTGCCGTGTGGGCTATACTTACTGCCATAAAATCTTTGTTGGCACTATGGGCGCTGGGGAGCTGCAACGTAACAAAGCCTTCGGCATGCTCGCTCGGAGCCGAAGTGTGTTCGATAGATGAAAGCGAACCAAGCAACGTATTTGAAGCGACAGGGCGATGGTTCACAGAGTGGGGCGAGATATTTGAGGCAATCCCAGATAAATTCCGTACTTATGATGCAAATGACTACGACCTTAATTATGTAAAAGTAGAGGAATCCGCAGAGGATAAGCCTGTCGCCGTAGATATATTTGATCCAGGTTGTTCTGTATGTATGATATCTTATCGAAATCAGAAATCGGCTGGTTTCTTTGATAAGTACAATGTGCGTCTGGTGCCATTTGCTATACAGGATGCAGATAATAGATATAAATTCAAGAATTCGGAGATAATTGTACGATACATGTTTGCTGCAGAAGAAGTGAAGACAGGTGCAGCGGTTAATATCTTAGACCACATTTTTACCGGCAAGAATAGCGAGGGTATATCGTACCAGAATAAGTTTAATGATGATTATTCTTCGGAACAAGCTACTGCTAAGCTTGAACAATGGTTGTCGGATTACGGCATTAGCAAAAAAGACATAGCCGTAATACGTGAAAAGGCTAGTTCGCAAGAAATTACAGACAAAATGAACAACAATCGTACAATAGTAGAAGATCAGCTACGCATAAAAGGTATCCCTACCATGCTATTCGATGGTAAGAGACATACTGGGCTATACAAAGCAGATGCATAATTAGTTTATGTATTTTTTACAACGTTTTGCGTGTGACCGATGTTTATTTGGTGGAAAACTTTCTTAGAAAGTGCTTGACTTTGCGGCATTGATGATATATTATAATAGTAATATTGTAATATAGACAGGATGCGAGGATGTCTGAGATACCAGAAAAACAAATAAAGAGATTACGCGGTTTACTTAGCGATGCTGAGACTAATTTGTCCGCTGCCAAAGAGTTACTTGTCTCTATACTTGGAGATGGTGACACTATCACAGCGCCTAGGGAGACTATTGTCTCTGCTCCGGAAGGTAAGATTATCGAGGGTATATTCGATGGTCAAATTATGATCGGGCCTGATGGAAAGAACTACCCAGTACCAGCAAACTACGCTTCTAAGTCGAAGCTTGTAGAAGGTGACATCATGAAGCTCACCATTACTGAAGATGGAAAGTTCCTATACAAGCAAATCGGCCCAGTAGAGCGCAAGACAGTGATAGGCACCCTAGTACACCACGATGACAAATATTTCGTAGAAGTGTCTGGTAAAGAGTACCAGATATTGTATGCCTCTGTGACTTTTTTCCACTTACGTGATGGATCTCAAGTATCTGTAGTAATACCAGCCAATAATGGCGAGGCTACCTGGGCAGCAGTTGAAGCCGCTCTATAATTTATGCTAAAATCCGCCATCTTGGCGGTTTTTTGTGACTCGCTCTATTAATAATAGTGCTTTAGCCCGAGAAAACAATAATCTGCGGGATTTTTCTTACAAATTACTATACTACTAGGGTATAATAGATATGTATGAAAGCGTTGTATAGGAAATATCGGCCGTGCAGGCTGGCTGATGTAGTGGGGCAAGAGCAGGTAACGGATATTTTGGCGAATTGTTTAAAGCAGGGGAAGATATCACATGCCTATCTTTTTATTGGTCCTAGGGGTACTGGCAAAACTAGTGTGGCTAGGATATTTGCACATGAGGTGAATGGATTTAAATATGAACTAGAAGACGACTATGTGGACATAGTCGAGATAGACGGAGCGAGCAATCGCGGTATCGATAATATTCGCGAGTTACGCGAAAAGGCCACAATTGCTCCGACCAGCGGTAAATACAAGATATACATTATAGACGAGGTGCATATGCTTACAAAAGAGGCTTTCAATGCACTGCTCAAGACACTAGAGGAACCACCTGCACATGTGATATTTATAATGGCAACTACCGATGCTTATAAAGTGCCGATCACTATCACATCGCGTGCGCAGACATACACTTTTAAGCTGGCAGATAGCAAAGTGATGCTTGACCATATTAAGTCTATCGCCGAAAAGGAGAAGATTAATATCACCGACGACGCACTGGAGATAATTGTAAAACGTGGCGGTGGGTCTTTTCGCGATACGTTGTCACTGTTAGACCAAATCTCTACATTGTCCGATGATACGATTACTAAAGATTTGGTTATAAAATCGATGGGGCTGCCCGAAGACGAAAAAATTACCAAGCTTCTAGCGGAATACACCAATGGCGATGTTGTGAAAATTACAACACTTATAAAAGATATACTGTCTTCTGGGGTGAAGCCAGAAACCTTGGCAGAGGAAATGATTGCGCAGATAATCGCCGACCCACGCCAGGAATTGCTGCCGTTACTAGCCAAGCTACCAGACGTGAAAGCTCCATTTCCAGAGGCAAAGTTAGTAGTGGCACTTGCTAGCCGTTCTGAAATGTCAACACAAGCGGAGAGAATCATAACACCGACCCACGCGCGAACGCATCAAACTAAACAGCCAACTGCGGCTATAGTGCGGCCAGTGACAGGATCCGCTGGTATATCTAACGATACACCTAAACCCACCGCTAATACTACTTCAACTAGCCAAGATAACACTGCGGATATTTCGTCAAGCCAGTCAGACGTTGCGCGTACTGACGGTGTCCATAGCGGTAATAGTAGTAATGATTTTGACTGGAATACTTTTGTCGATAAAGTACAGGCGCTGAATGATGCGGTCTACTCTCAGTTGATGAAGACTTTATATGAAGTAAGAGGTGATGCCTTACATATATATCCTGAGCGGAAAATCGTAAAGACTATATTGTCAAGAGAAAACAATAAACGAATCTTGGTAGACGCAGCGGGCGGAATACGCATAGAGATACATGAGTTTGGCGAGAAGCCTGCTAATGCCAAAAGTGATGAAATTTTGAGCAAAATTTCTGATATAATGGGAGGTGAGGTTCAAAATGACAGAGGAGGTAACCCATTCGAAGAATGATGGCGGCCGCGTGCCACCACAGGACATCGTAGCCGAGAAATCTTTGCTCGGAGCTTTGATGTTGTCTAACGATGTACTACCAGACGTGCTTACTATTTTGCGACCGAGAGATTTCTACGAAAAAAGGCATCAAGAAATATTCCAATCTATGCTGGAGTTGTACGATCGTCATCAGCCAGTAGACTTACTCACGCTTACAGCCGAGCTCAAGAAGAAAAAACAGCTCAAAGATATAGGTGGAGCACCGTATCTTGCTGAGCTGTCAAACTTTGTACCTGCAGCGTCGCATGCCAAAGCTTATGCAGAGATTATCGAGAAGGCATCAGTGCGGCGGCGGCTTATACAAGCTGGTACCGAGATAGCCAATAAGGCATATGAAGACGACGCTGTAGCTGACTCTCTAATTGGCGATGCCGAACGGGCACTTTTTGAAGTATCTGACAAAATCATCAAGAGTGACTACACTCCAATGGAAGAGCTCTTAGCTGACGCATTTGACCGTATAGAACAATTACATAAGAATAAAGGTGCTCTAAGGGGGCTCAAGACTGGATTTCGTGACCTAGACAAGAAAACCGCTGGGTTTCAGAAGGGTGACCTAGTAATCATAGGCGCTCGCCCAGCCATGGGTAAAACTACTTTTGCGCAAAACTTAGCGTATAATATAGCTAGCATTAACAAAAAAGGCGTACTTTTCTTTTCTATGGAGATGGCGGCGAACGAAATAATAGACCGTATGATATCTGATGTGTCTGGCGTAGACAACTGGAAAATGCGCACAGGTAATCTTACCGATGAAGAATTTGCCAAGATAGGCGATGCGCTGGGCGAGATGGATGAGATACCTATATATATAGACGACACCAGCTCGATGACCATAGTGGAGCTTCGCAACAAAGCTCGCCGTGCTATGCATGATCGTAATATTGGTATAGTGATAGTAGATTACTTGCAGCTAATCACTGGCTCAGACCGCTACAAGGGCAACCGCGTGCAAGAGGTGACAGAAATCTCGCGTGGGCTAAAAATATTGGCACGTGAGCTAGAAATACCCGTAATAGCTCTAGCACAGCTATCACGTAACGTAACCGGGCGCGAGGATCCGCGGCCAGTGCTTAGCGACCTTCGTGAATCTGGGTCTATTGAGCAGGACGCCGACCTCGTGATGTTCCTCCATCGACCAGACTACTACAAACAAAACGATGACAATTATGAAGAAACCCATATCACAGAGCTGCTGGTAGCCAAGCATCGTCATGGCGCCGTAGGCAAGATAGAGCTGTACTTCCACCCAGAGTTACTGCGCTTTATGTCGCTAGATAAGACTAGGGAATAGGTTAATCCATTATTATGCAATTTGCATCATGGATAGATTTCTACAATGCAAATTTAATTGCGATATAAGAGTGTACGGAAATTTGTTGTAGTGTTGATAAAAATTACATTATTATTTTATATTGTATATTATGTTTTGCACATAAGATCTCAGCCTGGATAGAATAAATTGTTTGGTGAAGAAATTATAAATTTTATGTATTTTGCAAATATGATATAATACTTATGTGAAGAAAATTATTGTTTCTAAACTCTTTTTATACCGATATAGGTTTATTATAGGGTATGTTGTGTTGGGCGTTTCTTTTGTAATAATGCTCTTCACATTGCCGCTCTTTGCACAGAATGGCTTGAGTAACGCAGAGATGGATTCTGCCACAAGTTCTTATTACTTGGGCAAAGATGGACTATTGAATGGAGATCTAGTGGACGCGCCGTATAGATTAGTACAAAAACTAGCGATTGTTGTATTTGGATTATCTACCTATAGTATAAAGTTACCTAGTATAATTATTGGTTTACTATTAGGATTCTTATTAATTTTGCTTCTAAATAGATGGTTCAAGAGCAACGTATCGCTTCTAGCGTCGTGCCTTATCATACTTTCTACGCCATTTTTATTCCTTGCTGGCAATGGTACGCCGCTAATAATGCTAGTGTTCTGGCCAACGCTACTATTGTGGCTGGGGTCAAAAATACAAGGAGAAAAAAGACCAAAGCCGATGTATTGTTTTATGTTTGCAATGGCCTTGCTTGGGTCTATATTCACGCCGTATATGATATATTTTGCGGCTTTTTGTGTATTGTTCGTGCTGTTCCAGCCACACTTACGATTCGTAGTTAAGAGCTTGCCAAAGTTGCCACTGGCTATGATCATAATCATTGTCCTGGCTGGATTTGTCGCTCTTGGTATTAGTATACACAATCATCCAGAGACTATCTCGGAGCTGTTGTTCGGCAATGGATCTCAACCTGGTAATTTTTGGAATAATATTGCCGCTGGGCTAGCGCCAGTGTTTTCTTGGCATCACAATTTAGAAAGTGTCTTTTTAGCACCCTTGATTAGCTTGCCTACTTTCGCCCTGGCACTTATCGGATTATTCTCTACCACTAAGGGCTTTTTTGCCTCGCGTAATTCTATAGCGTCTATATTACTATTATTCTGCCTAATGATTACTGGATTTCAGCCTCAAGCAGTGGTGTTTGCGATATTACCATTTGCTATACTAATCGCGCATGGACTAAAGTATCTACTAGAAAAGTGGTATGGACTTTTCCCAGAAAACCCTTACGCGAGAATATCTGCACTAATGCCGCTTACAGTGCTGTTTGGGTTTATGATCATACCTGGACTGTTACAATATATATATGGGTATCGCTACAACCCAAATATAGCAAATGAGTTTAGCGATACATTAAATGTGATACGAGATAATCTTACTGATGAATTGTTACTAGCGAAAGATCACTATGATTTTTATAAGATTTTGGAAGCGAAGAGCGGAATCAAAATAGTAGATAAGATAGAGAACACCGAAAGCGAGGTGGCAGTACTCGGCAAATGGGAAGACAGACCTGAGGGGTATGAGCTTTCTCGTATAATCACTTCGTCTACGAGGGATAATTCTGATATAATATACATATATACATATATCATAACGGAAGGAGAATAAAATGGGTCAAACGATGGACCAGATGAAATTATTAAACCAATTGCGCAAAGCACAAAAAGAGCTCAAAAACGAGATAGTAGAGGTAGAAGCTGGTGATGGGGCTGTAGTTGTGCAGATTAATGGCGAACTCAAGGTGAAGAAGGTAAAATTAGATCCTGAGAAGATTGACTTTGATGATATTCGTGAATTAGAGCGCTGGATAGAGAACTGTATGCGTGATGGATTTGCTAAGGCACAAGAAATTGCTACTGACAAAATGAAGCCATTAATGGGCGGACTTGGCAATCTTGGCCTCGGGATGTAAATGCTACCGCAAGCACTCGAAAACGCCATAGAAGCTCTGGGCATGCTGCCTGGAGTAGGGCATAAGACTGCCGAGAGATATGCTTATTATTTGTTTCGTTCTAGTCCAAAGATAGCCGACAACATAGCTGATGCCTTGGCAAATTTACATGACAATGTAAAATCATGCCCAGTTACTTTTGCGCTGATTGATGCTAGCGAAGAAATATCACCGCTATACGATGATCCCGCCAGGGATAAGACTACCGTGCTCGTGGTAGAAGAGCCACTAGATATATATGCCATAGAGCAAACGCATGGGTTTAAGGGCACATACCATGTGCTAGGTGGGGCTGTGTCACCGATAGACGGTATTACCCCAGACCAGCTACATATCCATGAGCTGGTACAGCGGGTAGAGAAGGACAGTGTAACAGAAGTGATCATCGCCACTAATCCTTCTGTAGAGGGCGAGTCTACTGCACTTTTACTCGATAAGATGCTACACGATAAGTATCCTGAGCTCAAAGTGACCAGGCTAGCACGTGGCCTGCCACTGGGCGTGGATTTGTCTTATGCAGATCAGATTACACTCAGCGCAGCACTGGAAAACAGGACAAAAATCTAACAATTCACCGCATTTCGGAGATTATAGATGCTATGTGATAGCCACATTGTCTGCTACATTTCGGAAGCTACGTGATGTGGTAATTAATTTTACCACATCACTCCGCCCCTCCGGCGGCAAAATCCACCTAAAGGTAAATTTTGCCTTAATGTTCCTCAATTGTAGCAGACAATGTGACTACGCTTCGCTTTTCTGGTAAAATACCCCCTAAAGGTGATTGTGTGGCTGGTTTAGTAATTTTCCAGAGCTTTGAAGTCTACCTTGGCGAGCTTGGTCTTGGGCAAAGCGTCAATAAAGCGAATCTCGCGAGGTATTTCGTATTTAGCGAGGTATTTTTTGTATATAGTAGACAACTCTTTTTTGACGGCGCGCTCGGAAGCGTCTTTCTTGGCTACCACGAATACTACTACCTTCTCGCCACGAAGTTTGTCGGCACGGCCAACTACAGCGCATGCTTCGACACTCTTACACTTGAGTGTAACATCCTCAATGTTGGCTGGGTAAATATTGTAGCCATTACTGATAATCATGCGTTTGAGGCGAGAGCGGAAGTGTACCACACCACGATCATCTATATATCCGATGTCGCCGGTGCGGAGATATTTTTTGCCATTGTATTCGATAAAAGCCTTCTTAGTTTCTTCTGGATGGCCAAGATAGCCCTTCATGACTGATAGGCCATTTACTACGATTTCGCCGTCATCTCCGAGCGGTACTTCTTTGTGGGTATTGATATCCAAAATTCGCACGTCATTATCTGGGATAGGGTAGCCTATCACATCTGACTCTTTGGCTACGCTACGCGGCGAGAATATAAAGCCGCCCGAAGCCTCCGTAAGACCGTAGCCGTTTTCGATAACTGCTTTGGAACCGTTCTTCTTAAGAAAGTCATTGATTATCTCTTTGCTACTCATACTTATCATGTCGCCGCCAGACACTACGAATTTGACATTTTTGAGGCCGTCTTTTTTGAATTTGATTTTGGTGAGATATTCAAATACGGTAGGTACGCCTATTAGGATACTAATCTTATATTTGAGAATATAGGTTTTAAACTTCTTGGCGTTGAATTGCGGTATTAACACTGTGGTGGCACCAAAATATAGTGGCATATGGATGCAACACCCTAGACCGAATGCATGAAAGTTTGGCAAAAATGCCATAAATGAATATTCGGTCTTGAATAATTCTGGGACAAGATACTTGGCGCCAAGTGCCTGCGCGTTAAAATTGAGGTTTGACAAGATGATGCCCTTGGGCTTGCCAGTAGTGCCGCCAGAATACATGATGACCGCATCGTCGGTAGAATCTACTCTGGCGTGAGGATTACCGATAAACTTCCCGGATCTAAATAAGAATTGATCCCAGGTGATAACGTGCTGAGACTTCTTGATATGATTTTTGCGTCCTTTTGTGAGCTTATAGATAGCACGAACTAGCATTACCATTGAGCGAGTAGCAGATACTACCACTACTTGTTCTACGTCTGTGTCCTTGATAATATTCTCTACTTTGGGATAAGCAATGTCTATACAAAGCATTATTTTGGAATGAGCTTGATTGAGATATTCTTCTATTTCTTTTTCGGAGGAGAGCGGGTGTATCATATTGGCTACAGCGCCAATTTCGTTAATAGCGTAAAACATATAAACTGCCTCGGGAGTATTTGGCATACATACGGTAATATAGTCGCCTTTTTCGGCGCCAAGAGCCTTGAGAGCGGCGGCAACTTTGTTGATCTTTTTTATCATTTCTTTGTAGGTAATTTCGGTATCATAATAGCGAATGGCTGTATTGTGTGGCCACTTACAAGATGCTTCGTAGATAGCATCATACATACCACCCTCGAAGTAGTGGACATCTTTAGGAAGTTTTTCTATGTATCCGTATTTGGCTCGCTCAATTTTCATATCGAGCTTGCGTAGTGTATTTTTGATCTTTTTATAAACATATTCTAAAGGCATAGTATCTATTATACTATAATTATGATAAAATAAATATATATGGGTATATTACGTGCGGACAAGAAATTCAAACAGTTTGAAGATGTATCTCCTGAATTCCTTAAAAAAGAGGGGATTAGGCTACTTTTGTGCGATTTAGACAATACCTTGAGGCTACATTCTGAAAAGGAGCCAGCGGATGAACTGGCTGAGTGGATAGAGGATTGTCGTAAAGCGGGTGTAAAAATAGTGATAATATCAAATAATGGTCGCAAGAAAATGATGCAGAAATTTTGTGAACCCATAGACGTCCCATGCGTATGGTGGGCCAGAAAGCCTATGAGCACAAAATTAACAGAAGCCATGCAAGAATATGGTTTTAAACCAAGTGAAACTGCTATGCTGGGAGATAAGTGGTCTACTGATGTATTAGCAGCAAAATTTGCAAAGATCAGGGCGTACAAGGTAGAGCATAGGAGAGATATAGTGTGAAAAAATCTTCCGCCAAAATAACGGGCCCGACGTATCTCACTATCGCACGAATGTTAATAGCTATTCTGTTTCTTGCTTTTGTGCTTATTCCAGAAATTTGGGCAAAAATTATAGCACTAATACTGTTTATCGCTGGAGCGATAACCGACAAAATAGATGGCAACTGGGCACGCAAGCGTAAATTGGTGACGGATTTGGGGGCTTTTTTGGACCCATTGGCAGACAAAATGCTGATAAACTTAGCTTTTTTGGCACTGGTAGCAGTAGGCGTAGTACCAGTGTGGGTGTTTGCTATAATATTAGTGCGAGATTTTGCAGTGGACGGTATGCGCATGATGGCAGCAAGAGACGGCATCACTATAGCCGCGTCTTTTTATGGCAAGCTTAAGACCACCGTGCAAATGACAGCTTTAATAATATTATTATTCAATCTAATCATAAATTTAGAATTCATTACAGCGGTAGGGAATATAGCCTTGTATCTAGCGCTAGTATTAACGGTGTTTTCTGGTGGCGACTACCTAGCTAAGGGCTGGAAACGAGTGATACACTAGTATTGCTAAATTAAAAGCATCTCAGCAACAATTAATTGAGTTATTACAATGTGAAGGTCTTTTTTGCAACATTGTTGCAGTAGCTATAAATGTGTCGAGACTAGAAGAATATTGAAGTAATGATTAATAACACTGTGGCAGTAAAAGCAGTGGAATCGATACGATCTAGATAACCGCCGTGACCCTCGGTACCGCCTACTAATACTTCAAGCTTTTCAAAAAACTTGTTTTTGATGAGGATCTCATTGGAATCTTTGACGCGAAATTGACGCTTGAGATAGCTTTCGAACAAATCCCCCATTAGCGCTAACGGGCTACATAGTAGATAAATATAATCTGTACGGCCAAGTGCGGTGATAAGAATAGCTGGCAGACCAGTAGCAATAGCTAGCCCGAGGATAGTACCCTCCCAGGTTTTGTTTTTGGAAATCTTAGGAAAAGGACGATGGTGTTTAATCCACTTACCGCCGAACTTTTTACCACACAGATAGGCAAAGATATCATAGCCGCAGACGCCAAATATTATATACCATATCTGTACAACACCAATCTGTGCAACGAATATGGAACTATACACTAAAAACATCATCTCGATGATGGCAAGAATAACGTTTTTGAAATGGGCGGTTTTTTTGAAAAAACTTAAAAGCTCTATGCCAGAAACCACAGCGAACATCCCAAAGAGAATCTTAAATGGTGCAGCCTCAAAAGTGTACATGGCTATAATCGCTACGAAGAATAGTGCAAATCCGCAAATAACTCTCACACGGAAATTTTTATCCATATCCTCATTATATCACACCTTGCTCATGATATAATATACAATATGTACAGTAAATTTAGCGATTTCATAAAAGACAAAGAGTCATTGTGCATCATACAAGCAGAAAATCCAGATGGAGACTCGCTGGGAAGCGCGATAGCATTAGACTATTTATTGTCAGATAAAGATATTTCTTTATATTGCCCAGTAGATATTCCTAAATATTTGCGTTACTTTGAAGATTGGTCACGAGTAACAAATGAGTTTGATTTTAAGGCTGATGGATATGTGATAGTGGATACCGCGGCGGAAATATTACTGTCAAAACTACTTGAAGACGCATCTATAAAAAATCGACTTTATAATGCACCAGTACTAGTGATAGATCATCATGAGACTCCTGATGACATCAACTTCCCACATGAGAGCATTATAGAAGTAAGGCCGGCCTGTGCTGACTTAATTTACAAAATAGCCGTAGATCAAAAAATAAAAATAGAGAAGAATTCTGCTGAAGCGCTATTCCAAGGTATTTTGTCAGACACACTGGGATTAACTAGCTCATCCGTTACGGCAGAAACTTTTGAGACGGCAGCATCTCTGACTAAGCTAGGAGCAAATATTAGCGAGCTAGAGGACCGTCGTCGTGAATATATGAAAAAATCGCCCAGGATACTATCGTATAAAGCAGAATTAATTAATCGCATCGAGTATTCATTAGATGGTGCTCTTGCCACGGTGCATATACCATGGGACGACATAAAAGAGTACTCGGATGAATATAATCCAAATGTACTGATCCTTGAGGAGATGCGTATGGT
>JAEEGL012110846.1_pt1 | contig 19006 bp, 15 predicted proteins | sample 9134231 | NCBI WGS metagenome assembly JAEEGL01 (sample SAMN16246548, study PRJNA631951) | gut metagenome | biome: gut microbiome; feature: rumen; material: fiber-attached | host: Bos | place: Iran: Karaj | collected 2018-10 | reverse complement strand
CCGTCGCCTGCGATTCTATCCTCACGTCGAGGTCGCCGGCATCGTGCCAGCCTCCGATGGCCAGCCCCGGCACCTGCGCCCCCTCGGGATAGGGGGAGAGCCCCGGCTCCTGCTTGTAGTTGTCGAAGCCGTTCTGGTTCAGGGCCATCCTGGCATCGTCCATATGGCAGGCGTCGTGCCAGACGCGGTACTTTTCGTTCACGCGCATGTGGCACATCTGGTTGGGCAGGAAATACTCTATCACCGGCTGCCAGACGCCCCTTTCGAATACGTCCGGATCTATGCGGAAGATGGATGAAAGGGACTCCCCGTACCGGATCCGGTAGAGGCCGGGCTCGGTGACGTCGCTGAAGTCCAGGTGGGCGTAGTTGAATCGCAGGAAACGTCCCCAGCGGCGCGGAGCGATGATCCGGACGGGCTTCTCACCGTCTCCGTCTATCTTCATCAACTTGGCGACGTCCTTCGCCGGAGTGCGTGCGTCCAGCTCCAGTATGGCCACCTTGGGTTGTGCGGGAAGGTAGCCGACCTGCGAAGTGTGGATGACCGGCTTGTACACCCAGTCCTCCACGACAGTGGGCGTTATGATCCATTTCACGGCACCCTTGGTGGCTCCTGCGGGGATCTCCGAACGCAGCACGAACCAGCCGTTGTTGTGGTTCATGCGGCCGTCGTAGAGTTTCAGGTCGGAGGTGAGGGTTTCTATCGTAACCTTGCTGTATGGGTCGTCAGGGCGCGAAATGAACTTCCTGCCCACCGCGTATGGCGCGGCTATGATGTCGTCGCCAATCACCGGGTTGAACACCTTGGGGTCGCCCACGTAGCGCTCCAGGTCCATCTTCGGCTTCCCGGCGGGATGGAAATCGCCGGCGTGCCTGTAGTTCGGCTCCGTCGTGAGCAGGGGAGAGTTCGGCTGTGTGGGGTAGATGCCGGTTTTGCCGTCCATCATCCAGGGCTTGCCGAACAGGCTGCCGGGGAAGAACTCCAGGTTGAATCCCGCCTTGCCCACGAGGAAGTCGGGTATCGGCCGGTCGAGGTCGACGCATACTTCCAGGTGGTCCCCGACGGCCTTCACGCTTACCGTGTATTGCAGTTGCGCGTCCGGATAGATTATGGGATTCTTGCTGGTCAGATGCCTGCTGGAATCCGGGTAGGCGAGGGTGGCGACGATCTCCCCGTCGCGTATCTCCCTGCCCAGCCTGCGCGGTATCGGCTGCCATTGTCCAGGGGTCGCCTCGAAGCGCAGGTCCCCGTTGGTGGCGACCCTGCGGCCGTTCATTATGAGGCAGACGCCGCCCTGGTGTCCTTCCGGATAGAAATCGTAGAACACCATGACGTCCACGCCCTTGTTGTTGAAGTAGCCGCCGTCCCCGATCTTGAAATCCTGGGCACCGAGCATCAAGGGAAAGGTTAAGGCCGCCGCAGCCAGCCAAATTCTCATTCTGCTCATATATTCTTGTATATCAACGCAATAACTTGTCCATTACCTTGTCGGGAACATCCCCGCAGACCTTCCTCACGCATTGCTTCACGTATTCAAGCGATTCGGCAGGGGAGAGGGAGGACCTGAGCGTCCTGGGTACGTATCCAGGGAACGGGAACTCCACGCCTTCGAAGAGGGCTTCCGGCGCGCAGAATACGCTGCGCTGCCAGCCCACGTAACTCAGCTCGGGTCCGCGGAATACGCGTGTGATGTCGCCCGTAATCACTCGTGCCTGCATCTGAAGTTTGGTCAGGATGGCGTCCGCGGCGGATTTGGTGACGCCCAGCAGTTTTCTCACGTCGGCTACGGATATCGTTTCCTTCGCCTCCATCAGGTCGAGGACTTTCCGCTGCACTTCCGTGGGCTCATATCTGGCCTGGGAGCGCCTCCAGTTCATCAATTCCCTATAGACATCCACCGTGGCGAAGGCCGCCTTGCCGCCCCAGAGGAATTTGCCGTAGGCGACGTCCCCGCTCTGCAGGCAGTCAATCTTCCAGTCCCAGGGGCCGAGGTCGTCGGACTCGAACCAATGGTCGGCTGGCGTGTGCTCCTCCACGGAAAAGCCGGGAATGGGGTTGGCGAAGAACGGGACGATGCGGTATTCCTCTATGAGTTCCAGCATCGATTCCGGGTCCTTCACCACCGGTTTACGGACTTCTCCTATGATATGGTTGAGCGGCACTACACAAAGATAACCAATTACTTGAGATATTCCTTCCGTTCCGGTTCGGGGAACTTTTCTATTGCGTAGCGAAGCATGGTGCGCGGCATCCTGCGGTATCTCGGAGCCAGCCAGGCCACCAGCGCGGCCTTGTCCCTCTTACCTGCTTCGCGCAGGAGCCAGCCAACTGCCTTGTGGATCAGGTCGTGCGGATGGTCCAGCAGCAGGTCGGCTATGGCGAAGGTGTCGGCTGTCTGAGAGTGGCGCACGAAAGTCATTGTACTTACTATGCCTATGCGTTGCTCCCAGATGGTCCTGCCGCTGCGGGCGAGAGTGTACAGCAGGCTCCGGTCCTTGTCCATAAGCCATTCACCCAGAAGGGGATAGCAGCTCAGGTCCACCAGGTCCCAATTGTTGATCCGGTCGGTGTGGGCGAGGTAGAAATCGATGCATCTGCGTTGCAGTGCGGCATCTTTCTTCGCGTGGGAAAACACTTCGACGAGCGCGAGCAGTCCGGCAAGTCGCACTTCGTGGTATTCGCTCCGGAGACATTCGTCCAGGTCCTCAAACCCGCTGTCAGCGGATGCCGCGAGCTCCCGCCAGCATTCCTTCACCACCTGCCGGGTTACCGGAACCTTGATTCCGAGGAAGCGGTCGCCCTCCCCGTACTGCCCGGGACCGGTCTTGAAAAAACGCATAAGCCCTCCCACCTGAGACGGGTCAGCGTGGGAGAGCATTGCATTGAGGAGCCTGTTCATGTCAACAAGCCATGAGTTTATTTGTCATCAAGGTTCTACGTTGCCGAGCTCGAGGAGCTTGGGCGCGAAGTTTTCCGTGCCCTTGAGGTCGCGTACGTCGATCCAGGTGGAATTGTCTCCGGATTTGCTCGTATAGAAGACGCAGTCGAAGTCGTAATGGTATTCGTACTTCTTGGTCTTCGTGTTCAACGTACAGTAGTCGGAATACTTGATGGTCTTCACGTAGTAGAACGTGTTCCTGGTGGGCTCGAAGACGGACTTTCCTGTAGCTACCGGCAGGTCGACGCTGGTAGCGGAAAGACTGTTGCTCATGGCCTCGATGCGTACCTGGATAGGGAAGAGCGAAGCGCCGAGATCCTCAGGCAGCCAGACCTTGATGACGACCTTCTTGTTGGCGCCTGTAAGGTCGGCGGGAGCCTCGGTGATGGCGGTGACGTCGGTGCCGTGGCTGAAATCCTGCTTGCCCATCAGGTTGATATTGATCTCACGGTAGATGGCCTTGCCGCCTTCTGCGGTTCCGCTGATGCGGATGATGCTCTTCTTGATCTTGGCGGCATCGGTCTGTGCTAGAGTGACGCTGATGGTTCCTTCTCCGCTGCTGCCGTTCGCCTCGAACGAGGTTACTGCGGCATCATATCCGTCCACTTCGATCAGTTCCACCTTGACCTCACAGATGCCTTCCACGCTCGAAGTGTAAGGCTGTCCTGCGGGAACGCCGAGGTCGGGATTGCCGTCGATGAACGGGATGAAGTAGAAGCGTGCGGCATCGTCGCCGTGCATCAGAAGCTCGGTGGTATTGCCTTGTACGAAGGTATAGTCCATCTCATCCACGTGGATGAGGGATGTGCCGTCGGAGAGCTCATTGAGCGTTGCGGTCTCCAGCGAGGCAGAGATGTTTCCGAAATATGCTCCGTCGTAGGCTTCTCTTGCGGTTTCGGCTCCGGGACCCTCAATACCCTGGATGTCAAGGCGATAGACGATGTCGCGGAGAATCGGGACGTATGCTCCCTTGTCGTTCAGGACTTCGATCTTGTACCAATATGTGACGGGGTCGGTTTCTGACGGGTTCACGGCGTGGCCGGGGTCGAACTCGATCTCGGCGAGAATTGCGGTCTGCTTCTGGTCGGAAGTGGGGATGGGGCGCTCATATAGGTACAGCGCACCGTTCTTGACGGCATAGGTGCCTTCTTCCGCCGCATCCGGCTCACCGGGGAAAGTTTCGTCGATGCTTGCACCTGCAGGCAGGGAACCCTTGTAGTTGTCCTGTCCGTCTTCGGTGCCTGTAAGCTGCTTGTACAGGGCAAGGCCGGTCATGTAGTCACCTATGTTCAGGTAGCCTTTGGGGAAGCGGGTGGCCTCATTCTGACTGCCTGTATACGGAGCTACGTAACCGGCAGTAGGCACGTTGATAAGCGTCCACCGCTTCAACGTGAAACCTTCATAATCCGGATTGGGGGTCGTGCCGTCGGGAAGGAATTCATCCTGCGTGGATACGACGACCTTCGCGAAATTGCGCACGAGCTTGACGTGCTTGAGCGGCTCGACGCTGGAGTCAACCACTACCATCTTATCGCCCACAAGCTGCGCCTTGATGCCGTTGGGGAGGACAACCTGCTGCCAGTAGGAGCATTCCTTGTCGGTGTCCACCATCTTCTCCATCACGTTGTCGATGTAGTCGGTGAGCGTGGGGTCCGCATCTGCCGGAGGGTTGACGATCAGGTGGACCGTCCTCTTTTCCTCCGTTATGGGAAGGAGGGCCTTGAAATCCACGCTGGTGATGTAGCCGTCAGTGTTCGTATGGAAAGTCTGCGGAGTCGCGGGAATCCAGTTCTGGACGAAGCCATCTCCCGGACCGAAGAGGCACAGGTAGAGGTCGAATTCATCCTGGGTGGCGCCCTCTCCCATCTTGGCGCGGGTAGGGACGGCCACGGGCTCCGGATAATCAGCGGAAATGGTCACCTCCACGAAACCGTCGGGTACCTGCCCGTCGGAGACGGCGGGCTCGATCTCCCGCTGGCAGGCCAGCAGGCCGGCCAGGATGGCAATTGATGCGATATATCTTGTTGCTTTCATATTCTCTTATTGCTTAGTCGGTTCAGTGTTCGTGCATATTGGGATGATAGTATTCCGCCCAATGTGCCTTCCAGTTTGGAGTGACGCCGTCCTCGGACATGGCCTTCTCCCAATCTGTCATCTCGTCTGCAGTGTGGATCGTATCCACGCCCTCCGTGGGATCTTCGCCCCAATACCAGAGGTCATAGATGAAACGGTTGTAGCCTGAGGTGTGATTGCAGAAAATGGGCGGCTTGTTTGCGTCTGCAGACTGCATCGAAACATAAGCCATCTTTCCATTGGCGCAATGATAGTAAGTATCGGCAAAGAGCCAGGGGATGTTTCCGTCTTTCTGGCGTGCGACGATGAAGGCGATTTCGGCCTCGGTAGGGAGACGCCAGCGTCCTGCGGGATAACCGTTCTCCTGATATGTCATAGCCCTCCTTGCGGAATTGTTATGGCTTAATGCAACATTCAGCACGTTCAACTGGGACGAGACAAGGAAATGCGGGGCTATCACTTCGTTGGCGTCCACACCCTGGTTGGCCATCAGGATCTTGACGGGATCCTCCCACGTGCCGGTCAGATCGGTTCCTGTCGAGGATTCATCCACATCCGTCGTCTCAGGGTTGTCTCGATGCGTTTTGTCGCTGCGCAGGTAAGAGCCCAAGTTGAGGCTGGAGAAATAGTTGGAAGCAGGAACGCGGGGGTCGCCGATCTTGTACTCGCGATGCTGGACGGTACCGGTGGCAGAATTGTAATTGTCGCCGTTGACATAGTTGATGTCATATTTGTTCTTGCCCTCTTCGAATGCGGAGATCTTGATCTCGACCGTAAAGATGCTGCTTACCCTGACGCTGCTGCTGGAGGATCCGTACACGGTACCCAGACTGTTGAGATTGTTGATATACGAACTTGTACTCCAGTTGCTGGTGTTGTGGAAAGCGGGATTCGGGAGCCCTCCGTACGTGGTAGGACTGTAGCTTACGCCGAGCAGATTGCCTTCGTCATCCTTGACGTCAGCGCTTGCACGGCCGAACCATCCGTTTACGAAGGCATTCTTGGTCGGGTTCTTCTTGATTTCGATTGCAGGGAGCTGGGTGATATGTATCGTGGCTTGACGGCCGTCCTGGTTCTCGAGCACCAGTTCGATGATCCTTCTTGTATAGATATTGGAGAGAGGGTGGCTGAACGTGGCCTTCTTGCTGTCAGTGGAGACGGAGTACACATTGGTCTCACGTGCCGCTGCAGGCAGGGAATAGCCGTTCGAATCGGTGGTAGGAAGGGTCAGCGACGTGATGTTGTCTTCTTTCGTATAATTGAAGACACATTCGTGGTTCGCTCCATTGGTATCTCCATAATAGAAATATGAGACCTTCGTGATGTATGCGTTGACCGTGGAACTTGAAGAGAACGGGATGTCGAGGTTCGCGTCATTGAAGAGCGTGAACTCCCTGGTCGGCACGTCGAAGAACCTTGCGGAACTCAGGCCGCTGCCGCCTTTCCAGCCGCTCTCGGCCCAGGGAACGACAGTGCAGTCGAATTCGAGCTCGCCGTAATCCTCGACGGTGTTCAGCATGGAGAGGGTGAGCGAAACCTTGTACCATTTGTTGCGCTCGATGGTCCATTTTCCGTCGGTGCCCGGCTGGGGAACGGTGGCCTTGTAGTAGATGTTGGCGGAACCCATTGACAGGGCGCCGTCGCCGTTGTCATTGACCCAAGGCATCTGTAGCTTTAAGTACGGCTCGCCGTTGTCGTCGGAACTCCACTCCTGGGGATAGGTATAGACGGGATCCGTGGTATACTTGTAGACGTCCGCCGCAGGTGCGGGGGTCATTGGGTATGCCTGGGGGTAGGTGAGGTACTCGTAGCCGGTCTCGTCGGTGAGCGCGCTGCGCTTGACGGGAGTGGCCAGGACGGTCGCCTTGTTGTTCAGGGCGTTCACGTAGTAGGCGGTGAGCACTTCCGGATGGGACTTCCACACGTTGCCTCCGACAGTCACGCTGGGGACTACCGTGATTTCCACGGTGATCTTGGCCGCAAGGCGGGAGAGGCCCACGGTGACGTTGCGCTGCTCCTGGATCTTGGCGGGGGTGAGCTCGACGGTGTAGACGTCGTCGTCGCCGACTTCCTGCCAGGAGTCCATCACGAGATTGGAAGCATAGGTGACTTCACCGGTTTCCTCGACATCGCCCGTAATGGGGTTGGTCTCGGTCTTCTTTTCGGTCACGATCTTGCTGTCAACCTCGAGTGCGAGGAGCTGGGCAAGCGTCCAGTCGGCGCTGTGGTCCAGTGCGGACGGGTAATTGGCAAGGATGTAGACGTATGAGGTGACGCTCCTGAGAGCGGCGAACTCAGCGCCTTCCTGCGTGTTCAGGACCTTTGAGGATCCTTCTGCGCGGCCGTGCATTCCGGGGATCGGAGCCGTTCCTTCCGCGTCGCTGAAGAAGAAGAAGTCGAAGTGGTCGATCGCGGTCTCGAACGAGGTGTCGGCCGATTTGGTCTCCATATCGCCGCTGTCAAGCGTCAGGACGAGCACGTCATTGCCGGTCTCGGGTTCCTGTACGACACCCTGGCAGGAGAAGGCCGTGAGGGATGCAGCCGCCATGGCTGCGTATATCAGTATCTTTTTCATTTCCTTCATTTCCTTGGATTACAGAAGCGGGTCGTCGATGCGGAAATAGTGGTATCCGCGGATGTCATAGAGCTGGGTCTCGGAGTCGACGCTGTACTTGGTGCCGGTCTTGTCCGCACCGGTGTACACATAGGTCTTGAACCATATCCGGTCGCCTGCGGCGGCACCGTCGGGGCTCACCGTGAAACTGACGACGGTGGCACCGGAAGTTCCTTCCTCAGTGCGGGTGTTGATATGGCCGGAAAGGGCTCCGGTCACGGTGAATTTGTCCGTGTCGCCCTGGGGGACGATCTCCCAGGTGCCTCCGGCAGGGGAGAATACCTTGAAGGTCACGGTAGCGGTCTCGCTGCCGAGAACCCAGGTCTGGCGCAGCGCTTTGCTGCCGTCCACGGACGGATGCAGCTGATAGACGTTGCTGACGTTGGAGGAGACGTTGAACTGGCCGGCCTGCGGCTGGGTGTCGGAGGTCTCGGTGATCTCCTCGGCATTCCATTCGAGGGCCTCGCCGTTGAGCGTGATGTACTTGAAATTATAGGAACCCTGCATCTGGCCGGAGATCCTGTGCTTGCGGCAGCCGGTGAACGGGACGGGATTGCCGTTCTTGTCGTTCAGCGTGAGGCTGCGGGTCTCCGTACGGATGGCGCCGGCCTTGCGGATGGTGAAGGCGAGCTTCAGGCCCTTGAGGGTCTGGGGGAGACAGAACACGTTGAATGTGAAGGGAGTGCTCTGGTCGATGGCGGCGCTGCCCAGGTCGGCGATGTCTATGCGCTTGCCGGTGCCGGTGCAATTGTAGCTGGCGGTGGTGCCGCTGTAGCTGACGGTGAAGTTCCCGGCCACCGGAGTGTCGCTGGAAATCAGCGCGAAGCTCACGAGTTCGAGGGGTTCGTCCGCGGTAAGCGTGATTTCGAATGCAGTGAAGGCGGGGTAGAAGTCCAGTTCCACCGCATTGTCGCTTTCCGTCGTGGTCACCTCGGCCGCTGCGGTCATGAAGGCATACTCCATCTGGTCGCTGACCAGCTGGGTTGCGGGCATCGAAAGGGCGATGGTGCCGCTTGCCCCGTCAGGTACGGCCGCCTCGTCGGCTGCGGGAGCCGGATAGACGGAATAGAATGTATAGCTGCCGCTTTCGCCCCAGGAAAGACCTGCGGGCTGGACGGTAGTGAGGGTGCCGAGGCTGGCGTTGGACGAGGTGGGGGTCACGGAATAGTCGGCCCAGTGCTCGTCTCCGCCATAGGCGGAACGGTCCGCCTGGGGGCTGTAAACGCGGATCTTGTCTCCGGCATTCCAATCGATCGCCTGGATGGTCTTGCCGCTCACGGTTTCTGTGTCACCATAAGTGGTCTTGGTCTCGATGCTCCTGGAATCCACTCCGAACACGACGGGCGCACCGGCCTGACGGGAATACTTCCCGCTGAATTCATTCTGCTTGTTGCATCCTGTGAACAGCAGTCCTGCTCCTGCGAGGAGGATAAATAATGCTTTTGTCTTCATGCTTACTCCTCCCATTGATGATTAAGATCGCTGGAGGTGAAGTCGTGTTCTTCCACCTCCTGGCCGACCGATTTCACGGTCGCCGTGTCCACCAGGGATGCCTGCAGCAGGTCGCATTCCCCAAGCAGGGAAATGCTCTGCAGTACCCTCGGTGTCTGATAATTGTTGTTTTTCATTGTATGATAAATAACTACTAATTTGCGCAAAATACAACCTGCAAATATAGTAATTTCTTAGAAACCTGTTAACCAACCATTTGACAAAAATAGGCAATGCCCGGCAATCATCGCCGGGCATTCCTTTTTTCTGTTTGCCGTTACGAAATAATGACTATATTTGACTGATGCTAAGAACATTTAACCATCGATTGCCATGAAAAAGATACTCGTATTCCTGCTTCTGTCAAGCGTATTGTTCGTTTCCTGCAAGCCGAAGGAAAAGCCTGAAACCCCGGCAAAGGCTGTCAGGTTCACCACCTCTTCGGTGGCGGTCAACACCAAGACCGCGTACTCCGGCACCGTCCAGGACGGCGTGGAGGCTATCCTCTGGGACAATGGCGATGAGTTCACCGTATGGTGCGAAGAGGCCTCAGTCGAAGGCAGCACCCAGAAATTCGCGGACTATCGGGTGGGTACCGATCTCGGCAGCGTCACTTCCGTCACCCCCGCGAAGGAAGGCGTCGAACTGCTCTGGGGCAAGGGAGCGCATCAGTTCTATGCCCTCTATCCTGCCGGAAAGCTGTACGGGAACACGATCAGCGCCACCATCCCTGAATTCCAGCGCACAATCGAGGTCGAGACCGACGGTTTCTTCTTCCGTCCCAATCTCGCGGAATACGGTTGCATGGTCGCTGAGGCTGCGGCAGATCCTTCCGAGTCATCCGTCGATCTCCGTTTCAATCCGCTGTTCACCACCCTTGAGTTCATCGTGAGCGCCGACGAGGAATCCGAAGTGACCGTGACCGCCTTCAAGCTTTCTGTCGCCGCAGGTTCCAAGCTGGTCATCTCCGGTGATTTCCAGGCAACCCTTTCCCCGGATGCCGATCCGGCTTTCAACTGGGACTACTCGACAGCTTCCGGTGAGATCCGTGCGTCATTGGGCGAGCACAGGTCGATCAGGCTTTCGAAAGGCCAGATTCTGGACATTTCCGTGCTGGCGCTTCCCAGGGCCCTGTCTCACCTTGTCGCAACCTTTGTCGTGGACGGAAAGGATGTCGAAATCCCTCTCGTGGATGAAAAGGGTGAGTATCTCAGTTTCCCCGCGTGCGAGAAGGCCCGTATCTATGCTGTAGGCGCCCTGAAACCCACGCCCAAGCCGGTGGGATTCACGGTGAACATCAGCGGCCACAATGTAACTGACTATACCATCAACGTGAAGTAGCACGGAACTTGCGTTCTCGCCTTCCTTTTCTTGCCGGCATCTGCCTGGTCCTGTCGGTTTCCTGCCGGCAGGCTGATTTCACCGTCCGCCCGCCTTCAGCCGCCGAGGCTCTTGGCTGGCTGGAGGCTGCCGTCGATACGACGGAGGAAGGCGCCGTGCTGGTGCGCGAGCGCTATGACCTGCAGGAGCGGAGGTGGATATCCCTCTACCGGCCGGACTGCAACGTGGAGACCGCGTACGCCTTCCTGCGTGCCTGGGAGCAGACCGGCGACAATCATTGCCTGGAGCTCGCACGCGCCATCTATCGCTCCATTTCGACCTTCCAGAGCCCCGACGGTTCCTTCCCTTTCGCGGACCGTAAGGACCGCCACGTCTATACCAACGACAATTCCGAGGTCCCCATTTTCCTGATGCGCATGGCACGGCTGGACGCGGATTATGCGCCCCGCTACCTTGATACTGCGCTGAAGGGCGCTGATTTCCTCGTTGGCATCCAGAACGATGACGGCTCCTGGCGTGTGGTGGACAACGACGACAGCTGCAATGCCATGTTCACCGCGCACGCCGTCGCCGCGCTTTCCATGGCCGCAGCCGCTTTCCCGGACAGGGCGGAATATGAGCGTGCCGTCGTAAACGGCATAGCGTTCATCCGCACGCAGGTCCTGCCCTCCGGACGGGTGCGTACCTGCTGCGAAGTGCATCCCGGCACGGAATACTGGCGTCCGCCTTCCAGCGACCAGGCAATCGCCGTCAGGGGCATCGCCATGGCGGAGTACTATCTTCCTGACAATCCGCACGTTGACGGGTGGAAGGACCTGCGCCGGACACTGCTCGGCTGGCTGGATCTGCTGGTGGACGGCAGCGGTGCGCTCCGGAACGGCCTTGGGGAGGGCATCAACGGTGCCGACCTGCCGGACCTCACCGACAATGTCTATACTACTGCCTTCGGACTGGAGGCGTATCTATGGAGCTGGCTGGTGGACGGGGATCCTTCTTATAGAAAGACGCTCGAGGGCCTGGCTGCGTTCTGCGCCGGCAATCTGTTCCATTCCGACGATCCCTGCGCCGACGGGGTATGGCGCGGCGCCTACAACCTGCGCGACCGCAACTGGGAAACTTCCTCCCTCGTGCTCAACTCCGGCAAGGAGGGTGGTTCCGCGATGATCTACAGCGGCTGGGCCAATGCCCCCATCGCCGCAATGCTCATCCATCTGGAGAGCAACGGCCCTGCGGCTCCGTAGCCTGTCTTATTACTTTGTATGGCCTACTACCTTGTACGGCCTGCCGGGGGAGCGGACGATGGCTTCCGGGTCGTCGCATTCGACGTTCTCCAGGCGCACGAGAGTGGTGTCGTAAGCCATTCCCGGTGCGTCGATGGCCTGCAGCAGCCTGATTTCGCTGCTTCCGATCCTTGAATTGCGCAGGATGATGCTGTCCACCGGCGTGCGGCTCTGGATCAGCGCGGGAATCTCGTTTTCCACCGAAAGGTTCTCGAAGACTATGTTGCTCTGGACCGGGATCTCGGCGTAGGGATAATAGCTGCGGGAATACTGGTCGTGGTCGAAGTGCAGGCACAGCGCCACGTGGCGTTTCTTCTGCAGCCGGATGTCGCGGAATACCACGTTTCTCACGCCGCAGCTGTGGCATATGCCCTTGTCCTGCGACATGGTCCAGGTGATGCCGTCGGGGTAGGTGAGCGTGCCTTCCTCGTGGTCCGGGCGGACGGTGGAGCTATAGTTGACCTTCACTTTGGGGCCGTTGCTGCGGTAGATGCGTCCGCCACTGACCACCGCGTCGCCGGAGGACTGGATGTCCATGCCTTCCTCCCAGTCCCGCCAGCCGCCCGCAAGTATCCTCGCGAAGAAGCCGGTGGTGCCGTTCTCCGGGTCGTCGAGGTCCGTGCAGTCTTCTATGAGGCCGTTCTCTATCCACCCGAGTTCCGGGTTCGAAGTGGTATAGTCGTGGGCGTTGAGAGCGATCGGGTCGTCGTAGGTCTTGAAGGTGCCGTGGCGAACCGTGAAATTGCGGCCGGGACCGAAGTGCACGGCGTCCTTCATCCCCTCGATATGGACGTTCTCCACGGTCGCGTTCTCGAAGGTGCAGATCTGGATCGCAAAGTCATGCGGCGGCAGGTCCAGTAGGGTGAAGTTGTTGATATTCAGGTTCTTGACGTAGAAGAACGCTAGCTGGCAAGACAGCCCGACGATGAGCGGCGCATCGAGTTTCGGGGCGGCTGGTTGGGTGCTCTGCGTGGTGCCGGTGGGGGCTTGTGTTCCGGCGGAGCTTGTGGTTTGCGCATCGGTTTGTGTTCCGGTGGGGCTTGTGGTTTGCGCGGTGGTTACGTCGGCGGCGCTACGGCTGTCCAGCCCGTTGCAGCGGAGATTGAGCCCGCTGATGCTGATATTCTCGTCGTATTCGCGGCTGTATGCACCCCGGTTGATGAACACGTGCCTTGCCTGTGTCCCGTCCGGTTCCGCCGCCTTGCTGAGCACGACCCCCTCCGCGAACGCCAGGTCGGTATTCGCATCCAGCAGCAACGTCCTCGAAACCTGATACACTCCCGGCTTCCGGACTCGTATCGTCCCTCCGCCGTTCAGGCAGCTCTGCAGCGCCTCCGAATTGGTCTTTGCGTCATTCTCCGGCAGGAACCCGTACCGGTCGGCATACTTCACATTCCCTGCCTTCCCGCACGCGACGGCAAGAATCATCGCGATCGCGAAGGGGAGTGCGCGGGTTGTGAGCGCACGGGGTGTCATTATTGTCAGATTTCTTTTTATCTGATCCGCTTTCATACTCTTTCGTTTGCTTTCCAAAATACTCTATTTCTGGGTTTGCTTTTGTTTTTGGCCGCTTTGCCTGCTGCGGCTCGCTTGCTTTGCCCTATAGGCCTTCCGGCTTTGCTCTCGCCATTTTGCTCCGGACCGAATTTACGAATTCTTTGCGAAACTATTTCAGCCCATCCTCTTTCATTTCGAGAGTTATCCCTTTCTTCGCCTTTCTTCGCACCTGCCTCCGCCTTGCCCCTGTACCCCAAAACATGCCATTTTGGGTTCCCGAGCCCGGAAATCCTCCCCTCCGTACCCCATAACAGGCCTTTTTGGTGTCCCGGACCCGAAAATACACACCTCCGTGCCCCAAATCCTGCCATTTTGGGTTCCAGAACCCGGAAACACGTCCTTTCGTTGGGCAAAACAGGCACTTTTGCCCATCCGTAGCTGGGAAAAGCGCCCTTCGTTGGGCAAAACAGGCGTTTTTGCCCATCCGTGACCAGAAATACAGCTCTTCGTTGGGCAAAACAGGCATTTTTGCCCATCCTTGGACGAAAAACAAGCCTTTCGTTGGGCAGAACAGGCGTTTTTGCCCATCGGAGTGCCGGGGAGCCATTCTATGCAGATGATTTGGGAGGGCTACGGCGTTTTCGGGCTGTTGCTTTCCAGCGCAATGAGGAGTTGCGAGACGTATTTCGCAAATTCCTGTGTTTATATGTCAGAGATGTGTAACTTTACCTGTCCAGACAAAGACGTGAGTGTATAAGGAATTGGACGAGCAGGAGTTGGCCAGGTACTGCTCGCAGAGGGACAGATTGGCGGAGAATGAACTGTATAGGAGATATGCAGTGCGGGTGGATGCACTCTGCCGGCGTTATCTCGGCGATGAGGAGGATGCGAAGGATTTGATGCTGGAGACGCTCATCCAGGCACTTGACAGGATTGATACATATAAATATGCCGGCAAAGGCTCGCTATACGCCTGGATAAGCCGGATTGCCGTCAATAAGGCGATCAACCATATTACCCGGCAACGGTGGATGACTGTGCGGCTTGATTTATGGGCGCAGGATAATATCCCTGAGCCGACTGAAGATGAGATGGATACGGTCCCGAAAGAGAAATTGCAGGAGTGGATTGCCGGGCTTCCGGACTTGAGAAGGGCCGTCTTCAATATGTATTGCATAGATGGCTATTCTCATAAGGAGATTGCCAAAATGCTGGGAATCAGTGAAAAAGGCTCAGCGAGCGTACTGGTGAAGGCAAGGCGGCAACTTAAGGAAAAGATCAGGGACTATTTGAAGGAACAACAGTGATGAAGAACTGGGAAGAAATAATCAAGGACAAGTTGGAGGCGCAGGAGACTGCGCTTCCCGAGAGAGTCTTTGAGGAGTTCCGAGCCCGCAGGGATGCCGTTCGGACTGCCGCAGCGGGGGAGTCTGCCTCGGCCGGCGGATCCGCCCGGAAGCGGCTCCCGCTCGTGTGGGCGCTTGTTCCGGCTGCCGTTGCTGCTGGGCTGGCCGCGGTTCTGTTTCTCCGCCGTCCTGACTCTACTGAGGGCGGTGTCCAAGCGGTTCCCCAGCCCGTCCTTCCTGTCGCCGATGCCGTCCTTCCCGTCGCGGAAGCCGTTGAAGATGAGGCTGTTGCCGCGGAAGATTCCGGTGCCGAGCCCGTTGTTGCCGGGCATGAAAGTGCCGAGCCCGTTGACGCCAAGCATAAAAGCGCCGATCCCGTCGCGACCGGGAGCGCTGCTAAGCGGCGGATGAAAGCCGTACCAGGTACGCTTGTCGCGCAGGCGGCGAATCTGCAACAGTCTCAGCAGTCGTACGAGTCTCAGCAGTCGTACGAGTCGCAGCAGTCGTACGAGTCGCAGCAGTCGTACGAGTCGCAACAGTCGCAGCAGCCGGAGCCGGCCGAAACGCCCACGACGGACGCCACCCCCACCAGCCCCACACCCACCCCTGCCGCAGAAACCGCTTCCCCTTCTTCCCCCTTCCTCCCGGAAGGTGTCGCCGCTGCCCGCAGACCTGTGTCCATGAAAACCGGACTCGCGGTCGGAGCAGTCGCCGGGGGAGGGCTACTGGCTGCGGCTGCTACGGCACTGGGATCGGGATTGTTCGGGTCGATGGCCATGGCTACCCCTATAGACTCGTCACCGGAGACCCTTCCGCCAAGTAGCGCCAGCGATCCCTCCATAACCGTCGACGAATTTCCCTCCGGCCACCGCAGCCATTTCCCGCTCCGGGCAGGCCTTTCCGTCGGCATTCCCATTGCCGAAAGGCTGAAACTGACCACCGGGCTGGAGTACAGTCTGTATGCGACCACCTATACTTATAGCCTCCGGGGGGATAAGAATCAGCTCGCGCATTACCTCGGGATCCCGTTGCGCCTGGACTGGACCCTGGCTTCCAACAAGTGGCTTGATGTCTATCTCGGCGGCGGAATCGAGGGAGACTGTTGCATAGGCGCGACGTTTGACGGGAGGAAAAGGATTCGCCGTGAAGGGCTCGCTTTCTCCCTGCTCGGCGCCGGGGGAGTCCAGTTCAATTTCACCGACCGCGCCGGCCTTTTCCTGGAACCTCGGCTCAGCTGGACCTTCCCCTCGGATAACCATGAGCTCGAGACCTGGCGTACAGACAACCCGCTTATGTTCTCGGTCGCAGCCGGAATCAGATTCAATCTTGGAAATAAATGAAACAGAATATGAAATACTTTGCTATTCTTACCGCCTTCGCGGCCCTTGCCGTCGCCAGCGTTTCCTGCGAAAAGGACCCCTACGACAATCCCCGGAACAATCCTTATAAGAAACTCGAGCTGACCACCAAGTCCGCCGAATACGCCAAGTTGGGCAATACCTTCGCATTCAACTTCTTAGGCAAGGTGAGCGATGCCACTGACGGGGACTTCATCGTCTCCCCGCTGAGCATGCAGTTCCTGCTCGGGATGATCCTGGACGGTGCAAAGGGGCAGACTGCCGACGAGATTTGCTCGGTCCTCGGATTCGGCGCCGGCGAGACCGCGGCCGTGAACGACTATTGCCTTTCGATGCTCCAGCAGCTCCCGTCCCTGGACAAGAAGACCAAGCTGGCCATCGCGAACGCGATAGTCGTCAATCAGAGATACAAGCTGCTCGATTCGTACCAGACTACTGTCGGAAGATACTATGAGGCCGAGGTCTCCAATATGGACTTTACCGACAATGCCGGCACCACCAAAAAGATCAACAAATGGTGCTCAGACCACACCGGGGGCCTTATCCCGGAGATTCTCAAAAGCGTCGATGACAATATGTTAGCATATCTTATGAATGCGACGTATTTCAAGAGCCAATGGAAGGACAAGTTCTCCAAGGACAGGACTTCTCCCGAGGATTTCACCAATGAAGCCGGCACCAGGAAGCGTGTGCAGATGATGAAGAATAATCTGGACTGCCTCTTTCAGGACAATGCCGTCTTCCGCGCAGCCCGTCTCCCGTACGGCAACGGTGCCTTTGCGATGTACGTGATCCTGCCGTCTGCCGGGAATACGCTGGCTGACGTAAGCGCCTGTCTGAGCGGAAAGAACTGGGAGGAGTTCTTGAGAACAATGGTTCCCTGCGACGTCGACCTTTGGCTCCCGAAGTTCGAGACAAAATTCCATATCGACCTGAACGACATTCTGTCGGAGATGGGAATGGCCTCCTCGTTCGATGCACTCAAGGCTGATTTCACGGCAATGTCGGCAGATGCCATGTGCCTGAGTTTCGTGAAGCAGGATGCCGTCATCAAGGTAGATGAGGAAGGCACCGAGGCCGCTGCAGTATCCCTTGCGGGTATGGAGGCGGCAAGTGCTGGTCCTGGCGAGCATATCGTCTTCCACGCCGACAGGCCTTTCCTTTATCTCATTACCGAATCCAGCACAGGTACTATACTCTTCGCCGGAAAATACAGCGGAAAATGAAAAGAATCATACTGATAACGCTTGCGCTTCTGATTGGAGCCTCCGCGCGGTCGCAGGGAACGGCCAAACTTCTGGAAAGCAACTTTATGATAGGAGCCGGACTCTTTGGCGAGACGGGCAACAGAGCCCGAGATGTGTTTCCGGGGGCGGTGCTGCGCCTTTCGTATGGCCTTGACGTACGGATCGGGGAGAACTGGTCCGTGATGCCCGGCGCCGGACTCCGTACGCAGGATGGAAACGTCAACATGCTAGGCGCCGTTGGCGCGGACTTCGACGATTTGCCCATGGCGGATGTGTTCTGTCAGGCCCGTTACCATTTCGAGGCTGACGGAATAGCGATGGTCGTCTATGCCGGGCCGCAGTTTTCCTATGTCGTTGTGCCGGACCATTACTATATCGATGCCGACCCCTTCGATCCGCGAAACGGCAAAGAGAAGTTCAAAACCTGGGATATAGCCCTTCAGCCCGGAATCATTTTCCGGAGCGGAAAACATTGGCAATGGGGCTTCGAGGCGAGCGTAGGCCTGAGGAATATGCGACGCCAATACCCTGAGTACGGCGTCTCCGGCTGCGTCAGGCTGCATAATCTGATGTTCGTCTGCGGCTGGCGTTTCTGACCTCAAGGCCATTCCGCAGGATGATAATGCGGGATTATGCCTATATTAGAGGGTATGAAACGGATCATTCCCATTATGCTGCTGTGCTTCGCTGCCGTCGTTGCGGCAGCGCAGGGACGCAATTTCGAGGTCAGTGGGCCTCAGGGCGGCATTTCGCTCGAACTCACCCTTCCCGACGGCTTCAACCCGGAGACCGGCCGCTGCCCTATGGTCATACTGATGCACGGCATCTTCTCCAGCAAGGATTTTGCGCCCATGCCGGCACTGGCCAAGGCGCTGGCTGAGGCCGGGATAGCGTCCATCCGCTTCGATTTCGGCGGCCATGGCAGGAGCGAGGGCACGAAGCAGGCCATGACCATCGAGCGGGAGATCGCCGAGGCGATGGCCGTATGGGAATATGCCAGGGCGCTGCCGTACGTATCCGGAATCGGGCTCCTGGGGCATTCGCAAGGGGGTGTGGTGGCCTCCATGACAGCCGGCCGCCTTGCTGCACAGGGGACAACTGACCCCGTGAAGGGCCCCGGTGTGCCTGTCGGCCTGGTGCTCATTGCCCCCGGCTCCGTAATCAAGGAAGCCTGCCAGGGCGGCAAATTCTTCAACGCCCGTTTCAATCCCGCCGATCCGCCGGAATTCATCCGCTGCTGGGGTATGTACAAGCTCGGCCACGAGTACCTCGTGAGCACGCAGACGCTCGATATATTCGGCACCTCCGCGGCCTACAAGGGTCCTGTGTGCATCCTGCACGGCACCAAGGACAAGATCGTACCCCTCTGGTGCAGCGAGCGCTACAAGGAGACTTATGGCGACAGCGCGGCCCTCACCCTGATCGAAGGCGGCAACCATATGATCACCATCCGCAAGGTCGAATTCGTCAAGCTCGCGGTGGAGTTTTTCGAGGGGGTTCTGCTATGACCATAGAATACCGTGCAATCGGTTCTGCGCCGTCCTGCGTGCTCATCCAGCCTACTGCAAGGCATGAGGCGCCGGGCATCGAGGATGAGCTGTGCGCCATCTCGTCAGCCACGGGAAAGTCCTATGTCATGGCGTTGGTGCACGTGGACGATTGGGACGTGGACCTGATGCCCTGGGCGGACCGGAAGATTTCCCGGGACGAAAGGGCGGGGAAGTACGCGGAACGGACGCTCAAGTTCATCATTGACAATGTGTTGCCGCAATATCCCGGCCTTCCTGTGATCATCGGCGGCTATTCGCTTGCGGGCCTTTT
>JAEEGL012663229.1_pt1 | contig 19007 bp, 16 predicted proteins | sample 9134231 | NCBI WGS metagenome assembly JAEEGL01 (sample SAMN16246548, study PRJNA631951) | gut metagenome | biome: gut microbiome; feature: rumen; material: fiber-attached | host: Bos | place: Iran: Karaj | collected 2018-10 | reverse complement strand
TCATCCGCGACGGCATCGTGGTCTACACCGGCAAGCTCGCCTCCCTCAAGCGCTTCAAAGACGACGTCAAAGAGGTGGTCAGCGGTCAGGACTGCGGCCTGAACATCGAGAACTACAACGACATCAAGGTCGGCGACATCGTCGAGGCCTACGAAGTGATAGAGATAAAGAGAAAATTGTAAGTGTGTGGTGGGGAGTGTGTAGCGCTTGACCCCGATTGCTATCCACTACCCACTATCCACTACCCACTGACTAAAACAACAGTGCCTCCTTAGTTCAACGGATAGAACGGAAGTTTCCTAAACTTTAGATGAGGGTTCGATTCCCCCAGGGGGTACAAAAAAAAACATCGCCAATCGGCGGTGCTTTTTTTCAACCCTGTCATAAGCATATTGCCAGGATAGCGTCACCATAGCGTTAGCATATACTTTGAATATAGATTACATATACAAAGCATATAGGTTAGCATATACAAACAGTATTGCATAGCATATACAAATGATATTGAAAGAGTATTCAGAGCATGGCATTTTCGACGATGTTGTCTTATTTGTCACTTCCTTGCCCTTTTTTGTGGGCTCTTTCAATTTAATTGGTGGTCACAATTTGGCAGATAAGAAAATGTTTTGTATATTTGCAAGTGTAAATAAAGCAGAATTAGAAACGTATAGATAAGAAATACAGAGTAATAGTAAAGTAGAACATCCTTGATTAAGCTGAGGATACCAAATTAGCACTTCATACACTTTCAGCAATCAGGCGATACACGGATGTTCGCGCTAGCATATAGGGCGTGAACTGTGATTGTTGTCTGATTGGTCGTGCTAAACCAAGGTATCCCAATCGCATCCACGCCCTCTTTTAAAAAACAAAGAGGGCTTTTTATTTGCCCACCAAAAATATATGGCAAAGAAGAATATAACAATGGTGGATTTTCCTGAAGAGGAGAAGGTTGTCGGGAATATCGGTGTGAAAGTCTACGGCGAAACATCCTATGAGAATCAAATGGCTGTGTTGAGTCACTACCTGCACAACCACCGCAAGGACATAAACAAGGAAGAACAGGCCGATATCATTGACGCAATACGCGACTTCCTTTCACGAAAAGAAATGCGACAGAAGGTTGACATCAGCGACTGGAGCGACGAGCAGATGCTGATGGCAGCAGAAGACCCTGCACAGTATGACCTCTTCTCCGAGTTTTTCAACGTCCCTTTCCCTGCTCCCGAAAACCCCAAGTTCACGTTCATTGACCTTTTTGCAGGTATCGGAGGGTTTAGGATAGCATTACAGAATATGGGCGGGGAATGCCTGTTTTCCTCCGAATTCGACGCAGAAGCACAAAGAACATACTTTAACAATTACGGCGAAATGCCTTTTGGTGACATCACTAAAATAGATGAGAAACGCATACCAGACCATAATATCCTGTGTGCGGGGTTCCCATGTCAGCCCTTTTCCATCTCGGGAAAAAGGCTAGGGTTCGAAGATACCAGAGGTACATTGTTTTTCGACATAGCACGTATAGCCAAAGAAAAACAGCCCGCTGTATTATTTCTGGAAAATGTGAAGAATTTGTTGTCACACAATAGGGGTGAAACAATAAAGCAGATGATGTCTATACTTGACGATATTGGATATGATACGCAGATAAAACTGTTGAATGCAGCCAGATATGGCGTTCCTCAGCGTCGTGAACGTGTATATATTATTGGTTTGAGAAAAGATATTGTTCACGACAAGTTTGTTTACCCTGCCCCATTAGATTTGCCCATCTATATTGAGAACATCGTTGATGATAATAAAAAAGCCGTGGAGGAAGCCACAATACACCGAGAAGACATTGAATTCTGGCCCAATGACGGACAAGAAAAAAATGCATTAAGACCCATAAGAGTGGGGACAGTTAATAAAGGTGGCCAAGGAGAAAGAATTTATAGTAAAAAAGGAGTAGGCGTCACATTGTCTGCCTATGGTGGTGGGGCAGGAGCAAAAACCGGGCTATACAAAATCGATGGTAAAGTCAGAAGACTTACCCCACGAGAGTGTGCAAGATTGCAAGGATTTCCAGAGGAATTCATCATTCCTATCAATAGAAACACCGCCTACAAACAATTTGGAAATTCCGTATCCATCAATGTTTTACAATGTATAGTAAAATCAATCATTAATACAAAGATTTTAAATCAATGTCAATAAAGTCCGAAATAGCCTCGAAAACAGCCAAGGGTGGATTTGATAACGAAAAGGAAGTTGCCGAAAAATTCACCAACTGGAGAAATGACAAAGATGCCCAACAGTGGCTGAAAATAATGATGTACGACTTAAAAGACATCATTACAGTTGAAGGCATTGAATTTGGCTCAAGGGGATATAAAGCAGATGTTCTAGTCACTGTAGCGGTCAAAATAAAAAGAAAGAGTGGAGACAAAGAACTGACTTCTGTTGAGAAAATCCAGGTAAAACTTGTCTCTAACAAAAGTGGCTCTAATCAGATTGAACGCAAATATGTAGATTCTTACAAAGAAATATGGCATATGCCTGACGATGTTGCAAATACACTAAAACATTTCTGCGGAGAACTACCACCACGCGAAGGTTGTGTTGATTCAAAAAGAATGTATATGAATGAGTTTACATCGTCTGAACGTAATAACTTATACCATTTCTTGGAAGATAATATGGTTATGATTGTCAGTGATATTATTCGTGGACGAGGAAGATTCGCGGCAGAATGGATGCTGGTCATCCATAAACATCAAGGCTACCGTTGGAAACTCATCTCCATTAACGAGGCAATCAATCATTATGTGGGAGACCACAAAGTAGAATACACTTCAAGTGGGGGTATTCGCTTAGGCAAGATTACCATGCAGAGAAAAGGAGGAGACAATGGGAAGGAAACGGCCAACCAATTACAATTTAAAGCCAATCCATTATTAATATTTACATTACCATAGTATTGTAAAGCTCCTTTATGACCGACACGATGACACCGGAGCAGCGGCATAAGTGTATGTCGCAGATACACAGCAAGGGGACGAAGCCGGAGCTGAAGGTGCGGCGGTGGCTGTGGAGTCATGGGTATCGGTACAGATTAAACGTCAAGAGTGTGCCCGGGAAACCTGATATCGTGCTGCGGCCGTATCGGACGGCGATATTCGTCAACGGCTGCTTCTGGCATGGACACAAGGTGAAAATGATTGAATGTGTGGAAAACTCGGCGTGCTGCAAGATTCCGACGACGAACCGTGAGTTCTGGGTCTCCAAGATCAGACGCAATCAGGAACGCGATCAAGAGAACTACCGCGTGCTGCAGGAGAACGGTTGGCATGTCATTGTCGTATGGGAGTGTCAACTGACAGCTAGTAAGCTGGAACACACCATGCAAGAGGTGGCGGTGCAGCTTGAAGAAAACATGCTGTCGATATACAAAACACACATACCCATTCCGTATACCACGGAAGAGGAATTACCCTCACTCCCCAGAGCAGCGGAGGGAGAGTCTCATTAACGTTTTGTCACTTTTGTTGTTGCTCCGCCGCAGCGTATGATGTACACGCCGGCAGGGAAGGCGGTGAGGTCTATCCGCGTCTGTCCGTGGGCTTGGAGGCGCTGCAGGATGCGGCCTTCGAGGTCACAGAGTTCCACCAGGCCGTCGGCTTTGACGGTCACTGCGTCGGTCGTAGGGTTGGGGTAGACGAGCAGTTGGGTGAATGGGTGGCTGAGAGGCTGCGTGATACCAACATGAGGGGTTCCTGTTGTGAGAGTGACGGTATAGTGGCGTGAAGTGACACCGTCCTCGGCCATCACGTCGATGGTGACAAACACAGTGGTGTCGTCAACCACCTCGCGAGCGATGGTCACCTCGGCGTCCGATACTTCGGCCACCGCGTCCACTTCGACATCCAGATCGTCGACCTTCAACTGATAATTCATCACACCTTTGTCGAAACCTTCGACGGAGGTGCCGCCGACGGTGATATCGCCCAGCCAGGCGCTGTAGATGAACTCGATGTCGTCGATGGAGAGCGAATCGTTGGCGTCGCCACCACCTGGAGTGGTGTTGGTGGTGAGGTTGATGAGCATATAGTTGACCGAGGAGTTGCCGTCGTAGACAAAGGGGATCTTCAGCAACTGCCACTGCATTGACGAGGCCGACGAGGTGGTGCGGTTGAAGCGTGCTATGGCTGTGGCGCGGTAGAGTGAATGGTTGCCCTCATCGTTTGGCGTCTTGAAGTCATTGTCGCCATGCAGATAGGCTGAAATTTGAGCCTGCGAGTTGGCCGAATGGGCGTAGTAGCTCACCCAGACATACATCGAGTCGGGGGTGCCGCTGAAAGGCTGGCTATGGGCACTGTTCGCACGTTCTGTGTAGTTGTAGTTGTCGCTGCTCGATGCCGACATGGAGCCAGCATGGATGCGGCCTGTCGTCATATTGCCGTTGGCCTTGATTCCGAAAATCGACATGGTATAGATGGTCAGGTAGCTCGATCCTGTGCCGCCCGGACGTGCACCTGTACGATGGTAGTGGTGGGGAGTCGATGCCAAGGAGGCGTAGCTACCGTCCGACGAGGCAAAGGAGTTCCAGTGGGTGGGCTCGGCGGTTGCGGACGAGGCGTCCCACTGTTCGAATCCGCCATTGGGTATTTGGTATTGGCCTACGGCTACCATCGCGGCGGCCACCATCATAGCAAAAGATACGATTTTTTTCATAGTCATATTCTTAAAATACTCACAATAACGTTCCTACCGACTATATATTGTGCATCGCGCAATACAATAAAAAGAGGCTTTCCTCGTTAGTGCGGACAAATGGAATACACAAGATGAAGCGAGTACTTATTCTTTTAGCGTTGGTGCTGCCGCTGATGGCCGGCGCACAGATCAATACCAAGGAGAGCTGCACCTCGATTATGGTGGGCAAACGGGCGTCGACCGACGGCAGTGTTATCACGTCGCACACCTGCGACGGCCGCTACCGCACCTGGATGACCATCGAACCGGCGGCAGACTATAAGAAGGGCACTAAGCATGTGGTACGCAAGGGGACGATGCATACCGTCTCGTCCAGCGACACCACGGGCGTCCGTGTGGCGGGCTCTATCCCTGAGGCTGAGCACACTTTCGCCTACCTCAACAGTTCATACCCCTGCCTCAACGAACACCAGCTGGCCATTGGCGAGAGCACTTTCGGCGGCCCCGATACGTTGGAGAACCCCAACGCCATGTTTCTCATCGAGGAGTTGGAACGTATCGCCTTGCAACGTTGCACCACGGCAAGGGCGGCCATCCAGCTTATCGCCAAGTTGGCGGAGAAGTACGGCTATGCCGACGGAGGCGAATGCATCACCATCGCCGACCGCAAGGAGGTGTGGCAGATGGAGATTATCGGTTGCGGACGCAACCAAATCGGTGCCGTATGGGTTGCCCAGCGTGTACCCGACGACCATGTGGCTGTAAGTTGCAACATCCCGCGCATCGGCCGTCTGCAACGCAACAACCCCGAGTACTTCATGTGTTCCGAGAATGTGGAGGAGGTGGCCCTCCGCAACGGCCTCTGGGACGGCAAGGGTGAGTTCGTCTTCTGGAAGGCCTACAACACCTCATGGGCCAACGGACGCAACTTCCGTGAACGCGAATACTTTATCTTCAATGCCTTGGCACCCTCGCAAGGCTTCACCTACGACATGGACGAACTACCCTTCTCGGTGAAGCCCGACGGCCCCGTCGATGTTACCGACGTGATGCGCCTCCTGCGTTCGACCTACGAAGGCACCGACATGGATATGTGCAAGAACCTGAAGGTGGTTGTCGACCGCAAACGCGACGACGGCAGCAGCTATAAAGACACCGTGGTGAGCCCCATGGCCAATCCTTGGCCCACCAGCACCATGCAGCAGACACTGAACTTCATTGCCCCCGGCACCATCGACTTCAAGCGCACCGTCAGCGTGGCATGGTGCAGCTACTCCTTCGTGGCACAGCTGCGCGACTGGCTGCCCGACGCCGTGGGCGGTATCTGCTGGATGGCCGTCGACAACCCCGGTCAATCGCCCCGTGTGCCCATCTTCTGCGGCACTACTGAACTCCCCGAGGCCTTCAACACCTGCGGCCAACGCCAATACGCCCCCAATGCCGTACTGTGGCAGTACCGCCGCGCCAACAAACTGGCCACCGTGGCTTGGCAACGCACCAAGAAGCAGCACATGGCTGCCGTGCTACATCACGAAGGCAAGGCTTTCAGCGGGTTGAAACCCCTGGAGGATGACATCATGGCACTTGACAACGGCAAGAAGGTCACCAAGCTGCTCAACGCCTACACACGCCAGATCTATGAAGGCACCGTGGTGGCATGGAGCGAACTGGAGGCACAGTACTGGCTGATGTTCGGAATGGGATTCTGATGTTTCTTGGAGAAATCATCGCCCTTTTTGTCGCCGTCTCGTGGACGGTGACGGCACTCTTTGCCGAGGTGGCCTCGAAGCGCATGGGATCGCTGCCGCTCAATGTGGTGCGCATGACCATGTCGCTCACCCTGCTGGTGATTACCCTATGGCTGACCATGGGGGTGCCATGGCCGCGTTATGCCGACGGTGGCACATGGCTGTGGCTACTCGTGAGCGGAGTGGTCGGCTACGTCATCGGCGACTACTGCTTGATGCAGGGCTACATCTACATCGGCTCGCGTTTCGGACAGCTCTTCATGACCCTCTCGGCGCCCACGGCAGCCTTGACGGGTCGTCTGCTCCTCGGCGAGCAGATGCGCCCCTTGGCCATCCTCGGCATGGTGATCACTCTGGGCGGCATAGCTCTCTCTATCCTCGCCAAGCCCAAGGACGGGCACCTGCAGACCAAGCTGCCGCGCAAAGGCGTCTTCTTCGCTGCGGTGGCAGGCATCTGTCAAGGCTTTGGTTTGGTGTTGAGTAAGATAGGACTCCAGCATTACGATGCAGCCATCGCCACCGCAGGCCTCAGCGACCAGCTTGTGCCTGACGGAGCGGTGCTGCCGTTGCCGCTCTACCTTAGCATTCCCTTTGCCGCCACCATGATCCGCGCCACCATGGGGCTGGTGGGCTTCTTCCTGCTGCTCAGGGTGTTCAATAAGGATTGGAAACAGAAACTAAGCCATGCCGTCCACGACCGTCGCGCCATGTGGTGCGTGCTGGGTGCCACGGTGTTCGGCCCCTTTATCGGCGTCAGCGCCTCGCTGCTGGCCACCCAATATACCTCGACAGGCATCGCACAGACCCTCTTTGCCCTCACCCCAGTCCTTATCATCGCGCCGGCAGCGTGGCTTTTCCATCAGCGTGTCACCCTGCGCGAGGTGGTCGGAGCCGTCATCAGTGTCGCGGGTGTCTGCCTTTTCTTCCTCTGACTCTGATACCACCTGCTGAAAAGTTCTCAACCAGCCCCTGACTAGCACTGTTATCCGCATGAAAAGAGATGGTTAAGGGATGTTTTCGAGAGCCAAATTTTATCTTTATTTTGCTGTGTAAGAAAAAATGATTACTTTTGCATCGTGTTTTTTACTTAATTTAGCGAGAAAAATAATAATTCTATTCATAATTATAGAACTAATAATCATATATTTATAATCTTTTAAAAAATGCGTGTAATCATTTCAAAAAACTACGATGAGATGTCGGTTTGGGCTGCCAACTATGTGGCCAAACGTATTCTCGATTTCAAACCCACGGCGGAGCGTCCTTTTGTGCTGGGGTGTCCCACCGGTAGTTCGCCTCTCGGGCTGTATCAGCATCTGGTGAAGCTCAACAAGGAAGGCAAAATCAGCTTTCAGAATGTAGTGACTTTCAACATGGACGAGTATGTAGGTCTCGATGTGAAGCACCCCGAGAGCTACCACTCGTTTATGTGGACCAATTTCTTCGGCCATATCGACATCAAGTCGGAGAATGTGCACATTCTTGACGGCAATGCGCCCGACCTGCTGGCCGAGTGCGCCCACTACGAGGAGATGATTGCCCAAGCTGGCGGCATCGACCTTTTCATGGGTGGCGTAGGCCCTGACGGACACATCGCTTTCAACGAGCCCGGCTCCAGCCTCACCAGCCGTACCCGTATCAAAACCCTTACCACCAACACTATCCAGGCCAACTGCCGCTTCTTCGACAACAATGAGGCCCTTGTGCCCAAGCAGGCGCTGACGGTGGGTGTGGGCACCGTGATGGATGCCCGTGAGGTACTCATCCTATGCAATGGTCCCAAGAAGGCACGTGCGCTGCACCACATGATTGAGAACGGTGTAAACCACATGTGGACTAGCAGTATGCTTCAGATGCATCAACATGCTACCGTGGTTTGCGACGAGGAGGCTACTGTGGAACTGAAAATCAGTACTTACCAATATTTCAAGGATAAGCAGCGATTGGAGGGTACTGTGGAACATTACGTAAATCTGTTTTGATCTATGGATACCCGTTACCGTAGTCTCACTGCTAGTGAGATAGAACAACTGGAACGGGCAGGCAATTATGCAGAAAACTGGTCGACCATCCATGTAGTTGACCCTTTCTGTATTGACTGTCTGCGTAACAATATCTTTGACGGCGAAGTATATCTTGGCACTATTGAGCACAATAGACTCACTGACGGCGAGTTGACGTTGCGCGAGGGTATCTACGGTTCGACGCTCCGCAATGTGACTGTGGGTGACCACTGCGCCGTCCATAACGTGCGGATGCTCAGCGGCTATACGCTGGGAAACAATGTGTTGCTATTCAATGTCGACGAGATGACCTGTACGGCCGACCCGCACGGGGTGGTTTGGTTGGAACCGATGAACGAGAACGGTGGCCGCCGGCTGCTGCCGTTCAGCGGCATGACCGTCGGCGAAGCCTACCTGTGGGCACGCTACCGTGGCCGTCGGGTGCTGATGGAGCGGCTGGAGCAGTTCACCTATGATGTCTTGCATACCCCGGAGGGTGGCTATGGCAGGGTGGGGGACTGTGCCGTGGTGAAGAATACAAAGGCGGTGCGCAACGTCGCCATCCGGTCGACCGAGGCCGACCGTTCGGTGGTGGACGGATGCATTGTGCTGAGCGACGGTGTGGTGGGCTGCGGGTGCACGCTGGAACACGGTGTCATCGCGGTGCGTTTCCTGTTGGGAGAGCATGTGCACCTCGAGTTCGGCCTGCGGCTGAACGACACCGTGGTGGGAGACAACTCGACCCTGGCACGCTGTGAGGTGGGCAACAGCATCATCTTCCCTGCCCACGAGCAGCACCACAACAATTCGTTCCTTATCGCCGGCCTTATCATGGGCCAGAGCAACATAGCCGCCGGCGGCACCATCGGAAGCAACCACAATTCGCGCACGGCTGACAATGAGTTGGCTGCGGGTCGTGGCTTCTGGCCAGGCCTCTGCTGCTCGTTCAAGCATTCGTCGCGCTTCGCCTCCTACTGTCTGCTGGCCAAGGGCGACTATCCCTCCGAGCTCGACATCAAGCTGCCTTTCGCGTTGGTGAACAACAATGTGGCGAAGGATTGCCTGGAGGTGATGCCGGCCTACTGGTGGATGTACAACATGTACGCCATGGATCGCAACAGCAAGAAGTTTGCCAAACGCGACAAGCGGGTGCTGAAGGCGCAGCACATCGAGTTCGACAACCTGGCGCCCGATACGGCCGAGGAGATACTGTACGGCATGGACTTGCTGCGTCGATGGATGGCAGCGGCCAAGGACGGTGTGGTTTATGCCGACGGTATGGAGCATAGCAAGCGCAAGACCGTCATCCTCAAGGCCGCCGAAGGCTTGAAGGCCTATGAGGAGATGTTGGTCTACTACGCCATGAAGACGCTGGGGGATCGTCGGCCTGCGGCGACACTTTGTCAGACAGACTGGGTCAATATAGGCGGTCAGCTGGTGGCACGTGCCGACATGGAGCAGTTGATTGCCGACGTGGAGAAGGGTGTCCTGTGCGACTGGAAGGCCATAAGAGCGCGTTTCGACGAGCTGTGGGAGGATTATCCCGCCCAGCGTGAGAAACACGCCTACGGGGTACTTTGCCGCTTGGCTGGAGTGGAATCGCTCACAGACGACCTCTGGCAGCAATATCAGCGGCGGTATGCCGAGATACAACAGTACGTTGAAGAGCAGAAAGTGGCCAGCCGCCACAAGGACGAGGTCAACCCCTTCCGCAACATGACCTATTGGGAAGACGAGGAACGCGCCGCTATTCTGTAGCGCCGTGTGTTACTCTTCCGGAGCCTCGGAAGCCTCCTCCAGCAGCTCTGTCTGCACCTCTTGGGTGAGATACTCTGTCGGGATGATGGATTCCGGGGCTTTTCCTTTGCGTCCCGCCCTCTTGTTGTCGAGACCGAGTTTGAGAATCTGGTTGGCGGTGGTACCGATGCTGCGGCCGCCGGGGAGCAGTTTTTTCTTGCTGTTTTCGAAGGCCTCGAGGGCATCATGCAGGCTTTGTCCAATGCTCTCATACTCCTCAAGGAAGAGGCCTGTGCGGTTTATCATCTCCTGTGCGAGTTCGAAGAGCCGCTTATGGTTCTGCTCCTGGTCGATGTGGGTCCAGGTGATGCGTATGATGCGCAGGGCGGCATAGAGGGTCTGCTCGTCGGCGATGAATACCTTTTTCTGCATGGCGTCCTGCCAGAGCGAGGAGTCTTCTCTGGTGGCATCCCGCAGGGCAGGGACGTGTGGTACAAACATGATGACGAAGTCGAGGTGCGGATTGACCTGATATTGCGGGTAGTTCTTGGCCGAGAGCTCGTCGATGTGTTTCTTCAAACTGGCGATATGCTCTTTGAGATACATCCGCTGTTGCAGTTCGTCGGTGGCATTGGCATAGTTGATGTAGGCCGTCATGGAGACCTTGGAGTCGATGATGACGTCACGCTTGTTGTCGAGGTGCAGCAGTACATCGGGACGCAGGTTCTCACCCTCGTCGGGCTGGATGACGGAGCCGTCTTCGTCGCGCATCACGACCTGGGTCTCGAAGTCTTTTCCTTCGGTGAAGCCTTGTTGTGTCAGCAGGTTGCTGAGGATGACCTCGCCCCAGTCGCCCTGGGTTTTTGACTCGTGCTTGAAGGCGCGGGTGAGCTCTTCGGCACTCCTTTGGGCCTCGATACTCTGACGTATCATGTGCTCCATGTTGGTCTTTATCTCGGCGCTCATCGTGGTTTGCACGGTGGAGTTTTTGGCCATCTCCTCCTTCATCTTGTCGATGGTCTCCTTCAGCGGTCTGACGATGCTGTCGATATTCTTGGTGCTGGCGTCGGAAAACTCCTCCTGACGCTGTTTGAGCATGGTATTTGTGGTGTTCTCTACCTGCGCTTTGAGGGCTGTGATGGTGTCAGTAAAGCGCTTTTCGAGCGCCTTGATGTCGGCCTCGTGGCGACGATCTTGTTCGTTGACGAAAGCCTCGTGGTTCTGCTTGATCTCGTCGACCACGGTATTATGACGCTTGACGACCTCCTCTTTATAGTCGGCCAACGCCTTGGCAGCATCGGCTTTCTGGGTTTCCAGTTGCTTGTTGAGGAGGGCGGTCTCGGTGGTATGGCTCTGGATGACGGCGGCCAGCTTTGCCTCAAGGGTCTGTTTCTCGGTGCCAAGGGCGTTCTTTCCCCGTCCGGCAATAAGCATTCCACCTAGGAAACCTGCCAGAAGGGCTATGATAGCAATGATGATTGTGGTAGTCATTTCTTTGATTTTATAATGTTTAGCGACCCCAACTGTCGCGGTCTAGTGAACGATAGGTGATGGCCTCGCGGAGATGGTCGGGTTTGATGTCAGGGGCGGCCTCAAGGTCGGCGATGGTGCGAGCCACCTTGAGGATGCGGTCATAGGCACGGGCGCTTAGGCCGAGGCGGTTCATGGCCTGCTCCATGATGGTGCGGCACTCGTCGGTGAGGACGCAGTACTGGCGAGTGAGCTTGCTGCCCATCTGGGCGTTGCAGTGCACACCCGGGTTGCCAGCAAAGCGGGCTGTCTGGATGGCACGGGTCGCCATCACCCGTTCGCGGATGGTTGCACTGCTCTCGGCATGGCCCTCTTTGTTCAATTGGCTGACGGGTACTGGCGTCACCTCGATGTGCAGGTCGATGCGATCCATCAGAGGACCGCTGACTTTGTTGAGGTAGCGTTTCACGGCGCCGGCAGGACAGGTGCACTCCACCGTGGGGTGGTTGTAGTAGCCGCAGGGGCATGGATTCATGGCGGCGATGAGCATGAACGAGGCTGGGTATTCGATGGTCATCTTTGCACGGCTGATTGTCACGCGACGCTCTTCCATAGGCTGGCGGAGTACCTCCAGCACAGTGCGTTTGAACTCTGGCAGTTCATCGAGGAAGAGGACTCCATTGTGCGCCAGGCTGATCTCGCCCGGCTTGGGATTGACCCCGCCTCCCACCAGTGCAACATCCGATATGGTGTGGTGTGGGGCGCGGAAGGGACGCACTGCGATGAGCGAATCCTCCTTGCGCATCAGGCCTGCCACCGAGTGTATCTGGGTCGTCTCCAGACTCTCGCTCAGGGTCAGTGGCGGCAGGATACCGGGCATACGCTTGGCCAACATCGATTTGCCGCTGCCCGGAGGGCCTATCATGATGGCATTGTGGCCACCCGCGGCGGCAATCTCGAGGCATCGCTTGACGGTCTCCTGCCCTTTGACGTCGGCAAAGTCGAACTCGTAGTTGCTCAACGAACGGGCAAACTCGGCGCGTGTGTCCACGATGGTCTGCTCGATGGCGCCTTCACCGTTGAGAAAGTCGACCACCTCCTTCAGGCTGTGGGCGCCGTAGACCTCTAGGTTGTTGACGATGGCGGCCTCACGGGCATTCTCGGCCGGTACGATGATGCCCTTGCACTGGCGCCGTCTGGCCTCGATGGCGATGGGGAGTACTCCCTTGATGGGCCGTAGCGTGCCGTCAAGCCCCAACTCGCCCATGATGACATACCGCTCGAGGTCGTCGGCTTTCACTCGCCCGTCGGCGCTGAGTATGCCGATAGCGATGGGCAGGTCGTAGGCGGTGCCTTCCTTTTTCAGGTCGGCGGGGGCAAGGTTGATGACGATACCCTTGTTGGGTACGCGGTGGCCGCTCTGCTCGAAGGCCGAGGCTATGCGCTGGGTGCTTTCGCGCACCGCCGAGTCAGGCAGGCCTACCATGCTGAACGACGCACCGTTAAAGACGTTCACTTCCACGGTGACCGTCACCGCGTTGACCCCCACTATGGCGCAACCGTATGTCTTAACCAACATGGCTCAAACTGTCAAGGCGTTTGTTACAGGCGGCTTTCCACCACCTGCCAGTCGACAATCTGCCACAAGGCGGCCAGGTAGTCGGCACGACGGTTCTGGTAGTCAAGGTAGTAGGCGTGCTCCCACACGTCGAATGTCAGCAGGGGCGTGAGGCCCAGGGTGACAGGATTTTCGGCATTTTTCTGCTGTGTGATGACCAGTTTGCCTTGGGTATCGGCCGAAAGCCACACCCATCCGCTGCCGAACAGCGTGGCACCCTTCTGCTCAAACTCCTTCTTGAACGCCCCCACGCCGCCGAAGTCGCGTTCCAACAGCGCCATAAGTCTCGGACTCATGGCTTTCGGTGCATTGCTGAACTGCTCGAAATACATGGCATGGTTCAACACCTGGCCGGCGTTATTGAACATCCCGCCCTCGGATTTCTTGATCACCTCGCTCAGCGGCAGCCCCTCCAACCCGCTGCCGGGCAGCAACTTGTTCAGGTTGTCGACGTAGGCCTTCAGGTGTTTTCCGTGGTGGAACCCCAGGGTTTCAGTGCTGATGACCGTGCCCAGCCCCTCGTAAGGCAGCGTCGGCAGGGCGAATTGTCCGTTGATTGGCAGTATGTCTTTCATGATCGCATCGTTTAATGGGTTACTAACTGGCTGCAAAGATACGAAATTTTTTTGACACTTGAAAAAAAGTTGTACTTTTGCATCCAAATCAGACAGCTATGGCATACATCAAGTTCTTCCGCGCCAACCGCCACGACCGCAGCCTCGAAAGCCGACGCGAGGCCACGGATCTCGGCGTCGTGGGCGAGCAGATGGCCACACGCTACCTGGAAGACCAAGGCTATGTCATCCTCGAACGCAACTACCGTTACGGCAAGCACGAGGTCGATGTGATCGCCCTCGACCACGGCACGTTGGTCATCGTCGAGGTGAAAACCCGTGCCGACGACCTCCTGGCCGACCCCGAGGATGCCGTCGACCACCGCAAGCGCGGTTTCATCGTCCGGGTGGCCAACCAGTATATCAGCAGCCACCATCGGACAGAGGATGTGCGTTTTGACATCATCAGCATCGTCAAGCACGACGATCAGCCCGACATCCGTCACATCGTGGATGCCTTTAACGTGATGAACTATTAACCAAAATTTACTTAATACATATAATTACCATAAAATCAACCACTTGTGACTTGTGGTTAAGTGGCACCGTAATATACTGAAAGTCAGCATCAACTCCGTATCAACTCCGACACAACTCCGTATCAACTCCGACTGTTGTCCGCTTTTTGTCGGACATGGGTCGGACTGTCCACGGTGATGATCCGATGTTGTGGACGACCGACCCCCCGGGAAGGCGCCGTTAAGATTATTTAACACTTCTGCCAGGCGGGCAAAAAAACGAATTAAAGTGTCAGTGGAGACAAATTTAACCCAAAAAAAGTTGATGCTTTGTATTCTGCAAATGTTTCTGTTTTCGGTGGAGACGTATTGGAAATCCGTTGCTATTTCCTCTCCGACGGTTGCAGTTGTTGAAGAATATCGTCGATGGTGCAGATATAGTTCTGTATAAGGTTGTTTATGGTTATGGGTTCTGTGAGTGAAACAAAGTATAGCTCATCCGGGGTGGATGGGAGTCCACCGATGCCGAGAAGAAGATAAATGGGCATAGTATGCTCCTTGGCATACTGCTGGAAAGAGTCTTGACGGTCAGAAGGGAGTAGCTCTTTTTCAATAGTTTTCGGCATGTGATTGCGCCATTTGCATTCGATGGCAAAGGGCTGTCCGTCGTAGTTGAAGACAAGATCGGGGCCGCTGTTGGCTTCGGGGTAAACTCCTGGCAGGTTCTTGTCTCCGCGCCACTCTTTCAATGTCAGTTTCTTGTTATGCGGTAGGTCGAAGAGATCCACTACATAGTCTTCGAACTCACGGCCTTTCAGCACCTCGTCGTTCATGGTCAACGACTTGATGCGGAGGTATATAGTGCTATATGGGCGGTTTATTGCCTTATGGATGGCGTGTATACCCATGTCCTCGTAGTACATCCGCAGCAGTCGTTTGTCTTCGGCCACCGTCCAACGGTGGGGTTTGGTCTCTTGCTCGGCAGCCTTTAGTTCCTTTCGGTCAACAAGATGAATGATGTTGTTTTGTCCTGCCAGCAGGCCAAAGATGCTGCCATTGGGATTGATATATCCGCAGACGATATGTTGTACCTTATTAATGATATATTGGTTGCGCAATCGGGCGGTGTAACCTTTGTCACTTTTCTCTCGCTGCAATACTATTATTAGCAGACGTTTCTCTTTCAATGCCTGCTCAATCTGTACATTGTATGTATCTCGGAATTTGCCCGTCACAACCAGCGTCGTCGGTACCTTGCACACCAGCAATGCCTTCAGCACCTCCTCTTCAAGTTCCGACGTGTTGAAGCAGACGGCACAACCTCCTTTGTCGAAATCCTCTACCCATTGGAACACTTTGCCATAACACCCAATCGGCGCCTGCCGTGAGGTGAGAAATAGCGTTTTCTCCCGTTTCCACAGTGCTTTGTTGCCGATTGTTTGGACGATGCGCATGGGTCTATTTCTGCTGCACCCAGATGAGTTTGGATGTGTCGTAGCCGCGGCGCCGGGCTTCGGCGAGGATGGTGTCGATGGTCTCTTTGGGCAGTTCGGGGGTGCGGGAGAGAATCCAGAGGTATTTGGCGCTGCCGCTACCGATGAGCGCCCATTGGTAGTCGGCGTCGAGCAGCATCACGCGGTAGTCCGAGTAGAACGGGCCGAAGAAGGAGACGCGCAGCACGGCGGCCTCGTCGGTGGTCTTGGCCTTGCCGTTGGAGGTCTTCTGCTTGCCTTCCTTGATGCCGGTGTTGGTCACGGCAATCTTGCCGTCCTCGCGCAGCGCGTAGTTGGCCTTGCAGAAGTCCAGTCCGCGCTCGAAACTATGGTCAAAACGTGCAATCTCGTACCAGTCGCCGAGGTAGCGCTGCAAGTCCAGCACCGCCACGGGAGTATTGTCAACCTTCTGCGCATTGCCGCACCCGGCAAACAAAATGGCGCAAATCGAAGCTAATATTGTTTTTTTCATTTTTTCTAAGAGTTTAGTTTAACATTGATTATCGGATGCAAAGATACACAATAAAGTTGACATGGTGAGAATATTTTTCATAATGCCGGAATAATTACCCCCACAGCAGCCCCAGCAGAACCGAGCAGCTGCTTGCAGATGTCGCATTGGCAGGCTTCCATCAGCGGGATGAGCTTGTCGGCGATTTCCTTGGTCTTGAGGGTGCACTTATTTTTTCAAGACATACCACACCGATGTTGTATAAAAGTTGCGCAGGAACCTGATTTCTGTAAATGGCCAGACTTCCCGCAGAGGTTGTAATCCAAACTTTTGATGATAGTGAGGGTTTATTGCCCAAAGGGTGCGGTGTACGACTTGCATCCCAGTCTCTCGGATGAGTTTTTCGAACCGCTCTATTGGCATTCGTGAGTGTTTTATGCTTATCAGTTCCTCAATGGTCGATTCTGCCTCACCTGTTTTCGACAACAAGAAGCGATATGCCCTTATGGGAAGAAGGTGGATGAATGGCATCTTCGACACGGCATGCTGGCAAATCTGCTGATGTCCACCGAAAGGCATTTGCCATGCTGGAAATGCAAAGAAGACAATTGCGTCATGGAGTATAAAGTTTTTTAGATGCATTAAGAACTGAATCTTGTACGGCGTTTCTATGTGTTCAATCACGTCGTGAACCAGTACAATGTCGAACTTTTCATCATCTGTCTCAGGCATAGGAAGCAAAAGGAAATCGGAGGCGATAAACTCTCCTAATTGATTATTTTCCTTAAAGTATTGCCGAGCATTCTCTATTTGCTGTTCGTTGATGTCAATGCCCATCACCTGGCACCCTCTTTCAGCAAAAGGCAGAAGATTTCCACCTTCGCCACATCCTATTTCCAAAACCTTTGTTTTTCTGTCGACGGGAATCCATTTTTCGACATAATCAATGTAAAAGTCCCTCGACGTGTTAGCAAGCTCTTTGAAATAGAGCCTTCTGTCTTTGTGTCGTTGTTGCATAATGCTACTTGTTTTTAGCGCAATGCTACCTATCCCTCATATTCCAACGACCACAAAAAAGGAGGCGAGCAATTTCGTCTCCAGTATGCGGTCGTAGGAAAGTACCTTGAAGGATAGACAAAATGCTCGCCAGTCAGCAAGCATTTGCGCATTGTCGTCCTTCTTTGTTTAAGATTTCCTACGTCTCATACTGGTCGGAACAAATAGCAAACGCGATGTTATAATTATGTTTGTTTACTTCTTTTTTTCTGCTTATCTATTTTATTTACTATGTGTATATATATCATTGAAGACTGCCTCAATAAAAATAACGTGAAAAATGTTCCATTCCCGAAATCCAACCAATGCCCTTTTATCGTTAGACGACCTAAGTATCATCAATGAAACTTCCGGTGTGACTTCTGAGGGCAGTTTATGTTTCATTTGCTCATGAGAAAGGAATTCCCATCCATAATTATGTTTTGGTTCGGTAGCGATTTTCTTCCATCCCAATTCTGAATACTTCTTCAAACGTAAAAGAAAGTCTTGAAAAAACTTTGCTTTAACATTCTCAACAAAGGAAACTTCCTGTAAGTATTTAAAAGAAAACAACGGATAATCGATCTTTACTAATCGGTTAATAACTATTTGATTAATATTCTTTTCTCCCTCTGGTAATTTTATATAACCACCATCAATGTTGGTCTTCTTTTTTGCCATTATTTCAGTCTCGTTTTGAAGAAGGCCTGCATTTTATCATGGGGAATTATGTTTCCAACGCCGGTCGGTGTTGTATTCCACGGCATTTCAGAGTGTGTCATATTCATTAATCCAATTGCCGAGTATGCACCATATACTCTGAAAACCTCATCAAAAAGAGCTCGTTCATTCTCCTTTTCGAAAGAGAATTCTTTTTCTTCTGGTATAATTCCATTGCGTCCACATTCTTTATAGTAATAGTAAACATTTGGAACCACGGGGCCATATTGCCATGCTTCAATTGGGTCTTCGAATAGTGCTTCATTAAAAAATGCCAAATGAAACCCTTGCTCATAGTAGAGCATTTTTTGCAACTTAAGGTTTGTCATTAAATCACCTCCACCATTTTCTGCTGCTCTTTTCAACAACTCATTTGCAATGTCTATTGCTTTATATGCCATAGTTTGTTAATTTAAAGGTATTTGACGATGCAAAAGTATCTTTTTTTTTTGATTTGACAAAAAAAAATATTAATGCATTGTAAATAAGTATTATAAAATATTAATATTACGAATCTTATTCAATTTAAAGTAATTGCTTTTGTTAAAAAAATACAGCGGACTTTACAGCAAAGTCCGCTGTAATAATTAAAAGATTTCAGATTACATCTCCGAAAGTTTCTTGTAGCCCTCGTAGCGCAGTTTCGCGTTACGCTCGGTGGCGACGAAGAGTTCTTCGGCCTCCTGGGGGAAGGTCTTCATCAGGGAGTTGTAGCGGACCTCGCCCATGATGAAGTCGCGGAACTTGCTCCAGTCGGGCTCCTTCGAATCGAGGTGGAAGCCGTTCTTGCCTTCTTCTTCCTCAGCAGGATTGTAGTGCCAGAGGTGCCAGTAGCCGCACTCGACGGCCTTCTTCTCCTCGTTCTGCGTGCGACCCATACCGATCTTGATACCGTGGTTGATGCAGGGTGCGTAGCAGATGATGAGCGACGGGCCGTGGTAGGCCTCGGCCTCCTTGATGAC
>JAEEGL016388875.1_pt1 | contig 19008 bp, 13 predicted proteins | sample 9134231 | NCBI WGS metagenome assembly JAEEGL01 (sample SAMN16246548, study PRJNA631951) | gut metagenome | biome: gut microbiome; feature: rumen; material: fiber-attached | host: Bos | place: Iran: Karaj | collected 2018-10 | reverse complement strand
TCATCCAGGAATGTTTTCAACTTCGGATAGGCTTTATAGTAATCATCAATGTATTTTTGCGCATCTTTTCGGGAAATATTTAAATCCTGTCCCAATCCAAAGGAAGAAATCCCGTAAACAATACCAAAGTTTACTGCTTTCGCGTTTCTTCTCTGGAGTTCCGTTACTTCTTCAAATGGGGTATGGAATACCAATGCCGCCGTGGAACGATGAATATCCTTGTTCTCTCGATAGGCTTGAATGAGGTTTTCATCCCCGGACATGTGGGCAAGTACACGAAGCTCAATCTGGGAATAATCCGCATCTACAAACACACAGCCTTCCTTTGGACAAAAGACCTTTCGAATCTGTTTTCCAAGTTCCAGACGAACCGGAATATTTTGCAGGTTCGGTTCCGTAGAAGAAAGTCGTCCGGTAGCAGTCACCATCTGCTGAAATGTGGTATGGATACGTCCGTCTTTTTCGATACACTTATCCAACCCGTCTGCATAGGTGGATTTTAACTTGCTCAAAGTACGATATTCCAAAATATCCTTTACAATAGGATACTCCGGAGCCAGTTTTTCCAGCACGTCTGCTGCGGTGGAATAACCGGTCTTGGTTTTCTTTCCTCCCGTAAGTCCCATTTTTTCAAACAGAATTACCCCCAGCTGTTTCGGTGAATTGATGTTAAACTCTTCTCCCGCTGCTTCGTAAATGGAAGTTTCCAGAGCAGTAATTCCTTCCGCAAGGGCTTTTCCGTATTTTTCCAATTCTTCTCGATTGCAAATAATGCCTTCCCGCTCCATATCATAGAGTGTAAACACCAAAGGAAGTTCCACATCATTGTACAAATCCAGCATATCTGTGTTTTTTAATTCTTCATTTAATTTGCTGTATACAGAAACGGAAACATACGCATCATAGCAAACATATTCACAAAGTTTTTCTGTCTTTTCGCAAGCCACACTTGGCTTATCCTTACCAAACAAGTCCTGATAAGAAGGAATCATAAGAGACAAATAGTTCTTCGCCAAGTCCACAGCCTGGTATCCGGAAACAATTGGATTTATCAAATAAGCAGCCAAAGCAACATCATAAAATCCTTTAATCTGTTTATTCTTGCGATAAGTAATCAATGCATCATACAGTGCCTGCCCAAAGTCCGTATTGCTATAATGCAGTTTATTATATGTAGTTTTAATATCATTGATAGCAAGTGTCACGTTCTTCCCGGACAAAATCTCACCTAGCTCTTCCACCCCTGCAGGGTTAAAGCAGTTATCTGTAAAAAAAGCACTCTTTGTCCCATCGGAAACAGCTACGCCGCGGAGAGTTCCACCTTCATCAAAGAAAACGGATAGTCCTAGTACTTCACTGCTCATAGCCTTTACCTCATGGCAGAAAGTATCGGAAGAATCCGACTTGTTAAAAGAAGATATAATATCATCGTTCTTTGGGGCAGAAACGTCAAATCGTCCCAAGATATTTTTTAGTTCCCATTCTTTACAAAGAAGAAATGCTTCCGGCGTAAAAATATCTCCCAACACCGCATCGGAAAACGCAAACTCCACTTCCGCTTCCAAGGAAATGGTTGCCAGCCACTTACTCTCCACCGCCTGGTCCCAAAACTCAACGATATTCTTAGAAGCACGGGGCGGCTTAACATTTGCAGCATCGTTATGTACCGCATCGATGGAATGATACTGCTGAATCAAAGCATAGGCTGTTTTTTCTCCGATACCAGGCACTCCCGGAATATTATCGGAGCTGTCTCCCATCAGGGCCTTTACATCGATAAACTCAGTGGGAGTTACCCCCGTCTTTTCCGTAAAGTCTGCTGCATAGTAATACTCCACTTCCGTGCCCGTGGCCTTGGTTCTCGGAAGAGCGATCTTGATGTGATCCGTACAAAGTTGCAACAAATCCCTGTCACCGGAAACAATGGTAACCTCCATGCCTTCCTGCTCCGCACGATGAGCCACGGTTCCTAAAATATCATCTGCCTCCCATCCCGCTTTGGTAATCACCGGAATCTTCATGGCAGATAAAAGTTCCTGTATCATAGGTACCTGTTGCTTTAACTCCGGCTGCATAGGCTTTCTGGTGCCCTTGTAATCTTTAAAACGTTCATGACGGAAAGTGGGTTCGCTACGGTCAAAAGCCACCATAAAATACTGCGGTTTCTCTGACTCAAAGAGTTTAAACATAATATTTAAAAAGCCATAAACCGCATTGGTATGAACTCCGGCTGCATTGGTCAAATCCGGCACTCCGTAAAAAGCGCGATTTAAAATACTATGTCCATCCATCAATAATAGTTTTTTTGTTTCGCTCATCGATACCCGTCTCCAACTTCTGATCTAAATACTTAAAGTGGTTTTGTCACTTTTTTCAGCCAAGCGGCTTCTGCCTTTGTAAGATATGGTGAAATCTTGTCATATACGGCTGCGTGATAATCGTTTAATGCTTTGCGCTCTAAATGTGTCAGTTCTTCCACGTTGATTGCTTCCACTTCAAAAGGAGTAAAGGTCAACTGTTCAAACTTATAGAACTGGCCATATTCCGTCTTTTTATCTTCCACACACAAAAGCTCATTTTCAATACGGATACCATAGCCGTCTTCCACATAAAGTCCGGGCTCATCCGTGGTAATCATACCGGGCTTTAATTCCCAAACTTTGCTCTTATCTGCAACCTTCCAACGGAAGCCCTGAGGACCTTCGTGAACGCTTAAAATATGTCCCACACCATGTCCGGTACCACAGCGATAATCCAAACCTTCGTCCCAAACCGGTCCACGAGCCAAAATATCTAAGTTCTGGCCGATGCATCCCTTGGGGAAGTGTGCCTCCTGAAGGCGAAGGTTACAACGTACCACCGTGGTATAAGCATGCTTTTCTTCCTTGGTCAAAGGTCCCACTGCAATGGTTCTTGTAATATCTGTGGTTCCTTCCAGATAATGTCCGCCGGAATCCACCAAAAGGAAGCTCTTATTCTCTACCGTAGCATTGTGCTCTTCCGTTGCGGAATAATGCATCATGGCTGCATTTGGTCCGTATGCGGAAATGGTATCAAAAGAAACATCCAAGAAATTTTCCTGTTCCTGTCTGTATTTCAAAAGCACATCGGAAGCGGACATCTCCGTAATCTCTTCCTTGCCAATGTGCGTCTTCAACCAATAGATAAACTTTGTGACAGCCACACCGTCTTTGATGTGCGCTTCTTTTGTATTCTTAATCTCTGTTTTATTCTTAATGGAACGTGCCATCTCGGTTGGGTTAAAGTCTTCCACAAATTCTGTCTTTGCAGGGAAGCTCTTAATCAGTGCCACATTTACGATGGTAGGATCAATTAAAACCTTTTTGGCGGTTTCCTTTGCCAAATCCTTATAGATTTCTTCATAATCCTTTACCTCAACCTGATGATCTGCCAAATACTTGGCCACTTTTTTGTCGATTGCTTCCGGAAACGCATACAGCACGCATTTATTCTTTTTAACATATACATAAGACATAAACACCGGTACGGAGGCGATGTCATCTGCTCGAAGATTCAAAAGCCAGGCATTATCGTAAAGACAGGTAATAAGGTGGGCATCCGCACCTTTTTCCTTCATAGCTTTGCGAAGATCGCTAAGCTTTTCCTCCAAAGTAACCCCCGCGTACTTCTTCTGTAAAATCCAAAGAGAGGTCTTTGGAAACTGTGGACGATTCTTCCAGATTCCATCGATAAGATTCTTTTTGATATTCACCTTTGCCTTGTTTTCCTTGGCAATCTTTTCAAACTTACGATGCTGCTCTAAGGTAATGACACGTCCATCATAGCCTAAGGTCTGATTTGCTTTTAAGTTCTTTTTAATGTATTCGGAAACGGTAGGAACTCCCTCCTCTCCCATTTCAAAAAGAGTAGTTCCGCTTCCCTTTAATTCACGCTTAGCCTGAATGAAAAAGCGTCCGTCGGTCCAAAGTCCGGACTTTGTCTGGGTAACTACCACCGTAGCGTTTTCCCCCGTAAATCCGGTCAAAAACTCTGTTTCTTTAAAATAATCCGTTACATATTCGGATGCATGAAAATCAGACATGGGAATCAGGTACATGTCAATCTTGTTTTTTTTCATGGCAGCACGAAGTGCCTCTAAACGTTTCTTTGTTTCCATTATATTTCCTTCTTTCTATCTGTCCCACTTATCACTAAGGGCAGTAATCTGATCTGCAAATTTTGCAATATCCTTATTGGCCATGCCTTCACATTTTTCAATCACGTGCATCAAGCGCTGACCCGCAGCAAGAAGTCTTGCAAATACATTAGAGCCGGGTTTCAGATTTGATTTTTTCTTTTCTTTGGCCACCTTGCTTCCTTCGGAAACCATTCTGCCGGAAATCAAATCAAAACCATCTCCGGAATAGGGTGCATAAGTATCATACCCGAAGGCATTGTGTACCTCTCCGGCAAACTCATCCACCACTTCATCATCGCCGTGAACTATAAATACCTTCTTTGGCGGATGCTCCTTAAAACAGCCAATCCAGTGGAGTAAGCCTTCTTTATCCGCATGTCCGCTGATACCGGGAAGATTTTCAATGCGACAGTTTACAGAAACCGTCTCTCCGAATAATCTGGCTTCGGTTCCGCCGTTAAGCAAATGATGTCCCAAGGTACCCGGTACCTGATATCCCACAAACAAAATCGTGGATTCTTCTCTCCAAAGATTATGCTTTAAATGGTGGCGGATACGTCCTGCCTCGCACATTCCGGAAGCGGAAATAATGACCTTTGGCTGCTTATCCGCATTAATCATCTTTGACTCATCGGGAGAAACCGCAACGCGAAGTCCCGGGAAAGTAATGGGGTTAATTCCCTTTTCCACCATGGAAAGGGCTTCCTCGTCAAAGCATTCCTTAATGTTAGCGTTAAAAATATGGGTCGCCTCTACCGCCAATGGGGAATCCATATAAACCGGAAAATTATCGTGTCCGGTAACCAGATTCTCCTCTTTAATCTTTCTTAAGAAATAAAGCATTTCCTGAGTACGTCCAACGGAAAATGCAGGGACTACCAGATTTCCGCCTTTATCCAAAGTCTCCTGCAAAACCTTTGCCAGGGAATGGGCAAAATCCGGAAGTTCTCCGCGAACCCGATTTCCATAGGTAGATTCCATAATGACATAATCTGCCTCATGGAAAAAGCATGGATCTTTAATCAGCGGTCGATTTGGTGTTCCGATATCTCCGGAGAATACCACCTTTCGCTCTGTCCACCCCTTTGCAGAGTTTCCTCCGTAACCATCCTCATCCGGTTCCCGTAGAATAAACTCTATACTGGAACTACCCAATAAATGTCCCGCATCGATAAAGCGTAGTGAGATTTCATCACAAATCTGATACTCTTCATCATAAAAGCAAGGTTTAAAAAACTCCATGGTATTTATGGCATCTTCCACGGTATACATAGGTGTTACCTCGGTTTTGCCCGCACGCTTTGCCTTTCGATTCTTCCATTCCGCCTCAAACTCCTGAATATGTGCGGAGTCCTTTAGCATAATCCGGCAAAGTTCCATGGTAGCCTGGGTAGAATAAATGGAGCCGCGAAATCCATGGGAATACAAAAGGGGAAGCAAACCTGAGTGATCAATGTGAGCATGTGTCACAAACACATAATCAATCTCAGACGCATTCACAGGAATTTCCTGGTTTTCATAAATATCAGGTCCCTGTTCCATACCGCAGTCCACAAGAAACTTTCGCTTGCCCACTTCCACATAGTGACAACTTCCGGTTACTTCATGATCCGCACCTAAAAACTTTATTACCATAGCTAATCTCCAAAAAATTAGGAGCCAGCACAAGCTGACTCCCAAAAAACGTTTATTTTAATTATTTTTTTGTGTTCTTTAAGAAATCAGGAACTTTAATGTTTTCCTGCTTCACTGTACTCTGTGGCTGAACCGGTCTCTGCAAAGAATTAAACTGTGCCTGAGGAGTAGCCTGTGGCTGAGCTCCCTGCTGAACAGGCTGTAGATTTACCGGTGTAGTCGGTGCTGCACTGGGTGCCTGCTGCTGTGGCATAGCTGATACAGACGGGGTAATCGGACGCTGACCAAAGGTCGGCTGTGTTCTGGCTGCCTGTACACGGCTGTTTGCATTACGGAATGCAACATTCTGTGCGGAAGAAGTTCCCTGTGCCGGATAAGAAAGACCCGGGAATACAGAGCTGACTGCCGGTTCGTCCTCCGGAAGTCCGGTAGCAATAATAGTTGCAACCACCTGATCATCCGCATCAGGATTCTCAACAATACCCACAAATGTATTTGTATCATCACCGGTAAGATCCTCAATGTACTGAGAAGCTTCCTGGTAATCCAAAAGTCCAACATTACCGGACAAGTTGATGATAATATGGCTTGCGCCTTCGATGGTGGTATCCAAAAGCGGAGATGAAATCGCCATCTGAACCGCATCGAGAGCTCTGGTGTCTCCCTTGCCCACACCGATACCGATATGTGCAATGCCCTTGTCCTTCATAACAGTCTGAACATCCGCAAAGTCAAGGTTAATTGTACCTGTATCGTTGATGATATCGGTAATACCGCGTACTGCCTGCTGCAACACTTCATCAACTGTCATAAACGCATCATTAAATGATGTCTTACGATCGGAAATCTTAAGAACGTTATCGTTTGGAATAACAATCAAAGAATCCACGTTCTCTTTAATCTTGCTGATACCTTCCTCTGCGCGAACACGACGGAACTTCTGCTCAAGAGTAAAAGGCTTAGTCACAATACCAACGGTAAGGATACCCTGATCCTTGGCAAGCTTTGCAATTACGGGAGCTGCACCGGTACCGGTTCCGCCACCCATACCACAGGTAACGAATACCATATTCGCACCCTTGATAGCTGACATAATATCCTCTTCACTTTCCATGGCAGACTGCTCACCCACCTCAGGGTTTCCGCCTGCTCCAAGACCATGAGTAAGCTTCTCACCGATCTGAATACGCTTTGGAGCTTTGTTTTTGTCCAAAACCTGCTTATCCGTATTTATAGCTACCAGCTCAACACCGGAAATATTTGTTTCAACCATACGGTTAATGGCATTGTTTCCGCCACCGCCAACACCGATAATGACAATTCGCGCATTGCCAGTTGTCTCTTCAGGAATTAATTCAACCAAAATTCCATCCTCCTCATCATTTCATCTCTCGCTCTAGTGTATCTTTACAAGTAATTGATAATTCTTCAAATAAAAAACTCTTATTTATAATATAAGTTTTTTCCCAAATTATCAACCTATTTTTCATGAGATTATTCTTTTTTTTCAAATACAATATCTCGATTTCCCTCTGTCCAATCCTCAAGATGTAGTGTTCCTGACTGTCCTTCCAGCTGAGGTAAAATATATTTTAAACGAAGGGCTTTTGCCTCCGTATTGGAAGAAGTTCCGAAATTAATATTTATGCTGTTATAGCCCAGAAAAATACTTCCTTCGGCAGAAAAATGAATACTCGAAACCGAAATTCCCTGCTCCTTTAAATAGAACTCCAGATTTTTCAGTTCATTGCCTCTTTTCGTCTTTAACGGAAGGGCATCTCCGGGAGACAAATCCGACAGTTCCACATCCTCCATGGTTATTACGGGAACTGTTTCAAATACGGTTTCCGAAACCTCCGTCACCATGTTTTCCGAATCAAAGTAAACCTGATTTCCCGCCACATCCGTCATACGTCCGATACGCGGCTTCTCCTTAACGGTTACTTTTAATGTGGTAGGGTTCACCATACGGATTTTCACCGATTCCACAAACGGTATGTTTTCCACCGGGAAAATCAGGTTTTTCCCCCAGCAATACACACTGTTTCCGGAGTATTCATCCGTAAAAATCATCTCAGCCAACTGCTCGTCCGAATAGATGGTGGAGCCTTCGTAAGTCACTTTCTTTACATTAAAAAAGATACGAATCACCAAAAATCCAAGAATGGCAATGATTGCCAACGCCATGACCACGCCGAAAAACACGCTGAAAAATCGCTTGATGGAACGTTTTCTAACTTTTTCTTTTACTTTCTTCTTTCTTTTAGACATAAACTCTTATACCGGTTCAATATACTTCGAAACACCCAAAACCAAGCCGATTTCCGACAGCAACACAATGATTGCCGTTCCGCCGTAGCTGATAAACGGAAGGGTTACACCGGTATTGGGCATGGTGTTTGTAACAACCGCAATATTAAAAATCACCTGAAGGGCTATATGCGTCAGCACACCGACACAGATAAAGCTTCCCACCTTATCCTTGGCATTTAATGCAATTACCAACAGTCTCCAGATTAAAATCAAATACAATACCATGACACAGATGGCGCCAAACAGTCCGAGTTCCTCGCAGATAATGGAAAAAATCATATCGTTTTTTGCTTCCGGAACAAAGTTTTTTTGAAAGCTTTCCCCTAATCCTTTTCCGAATAATCCTCCGGAACCTATGGCATATAAGGCTTGAACCGTCTGATAGACAGCCTGATCCGTGGTACTGTAATTCTCAGGGTGAAGCCAAGCCTGAATACGGGTCATTCGATACCCTGCACCAAACAGCAGTATTCCGGCCACACCTAAAAGCGCCAAAAAGATAAACGTTACAAAAACCCTGGTTTCACGGCTGCCCACAAAAAGCATTACATAAGTGATTCCCAAAATGATAATGGCAGTTGAAAGGTTTGCATAGGCAACCAAAGCCACAATCGGAAGCATGAATCCAAAAACCTTTAGTACATTTTCCGTACCCTTTAATGCGTTTTCGGATTTGGAAATCAAAACCGCTAAGAAGAAAATCACCGCCACCTTTGCAAACTCTGACGGCTGAACTGACATTCCCGCGATGGAAAACCATCTGGCTGATCCGTTTTCCGACTTACCCATAAAGATAACCATTAAGCAAAGCATTAACGAAAAGAAATAAAAAGGCAGGGCAAAATACTTCCACTTGCGATAATCAAACACCGTAAAAAACATAAGCCCCATAAATCCGATAACCGCAGAAATAAACTGTTTTCGTACATATAAAAGGCCGTCTCCGAAACGCAATGTAGCATTGTACGCACTGGCGGAATAAATCATAACCAGTCCGAAGGCCACCAGCATAACCACGCAAATCAGCAAGCCGAAATCAAAATATTGAATTTTAAACCGCTTACTTTTTGACATAAGCCACTCCTCAAATACTATTCTTCGTAAGAACGTGCCCGCTCCTTAAACATATCTCCGCGCTGCTCATAGTTTTTAAACATGCCCCAGCTGGCGCATGCGGGAGAAAGTAAAATTGCATCTCCGGATACTGCATTTTGATAGCAAATATCCATCGCCTCTTCCAGGCTCTCCGCAAATTCAACATCAATAAATCCGTGTGCCTTTGCACACTCTGCAATTTTTTCTCTTGTCTGACCAATCAAAACAAGACGCTTTACCTTACCGTCAAAGCTTTCAATCCACTCATCATAGGTGGAGTTCTTATCATAGCCACCGCCGATTAACCAGGTTGGACGATCCATGGCTTGAATGCCCTTAATGGCCGCATCCGGATTAGTTCCCTTGGAGTCATTATAAAAACGGACACCGCGCTTTTCACACACGTATTCAATACGGTGCTCTACCGCAGTAAACTTCCGCAGGCCTCTTTTAATCGCTTCCGCCGACACTTCCATAGCCTCTGCCATTGCAATGGCTGCCATGGCATTTTCAAAGTTATGAAGGCCTAAAATATTTAGCTCGGATACATCGATAAACTTTTCTCCCGGCATCTTATAGATGGCACCGTTCTCATAATAGTATCCATCTGTGCCTGCCGGCAGTTTTTTTGCGCTGGAGAAATAAACCACGCGACACTTAAGGCTTTCCCCGAACATGCGAAGCACCTCATCCTCATAATTTAATACGCAAACATCCTCTGCCTTTTGATTCTTTGTAATGGATTCCTTGGCAGCGATGTAATTTTCCATGGTATGGTGTCGGTCCAAATGGTCCGGCGTAATATTTAAGATGGCGCTTACCCTCGGATAAAAGGTGTCTGCCGTCTCCAACTGGAAGCTGGAAATCTCAGCCACGAATACGGTATCATCCGTTGCATCTGCCACACGTCCCGTATAAGGAATACCGATGTTTCCTACCACACGTACATCAGAAAAATGCTCTTCCATCAAGCATCCCGTAAGGGCTGTTGTGGTGGTTTTTCCGTTGGTTCCGGTAATGGCAACCACACGTCCCTTTCCAAGGCTGTAAGCAAGCTCAATTTCTCCGGAAAGACGAATATCGTAATTTTCCAAATCTTTTACAAAGTCACTGTCTACCGGAACCCCCGGGCTTAAAACCGCCACGGTAACTTCCTTTTTTACATTCTCCGGAACCTCTCCCAAATACAGATCTGTTTTATTAATGTCGGAATGATTCGCAAAAAAAGCTTCTTTGTCCAAATCCGTGTTTCCATCGTAAAGATAGAATTTTTCGCCTTTTTTACTTAATAACTCAGCGGCTGCAACTCCGCTTTTTCCGGTTCCTACCACCAAATATGTTTCCATTTAACAAACTCCTAAAAATGCGATGACGCACATCACAAGTGTAACTAAATCAAATACAACAACCACTTTCTTTTCAGACCATCCGCCAAGTTCGAAATGATGGTGAATGGGAGCCATACGAAAGATACGTTTTCCATGAGTGAGTTTAAAGCAACCCACCTGTAAAATAACGGAAATCACTTCCACCAAATAAATCAGTCCCACCAAAATAATAAACAGGGGCATCTGAAGTACGTAAGCAATGCCTGCCACAAATCCTCCAAGGGCCAGAGAACCTGTATCCCCCATAAAGATTTTTGCAGGATAGTGATTATAAAGCAAAAAGCCCAAAAGAGCACAAAACATGGCTACCACAATGCAGGATAATTCCGGTGCTTCTTTTGCACACACAGCCCAAAAGAAAAGGCAAACAATCATGGTAACTGTCGTTGCAAGTCCATCCAATCCGTCCGTAAAATTGGTTCCGTTTACGGTTCCGATCACCGCAAAGAACAGAATCACATAATTAAACCAGCCAAAATCCAAATACAGTCCCGGTACAAAGGGTACACGCATAGCCAGGCTTATTTGAAGAACCTGAGTCAAATAGTAAGCAAATCCGCCGGTTACAATAACCTGCAATCCAAACTTCTGCCATGCCAAAAGACCGTCGCTTCTTCGAAGCACCACCTTTAAAAAATCATCCAAAAAACCGATGATACCGAACCCCACGGTCAAAATCAAAACCGCAGCGGTTTTTCCACCAAATTGAACGCTTAAAAACGTGCCGGTAACAATCATGGCCAAAAGCATCAAAAGACCACCCATAGTCGGTGTACCAACTTTGGCCTGATGAGACTCAAGGCACTCCCTTTCTGTCTGAGACGCTTTCAACTCCTTTAGTTTTTTAATTAAATAAGGCATAAACAGCACAACGATAAAAAAAGACAATCCTGCTGAAAGGCCAATCATCAAATAATAGGACATACCTCATCCTCTCTTTCTTTATTGATAAGGAATAATGCCGGAGACTGCTGTGGAACCCTCCGGTTCTTCCACGGTTGGTATATTTAAATATGGTAATATTTGTACCAAAATATTATGAACAATTTCCTGTGCATACACACTGTGGGCCTGATCGGCGGTATTGGGCGTATCCACCACACAATAAATCAAAAGTCGGGGATTGTCCTGCGGTACATATCCAATGAAAGAAACCAAATAGTTGTTGGCTGTTCTCGGGATTTTCTGGGCAGTACCTGTTTTTCCGCCCAAGTCATAGCCGTAAACCCCGGCAGTTTTACCGGTTCCTTCGGAAACCACCTGTCGTAAATATCCCTTTAACTGATTGGATACCTCTTTGGAAACCGTTTCTTTTTCCACCACCGGCGAAACCTCGCTTATAATATTTCCTGACTCATCCTCGATGCGTTTTACCACATGGGGCTGATAGAGTTTTCCGCCATTCACCAAAGAACAAAATCCACTGCCAAGCTGAATCATGGTAGTGTTAAAGTTCTGGCCAAAGGAGTTGGTAGCAATATTAATGGTCTTTTCCAAATCCTCTTCGGAATAAATCAAGCTGTTGGTTCTGGCCTCTCCCGGTAGATCAATATTGGTTTTCTGTCCAAATCCGTATAGATTCTGATAATAAGCAAAGTTTGCGGCGCCAATCACATAAGACATCTGCATCAAAGCATCATTGCAGGAATCCATCAGTGCCCCTGCCACGGTTTCCATTCCGTGACCGTTACGGTTAACACATCGTACAAAATAATTGCTGATATGTTCTCCACCGTCGCAGTAATAGGTCTCTTCTCCGGTTAAAGCTCCGGACTCCAACCCCATAGCCACGGTAAAAGGCTTAAAGGTAGATCCGGGTTCGTAGGTATGAGAAATCGGGAAATTTTGCCAAAGACCATTTAGAATATCCAACTGTGTCTGGGCATCCATGGTAGCCAGTTCTTCTTCCGTATAACGGGAGCTTAAATCTCTGGGATTCGATAAATCAAAGGAAGGATAGGTGGCCATGGCATAGATTTCGCCGTTTTGCGGATTCATAACAAGTACCGCGGTATTCAAACTGCCATCATGTCCTTCTTCATCGGAAAAAGCCTGATTAAAAGCATTCATCTCGTATTCCACAATACTCTGAATATTCATGTCGATGGTGGTAATGATGTTCTTTCCGTTTTCCGGCTCTATTACCGTTTTTTCCAAGTCATTGTCAGAATTCAAATACCCGTAGGAACGGCCGTTAATCCCGTTTAAAGTATCGTTATACTCGTTTTCCAAGCCACTGACACCGTTATTGCCTGCGGACACAAAACCCACAAGCTGGGATGCAATGGTGGGATACGTATAAACTCTGTCATACTCTTTCTCAAACCAAATTCCTTCGGTAGTATCCTTATATTCGGAAAAAGATGCCATTTCCTCGTAAGAAACCTTTTTTGCCAATACCACGTACTGACTGGTGGCCTTTTCTTTAAGTGCAGTTTTGATATCCTCTGCCTGAATCACGGGAAAGCATTTGCAAACCGCTTCTATGGTGGCCGCTACCACTTCCTCTTTATTCTCATTTAACACCTTGGCATCTAAAATCACATTGTACACATCCACAGAGGTGGCAAGTACCGTTCCCTTAGAATCGATAATATCTCCCCTCTTATATGGAATAATGGAACTGTCGTACTGAAGCTGGGACAAAACAATTTTCTTGTATCGTTCTCCCTCTGTATACTCGATATACATCAAGCGACCGATAAGAACAACAAAAAGAACGCAGATAAGACCAAACACTAGGGTAAGTCTTCTTTGCATTCTTCTTGATAATTTATTATTTGTTTTGGGTTCCTTTTTTCTTTTCCTAACCACAGCTAACTAATCCTGATACTTGCTCATATAGTCTTCTTCACAAATATCATAATACACTATTTGACCCTCGCTTGCATAGACCATTCCGTACTCGGTTAGCGCCGTATTTTTAATCTCATTAATGTCCACAGCGGTATTGATTCGGCTCTCTGCCGCGCTGTTGGAAGCCTTCATATCACTGATTTCCGTCTTTAAGGTTGCAATATTTTTCATGTGGGCACGAATTGATGTCTGAAGATTCACGTATCCAACAAAGAATCCGCAAAAAGCCACTGCTGCCAAAACCACACGAAAAGCATTGCGACGGCTTCTTCTTAAGGCACGGGCATTCTTGCGCGCCATATTCTTCTTGCGGCGAAGTTTCTCTTCTTCCCTCTCTCTTCTGAGCGTATCGGCATCCGGTAATATATCCCCAACATAAACGGTATTTCCGGCAATATAGTTGGTTTCATAGCCGTAAGCCCCAACATTTGTAACATTTCCATCCTCAAAATAGAAATTATTCAATTCAGTCATTATACACACACCTCTTTGGAGATCCCTCTCCCTAAAAAAGCAAATCACTCGCTTTTTTACTGTTCATGCTTTACAAACACCCGAAGCTTTGCGCTTTTGGATCGGGAGTTTTCTGCCAGTTCCTTCTCCGTCGGAAGGATTGGCTTTCTGGTAAGCACTTTCCCCTTTGACTTCTTACCACACACGCATACCGGAAAGTCCTTTGGGCAGGTGCATGGGTCCTCATTTCTTTTAAAATTTGTTTTTACAATACGATCTTCCAAACTGTGGAAGGTGATAATGGCAAGTCTGCCTTCCGGATTTAAAAGATCAATCATGGTGTCCAACGTTTCTTCCAATACAAAAAGCTCTCGATTTAACTCGATACGCAGTGCCTGGAAGGTTCGTTTGGAGGGATGCCCTCCCGTTTTCTTTGCCTTCATGGGGATGGATGCATCCACCACGGCATTTAATTCAGCCACCTTTTCAAAAGGCTTTTGGACTCTTTGTTTTACAATATTTTTTGCAATATTCTTAGCGAACTTCTCTTCGCCGTATTCTTTTAAGATACGGGTCAATTCCTCTTCGGAATATTCATTTAAAATTGTTGCAGCGGTATTGGGATTTCTTCTGTCCATACGCATATCCAAATCCGCATCGTCTTTCATATAGGAAAAGCCTCGCTCCAAAGTATCAAGTTGAAATGAGGAAACTCCCAAATCAAGTAGGATGCCATCTACTTTCTCCACGCGAAGCTTTTCCAATTCAGACTTTATATTCTCGTAGTTACTATGAACAATGGTCACTTTTTCATATTGGCCGTTTTCCTGAAGTCGCTTGGTAGCTGCTTCAATGGCGTCACTGTCCTGATCAAAACCAATCAATCGGCCGGTAGTAAGACGCTTGCATATTTCCAGCGAATGTCCGGCACCGCCTAATGTGCCGTCCACATATATTCCGTCTTCTTTTATATCAAGGGCATCTAAGCATTCGCCCAGCATTACCGAATAGTGAGAAAACTCTTTCATACTAGATTCCTATTCCCAACTCTGCCATCTGCTCTGCCACCTCATCCATATCTTCAAAGGTATTGGTGCCGTCCCAGTTGTCTTTGTCCCAAATCTCCACACGATTCAAAACGCCAACGGTAACAATATCTTTGGAAAGATGAGCAAATTCCCTAAGCTGCGGTGGAAGTAAAATTCTTCCCTGCTTGTCCATCTCCACATTACATGCTCCTGCAAAGAAAAATCTGGCGAACTTTCTGGCAGATGCATTGGTGGTATTTGCCTGGCGGAACTTTTCTTCGATTGTCGTCCACTCAGAAAGAGGATACACAAACAAGCACTGATCGATACCCTTGGTTACAACGAACTCTTTTCCCAAGGATTCGCGGAACTTTGCCGGTACGATTAAGCGCCCCTTTTCGTCAATATTGTGGCGATATTCACCCATGAACATAAGGGACACCTCCTCTCCATTTTGTTCCACTTCCATCCACTTTCTGCCTCTGATAAACATATTTTAATGAATGAAAGGCAAAAAAGCAACCCACATTTCGCATAAAATGTGGGTTTGTGAGGAGTGGAGGGATTTCCCATAAACTTGCACCGCATTATTTGGTATATAAAACAAAAAGAGACACTATATATAGTGTCTCTCTAAAAATTCCTGTGTATTTTTAACAAAATTTTGTGTAGTGTTTTGTTGTATATAGCCAAAAATCGTAGAATTATTTAATAATTAATTATAATAGCTCATCAGATTTGCAGCTGTCAGCGCCTTGCGGAGCGTGTTCCCTAAGAGCAGCGCAAGTGCGATTTTAGCGCAGTCCAACGCAACAAACGGAATCACGCACATGGAAAGAGCTTCCGCAAACGTCACCTTCATCTGGAACACAAACCATGCGGTTCCAAAGACGTATAGCACTGCCAGTCCCAAAAGCATTCCCACTACCTGCAGATAAAATCTCTTCATGGGAAAGCGATCGATAAACCATCCGGAAATAAGCGCCATAAAGATATACCCAATGATATACCCACCGGTAGGTCCGAAGAGTTTTGCCGGACCTCCTGCAAATCCGCTAAACACCGGAAGACCCACAAGTCCCAATAAAATATAAATCCCGCAGGCTAAGGTGCCAAGTTTTGTCCCCAAGGCATATACACACAAAAACACGCATGCCACAGACAATGTAATGGGCACCGGTCCAATAGGTATGGACAAAGGACTTACGATGCACATCACCGCAGTCATCAGCGCTGTAAATGTAATCATTTTAATCGCAGAAACCTCTACGATTCTTGTTTTTGCAGTCTCATTCATTTCCAGTCACCTCTGTTTGTATTATTACTGCACTTCTTCCATAAAGTATAATCTGGCGTTATGATCATGCATAATGCGGACGCTTCCTTCCATATCAAAGCCGGTGGAAGAAAAGGCTGGCTTTAATCCCACACCTGCATTCATCAGAGCATCGCCGTACGCGGTGTAGTCTTCCACATCTCCCTTTGGCGTCACAAACTTATCAATAAGTCCGTGTAAGAATCCGTCCTGTTTAATGTGAATGGGTGTCACACCGTTTACCAAATCACCGAACATCTTAATGGACACCTTGGCTTCCTTGCTATAGAAGTGATACTTCTTTAATGGATCCAAGCCCTTTGCATGGTAGTCAAGGAACGGTGAATTCGGTCGTACTTCCTTTTGGAAGATCATACCAACCGCCTGTTTCTTGTCCTTGGATACAACGGTCCATTCCACCACATTTCCAAACTTTCCGCGATAGAAATCACCAAACTGCATGCACTCGCGGAACTTCTTGTAAGTCTCAATCTGTTCTTTGATGGCAGACAAATCTTCCTTTTTCATATCGGAAAGGTTGCACTCGTATCCCAAAACTCCAAAGCAGGCAACCGCAAAGCGATGTTCAATATCTACCTTACGAAGGGTCTGATGATTCGGCACATTGGATACATGGGCAGATACACAGCTCATAGGATATCCGTATGAATATCCGTTCTGAATGGTAAGACGCGCCACTGCATCCGTATCATCGGAAGCCCAAATCTGAGGGAAGTAGCAAAGGGCACCTAAGTCAAATCGGTTACCGCCGGAAGCACAGCCCTCAAAAAGTACCTTCGGAAAGCTTTCCGTAAGTTCTTTTGCCAAACGATAAAATCCCATAATATATCGATGGAACACTTCTCCCTGACAATCCTCAGGCAAATACTGAGAATATACGTCAGAAAAAATACGGTTCATATCCCACTTCACATATGCAATATTTCCGGAAGAAATCACATCCTTCATGGACTTGATCATGTAATCCACCACTTCCGGATTTGCAAAATCAAGAATTCTCTGATTTCGTCCCTCGGAATGATGTTTGCCCGGAATTTCAATGGCCCAATCCGGATGTGCCCGATACAAATCGGAATCCACATTTACCATTTCCGGTTCAATCCAAATACCAAAGTCCAGACCCACATTATTGATCTTTTCCGCCAAACCTTTTACGCCGTGAGGAAGTTTCTTTGTGTTTACAAACCAGTCCCCAAGTGCGCGCTTATCATCATGACGATCACCGAACCATCCGTCATCCATAACGAAAAGTTCAACGCCCACTTCCTTCCCCTTCTTTGCCAAGGCAACCAACTTTCCTTCGTTAATATCGAAGTAGTTTGCTTCCCAGCTGTTTAAGAGGACCGGTCTAGCTTTTTTTGACCATTCACCTCGTACGATATGGTCATTTACAAAAGCATGCATATTCTGGCTCATACCGTTATGTCCATCCTTAGAGAAGGTCATAACTGCTTCCGGAGCCTCGAACTCATCTCCCGGCTTTAAGCTGAAGTTAAACTGTGTCGGGTTAATACCTGTAACCACACGGGTCTTATCATATGCATTTACTTCCACTGCTTCGTAGTGGTTTCCGGAGTAAATCAAGTTAAATCCGTATACATCTCCCTGATACTCTCCTGCACCCTCGCGGGAAACCATAATAAACGGATTCGCACGGTTAGATGAAGAGCCGGTAAAGGATGAGTTTACAAACTTACCTGCGCTTACCTTTGTGTCTACCATCTGCATTTCTTTAATCCATGCACCTCTAAAGGTAGATACGATAAGTCCTGCCTCGTTAAAGTCCACCTGCGTAGACATTAATCTGCGAAGAGAAACGGTTGCAGATGAGGAGTTTATAAACTTAGCGGTACGAGTAATCACGTCTTCTTTCTCAAATACATAATAAGAAAGGATGATGGTATAGCCGTTATTCTTATCCTTAAAGGTAACGTGTAAGCCCTCTACATCATCGCCAAAAGATGAAGGCAAGGTTTTAAGCTCCGTCTTTCCGCTTTTAATCTCATCCGATTCATATACAAAATCTGTAGTAAAGCTTCCGTCTGCCGCTACCACTTCTACGAAAGGCTCGCGAATATCTCCCTTTCCGTAGCCGGACATTTCCAAAGAAACATCCTCCAATGTAAATGACAAATGCTCCTGATCATAGGCAATGGAATTTCCCTGCTGGAAAGCTCTCTTTTCAGAAAGAGCTTCCAAATCAGCCACATCGTTAACGGTAATTTTTGCACCGTAATACAAATGCTCCGGCTGGCCCGTCTCCATGATTCGGAAAGCATAACTGGTATTTTGGGTATCCAAAACAAATGCCGGATTTTCCCCTTTTAACTTTCTAATCATTAAATACTTCCTCCTGTATTTTTATCCGTAACAATAGACTTCCTTATTTTACTACATCCCAAAACCGGAAGCAAAGCCAAAAGCACCACAATGCCTCCCACCAAGAAAATATTTCCGTTGGGGATGTACTCCGTCTGAAGAGAATCCGTATTTACAAAAGTCTCTCCGGAAGTCTTTACCACCGCCTGTCCCAAAAGAGATCCTCCCACCATTGGAATCAGCACAAAAAACAAAATCCAAATTCCTTCAAACTGTCCACGACTATCAGCCGGATATAACTGCTTTGCCCATACCTTCATGGTCTGCAAAAATGCAATGTAACCAACGCCCAATACAAAGATTCCAAGGAAAAGCTGTACATTAGCTGCTGCAAAAATCACGGAAGCATCTACTCCCTCGGGTTTC
>JAEEGL015628407.1_pt1 | contig 19008 bp, 16 predicted proteins | sample 9134231 | NCBI WGS metagenome assembly JAEEGL01 (sample SAMN16246548, study PRJNA631951) | gut metagenome | biome: gut microbiome; feature: rumen; material: fiber-attached | host: Bos | place: Iran: Karaj | collected 2018-10 | reverse complement strand
GCCTTCAAAGTTGAAGCGGGAGTTCACGCCCATATAGCTCGTAGGCACATAGATGTTCTTGTAGTTCGAGATGTCCACACCTGCCGAATAGTCCATCTTGTAATAGGTGCCGGTGGCAATGGGGAAACTGCTCACGGCGCGCTTTCCGTGGTCAAAGACGGCGTTGATGTCGGGCGGGAACACACTCTGATACTCGTCGTTCACCTCCACTGCGGGATTGGCCCACCACAGGAAGGTCTGCGGCACATCGGTCCTGTTATACAACCTTCCCTTTATCTCCAGGTAGGCGCATCCGGGGCGCAGCGTGAATCCTGCCATTCCCTTCTGGTGGAACATCTTCTCCATCTCGCTCACCCACACACTGACGGACCCGTCGGCGTTCTCCTCAATGCAGGTGTCCACCGGCATATAGGTTGTGGGACGGTGGTGCTGGGGCCAGTTGAATTCTATGCCGCCACTGATCCACGGACCTGCCAGTCCCACCAGCGCGGGCTTAATCACATGATTGTAATACACAAAGTGGCGCTTCGCAATCTTGTCATACGCCATCTGCACCCTGCCGCCCAGCTCGGGCAGCACCATCACCTTGATGTACTCGTTCTCCAACCAAATGGCCAGATAGTCCTTGTCTTCCTTCTCGTCCGACATCGACTCAATGACGGGATAGGGATACACCACACCACTGGAACCCTGATACACCCGCTTCTCCAGAAATATCGGATTCTTCTCCGGCTTCCCCACCTCATAAGTAGGGATCGTCACAATCTCTCTCCAAGCTTTTACCATCTTTTTACCTGTTTTTATGATTTTTATTTAATCTTTTAAACCTTTAAACAGGGCGCAGCCCGATTAAACCTTTAAACTTTTAACCCTTTATTCGTTTTTGTCTTTGTTTTAGTTATTGTACGCAGTTCCTACGAAGTTCCGTTTTCGTAGCACGAATGTGCGTTTCGTAGGAGGCAAAGCCTCCGTTTCGTAGTCCCAACGGGACGTTTCGTAGTCAACTTTGTTGACGTTTCGTACGAAGTTCCTACGCAGTTTCGTTTTCATTTTTCATTTTTCACTTTTCACTTTTCATTCCCCGTCAACTCCCTCTCCAACTCCTCCAGGCTCTTCCCTTTCGTCTCCGTGCAGCGCTGCCACAGGAACACAAAGGCACAGAGACAGATGCCACTGTATATCCAGAACGTGCCACTGCTTCCCAGTGCCGCATTCATCGAGGGGAACGAGAACGTCAGCGTGCAGCAACCCACCCACAGGGCAAAGGTGCACACCGACATCGCCACTCCGCGGATGCGGTTGGGGAATATCTCTGCCAACAGGGTCCAAGTCACCGGTCCCAGCGTCATCGCATACACCGAAATGGCGCACACCACCAACATCACCATCATCACTCCCTTCACCTCGTAGTGGTAACAAGTGCCCAGCGTCAGGTATATCAGTCCCAGCCCTCCGGCACCTATCAACATCAGCGTGCGGCGCCCCCACTTCTCTATCGTGTACAGCGCCAGAATGGTAAACAGCACATTGGCTATTCCCGTAATCACAATGTTGATGAACATTCCGTCCACGTCAAATCCTGCCCCCACAAATATCTCCTGCGCATAGTTGAAGATGACGTTCGTGCCGCACCACTGCTGGAACACTGCTATCACCAGCCCCAGCCACAGCACCTTCCGATACCGCGGGCGCAACAGCTCACGCAATCCCACCTGCTCATCTTTAATTTTGAATTTTGAATCTTTAATCTTTAATTCTTCATTTTTAATTCTCAAGAACACCGGACTCTCGGGAATAAACAGACTCAGCACCAGAAACATCGCCGCAGGCAACGTCTCCGCCCAGAACATCCAGCGCCAGCCCCACGCCACGTTCCACGTCTGACTCTCTGCCACCGTCGTGTCGCGGGCCAACAGCATATTCACGATCTGCGCACCCAATATGCCCACCACAATGGCCATCTGATTCAGCGACACCATCCGTCCGCGTATCTCCGTCGGACTCACTTCGGCTATGTACATCGGGGCCAGGGCAGAGGCCACTCCTATGCCCACACCGCCCACCAGACGGGCAATGTTGAACATCGTGAAGTCGTTAAACAGTCCCGTGCCGATGGCGGACACCGTGAACAGCACCGCCGAGGTGGTCAGCAGGGGCTTCCTTCCGTAGCGGTCGGCAAGGGCTCCGGCCACCATCGCGCCTAACAGGCACCCCACCAGCGCGGTGGTCATCGCCACTCCTTGCAGCAACGGCGATTCGCCTATCCCGAAATACTGCTCGTAGAAGGGCTTCGCTCCGCCTATCACCACCCAGTCATAACCAAATAGCAGTCCGCCCATCGCGGACACCATACAAATGAAATACAATAATAACTTGCTGTCGGTACGCATATTCCTTAATCTTTTTACCAAAATAACTTATTTCTATAGGATACCACGTTCTGCCCAATCACCCCTGTCAAGATTTCTATATCCTATGGCCTCAGCGATATGATGGCTCTGTACATTTTCACTACCTTCGAGGTCGGCAATCGTGCGAGCAACCTTAAGAATGCGGTTATAAGCACGGGCTGACAGGCTCAACTTTTCCATCGCCATGCGGAGCATTTCAAGCGACTGAGCATCGGGTTGGGCAAATTCGCGAAGCATCTTTTCCGACATCTGCGCATTGCAATGGATTCCCTTGTGCCCTTTGAAGCGCTCTTCCTGAATCTTTCGTGCAGCAATGACACGTTCACGAATAGCGGCAGAAGGTTCACCCGGAGCTGCTTTCGAGATGTCACTGAATGGCAATGGCTGAATTTCGCACTGTATGTCGATGCGGTCGAGAAGTGGCCCAGATATCTTACTCATATATTGTTGGATGCGCCCCGGCGTGCACGTGCAGTGGTGAGTGGGATCGCCGTAGTAGCCACATGGACAAGGATTCATGCTGGCCACGAACATAAAAGAAGCTGGATAGGTCACAGAGCATTTCGCACGAGACACATTTATGACTCTATCTTCGAGCGGTTGGCGCAAAACTTCAAGCACCGAGCGCGAAAATTCCGGCAATTCATCGAGAAAAAGAACTCCATTATGTGCGAGACTGATTTCCCCAGGTTGAGGGTTAGTGCCTCCGCCAACTAAAGCAACTTGCGAAATCGTATGGTGAGGACTCCTGAATGGACGGATGGCAATAAGCGAAGTGTCGCGACTGAGTTTTCCCGCCACACTATGTATCTGTGTGGTTTCAAGACTTTCACTCAACGAAAGAGGTGGCAGTATGGTAGGCAAACGCTTGGCCATCATACTCTTACCAGATCCGGGAGGACCGACCATGATCAGATTGTGTGATCCAGCCGCAGCAACTTCCAAAGCACGCTTTACAGACTCTTGGCCACGCACATCACTGAAGTCAAGCTCAAACTCTGTTTGACGCTGGTAGAATTCCTCACGAGTATTTATCTCAGTGGGCGATATTGCGGAAGGAGTATCGTTGAGGATGTCGATGACCTCATGGATGTTTTGTGCCCCATAGACATGAAGTTGATTTACCACCGCTGCCTCGCGCACATTTTGTATGGGAACAATAAGCCCTTCGTAACCCATACGTCGTGCCATTATTGCTATCGGCAGTGCACCACGTATAGGCAACAACGAACCATCAAGACTAAGTTCACCTACCAAAAGGAAGTCCTTAAGTCGTTGAGGTTTTACCTCGTCCTCTGTAGCCATAATGGCTATCGCAATGGGGAGGTCATATGCTGAACCTTCTTTTTTCAGGTCTGCTGGTGTAAGATTAACCGTAAGTGTGGCAACGGGGAAATGGTATCCGCTATTCTTGACAGCAGCCACTATGCGCTGATAACTTTCTTTCACCGCATTATCTGGCAAACCTACCAAATAAAACTGTACACCCCTGGAACGATCCACTTCAGTGGTGACGGGGATGGCTTCTAAACCTTGGACGGCGGCGGTGTTGACTTTTACTAACATAGGGCGAGGTATGGGCTGTCAATAAAATGGGGTTATGAGCTGTCAAAAACGAGGAAATGGTTAGTGGATATAAATCAAGGAATGGGTTAGTCGAGGAGGACTTGCTGGAGGGGGATGCGGACGAAGTCGCGCTGCTGGATGAGGGGATGGGGCAAGGTGAGCTCGGGGGTGGTGAGCGTGAGGTGGTCGTAGAGCAGGAGGTCGAGGTCGATGGGACGGTCGTGGTACTGACCATCGGAGCTCTTGCGGGTGCGGCCGAGCATGCGCTCGATGTGCTGGGTCTGGCGCAGGCACTGATGGGGGGTGAGGGTGGTGAGCACACGCGCTGCTCCGTTGAGGAAGGGATGCGAGGACTGGAAACCCCAGGGCTCGGTCTCGATGAGCGGGGAGACGGCTTGGACGTGGCCGATGGTGAGGTCGATCAGGCGCAGGGCCTCGAAGATGAGGGCCCGACGGTTGCCAAGGTTGCTACCGAGACCGATGTAGAGGTGGTGGGCCTGCATGGAACGGAAGGGAACTAGTCTTGCAGGATGAGCATGGCATCGCCATAGACTCCGAAGCGGTAGTTCATGCTGAGGGCTTCCTTGTAGGCCTTCATGATGCGCTCGTAACCGCCATAGGCGCAGGCGAGCATGAGCATGGTGCTCTGGGGAAGGTAGAAGTTGGCTACCATGGCGTCGGCGAGCTGGAACTCGTAGGGGGGGAAGATGAATTTGTTGGTCCATCCTTCGTATTCCTTGACGAGGCCGTCGGCCGATACGGCGGTTTCGATGGCGCGCTGCACAGTGGTGCCTACGGCACAGACTTTCTTGCCCTCGCGCTTGGCGGCGTTGATGAGGTCGCAGGCGGGTTTCTCAACGATCATCTCTTCGCTATCGACCTTGTGCTTGGTGAGGTCTTCGACGTCGATTTCACGGAAGTTGCCAAGGCCGCAGTGCATGGTGATGTAGGCGAAGTCGATGCCCTTGATCTCCATGCGCTTGAGGAGCTGACGGGAGAAGTGGAGTCCGGCACCGGAAACGGTGACGGCACCTTCCTTGCGGGCAAAGACGCACTGGAAGTTTTCCATATCTTCGGGTTCGGCGGGGCGCTTGATCATCTCCTTGGGCAGGGGTGCCTCGCCAAGGGCATAGAGGGCTTCCTTGAACTCCTCGTGATCGCCGTCGTAGAGGAAACGGAGGGTGCGACCGCGACTGGTGGTGTTGTCGATGACTTCGGCCACCATGGAGTCGTCTTCACCGAAATAGAGCTTGTTGCCGATGCGAATCTTGCGGGCTGGGTCGACGAGGACGTCCCACAGGCGCAACTTGGCATTGAGCTCGCGAAGGAGGAAGACTTCGATGCGGGCGCCGGTCTTTTCCTTGTTGCCATAGAGACGAGCGGGGAAGACTTGGGTGTCGTTGAACACAAAAACGTCCTTTTCATCGAAATAATTGAGTATGTCGGTGAACTGCTCGCGGTGCTCAATGACGCCGCTCTTGGCATGGACCACCATGAGACGACAGTCGTCGCGATAGGGGGTGGGATACTGCGCTATGCGCTCTTCCGGAAGTTTGTAGTTGAATTGTGACAGCTTCATTATGTGAGGTTTTGAGGTTTTGAGGTTGTAAGGTTATGAGGTCGTGAGGTTATTGATATTATCATCGAGCCAGGAGGGGAAGTCGTCGATTTGCATGCATTGCTCTACGCGCACATCGCCGATGCGGGTGCGGCGCAGGGCTATGAGGTGGGCGCCGCTCTGCAACGCCTGACCGATGTCGCGGGCGAGGGCACGAATGTAGGTGCCCTTGGAACAGACTACACGAATGGTGAGTTGCATCTGAGTGGCATCGAAGTTGAGGAGCTCGAGCTCGTCGATGACGAGGGTCTTGGGCTTCAGGGGTACGTCTTCTCCCTTGCGGGCAAGCTTGTAGGCGCGGTGGCCATCGACCTTGCAGGCGGAGAAGGCAGGGGGTATCTGCTCGATTTTGCCGATGAAACGGGGCAAAACGGACTGTATGAGCTGGAGGGTGATGTGCTCTGTGGGGTAGGTCTGGTCGATGGGGCGCTCGAGGTCGAAGCAGGGTGTGGTGGCTCCGAGCTGGAGGGTGGCAACGTATTCCTTGGTACCTGCCTGGAGTTGGTCGATTTGCTTGGTGGCCTTGCCGATGCAGACGATGAGAACGCCAGTGGCAAGGGGATCGAGGGTGCCAGCGTGCCCTACCTTGAGTTTCTTCACGCCCAACTTGTGGCACAAGAGCCAGCGCACCTTGGCAACAAGGTTGAAGGAGGTCCACCGGAGGGGCTTGTCGAAATAGAGTATCTGGCCTTGTTCCATAGGGGAAGGGGTATTAACGTGCAAAGAGACTGTAGCCTACGAGCAGGACACCGACAATGGCACAATAGATGCCAAAGTAGATGAGCTTGCTGCGCTTGACCATGCCGATCATCCACTTGCAAGCCATGCAACCACTGAAGAATGCAGCGGCAAAACCTACGACGAGGGGCACCACGCCGATGCCTGCCGTGACGGCTTCGCTACCGTGCTTAGCGGCTTTGAGGATGTCGAGCAGGGCCTCGCCAAGGATGGGGGGAATGACCATGAGGAAGGAGAACTGCGCCAAGCGCTCCTTCTTGTTGCCCAAGAGGAGTCCGGTGGCAATGGTGGAACCGGAACGACTGAGTCCGGGCAGCACGGCAACGGCCTGCGCAAGTCCGATGATGAAGGCGTCGAGACGGGAGATTTCTTCCTTCTGACGCGGACGGGAATAGTGGCTGAAGATGAGTAACAGCGCGGTGACAATGAGGCAACAGCCTACAATGAGCAGACCGGAACCGAAGATTTCCTCGACGTAGTCCTTGAAGAAGAGGCCGACAATGCCGACAGGAATCATCGAGACGAGAATGGCGAGAGCATAACGCTGCTCGGCATTGAGCTGGAAGCGACCTTGCTCCGTGCGCTCGCAACGGAAGAGTCCGCGGAAGAGCCACACAATCTCCTTCCACAGGATGACAAGGGTGGAGAGCACAGTGGCCACATGAACGGCAACGGTGAAGGTGAGGTTTTGGTCGCCTTCAAGTCCGAAGAACTGGGAGGCAATGGCGAGATGACCACTGCTGGAAACAGGGAGGTATTCTGTGAGTCCCTGAATGAGTCCCAGGATAAGTGCTTGTATTTCGTTCATCGGAATGAATTAAGTGATTGAAAGTTTGGAAAAATGGAACGCGCGGTTAGTCTTCCTTTGACTTATAGAGAATGCCATAAATCATGAAGAGGAATCCCACAAAGCATACTGCGGGGGCAACCTTGATGCGACGGGCACTGAAGATTTCGGGGGCAAAGGCGCTTTCGGAACTGCCAGAACCCGACATGAGAATGAAACCCAGAATGATGACCGCCATGCCGATGGCCAGCAGTATGTAGTTCATGCGCCCGAAGGCAAAGTTTTTCTTGTCCATTATATAAGTGAAAAATTAAAAATGAAAGGTGAATAATTAAAAGTGAAAAGTGAAAAGTGAAAAGTGAAAAATGAATAATTAAAAGTGAGATGAAAATTAAACTTTTAAACTCTTAAACCCTTAAACAGGGCGAAGCCCGATTAAACTTTTAAACTCTTAAACCCTTAAACAAGGCGAAGCCCGATTAAACCTTTAAACTTTTAAACCCTTAAACAGGGCGAAGCCCGATTAAACTTTTAAACTTTTATATGTCTTTATTCATACATCTCGCTCTCGCGCATACCGAGGTAGTGATTGACACTGATGAGGGTGCACAAGAGGGTGAGGAGCAGTCCGCACACAAGCACCGAAATGAGGGTGATGCCGATGTTCTCGTAAGTGATGTAGTTGGTCATCGAGGGGTCGTATTGCCACAAGGCACGCAGCCCTCCGGCAAGCACAAGGTCGGCCAGCACACCCGCCGCCAAGCCAATCCACATGGCACGAAGCATGAAGGGACGACTGATGAAGCCCCACGAAGCACCCACCAACCGCATGGTGTGGATGATGAAGCGGCGCGAATAGACCGAGAGACGGACGGTGTTGTTGATGAGCACCAGAGTGACCAAGAGCAGCAGTCCCGCCATCGCCAACAGCACATAGGTGATCTTGCGAAGGTTGCGGTTCAGGCGGTCGACCAGGTCTTTTTGATAGATGACGTCGGTCACGAGTTTGTTGCTTTTCAGGCGTTTGCTTATCCAAAGCAGACTGTCAGTGCAGGCGTAATCTGCCACAAGGTGGAGCTCGAGCGACGGCGTGTAGGGATTCTCACCGAGGAACTCCGTGGGGTCTTGTCCCATGGCTTCGGTCTGCTCCTTCAGGGCTTGTGCGCTGCTGATGAAGGTGATGTCCTTGACCCACTTGCGCTTTTCCAGCTTCTTCTTGTAGGCAATGGTGGCGGAGTCGGTGGCATCGTCGTTCATCATCACAGTGACGGTCAGACTCTGCCTTACGCTCTCGCTGAGCCGATGGGCGGTCAGTGCGCACAATATCACCAGTCCCATCAGAATGAGCACAAAGGTAGTGCTGATGGTGCTTGTCAGTGCCTGCCATTGCAGGTTTATCTTCTTTCGTTTACGAGGCATTGTATATCAATTCAAAGTTCAAAGTTCAAAGTTCAAAGTTCAAAGTTCAAAGTTCAAAGTTCAAAATTCAAAGTTCAAAATTCAAAGTTCAAAATTCAAAGTTCAAAATTCAAAGTTCATCATGTATAATATATTCCTCCCCTTTGGGGGAGGTCTGGTGGGGGCTTTAGCCGTTAGTCTTTAGCCATTAGCCCTTTCAGGGTGGCACTGGTGCTTTCGGTGATGCGCACTCGCACAGTGTCGCCGATGTGATGACCGGCGCGATCGACGATGACCACCTTGTTTTGCTCCGTGCGACCGAAGAGCTGCTCGCGCGAACGCTTGCTCACTCCCTCCAGCAACACATCGTATTCCTTGCCGATGCAGCGGCGGTTGCTCTCTGCCGACAGTTCGTTTTGCAAGGCAATGAGTTCGTTCAGTCGCCTGATTTTCACCTCCTCGGGCACATCGTCGGGCAAGTGCTTGCTGGCATAGGTGCCTGGGCGCTCCGAGTATTTAAACATAAACGCTGAGTCGTATTGGCACTCGCGCATGAGTGAGAGCGACAACTGGTGGTCCTCCTCCGTCTCGCCGGAGTAACCCGCAAAGATGTCGGTGGAGAGTCCGCAGTCGGGCACGATGCGTCGAATGGCAGCCACACGGTCGAGATACCACTCGCGAGTATATTTGCGATTCATGCGCTTCAGCACTTCGTTCGAACCGCTCTGCACTGGCAGGTGGATGTGGCGGCAGACATTGGGTTCCTCGGCAAGGACGCGAAGGGTTTCGTCGCTCATATCCTTGGGGTGACTGGTGGTGAAACGCACCCTCATTTCAGGTACTGCTCGCGCCACCATGCGCAACAGTTCGGGGAATAACAGCTCCCCTCCATCTCCTCCCGTGCGTTGGAGGTCCCCCATCATGGGGGGATTTAGGGGGGCTCTGTAAGAGTTTACATTCTGCCCCAGCAGGGTCACTTCCTTGTAACCCCGGTCGCGAAGGTCGCACACCTCACGAAGGATGCTTTCCACATCACGACTGCGCTCGCGACCGCGAGTGTAGGGGACAATGCAATAGTGACAGAAATTGTTGCAACCGCGCATAATGCTCACAAATCCGCTGATGTGCGGACCGCAAATGCGCTGAGGAACGATGTCGCGGTAAGTTTCTGAGGTGGAGAGTTCCACATTGATGGCTTTGTGACCCAGTTCTGCTTGGGCTACGAGGTCGGGCAACGAAAGATAACTGTCGGGACCAGCCACCAAATCCACGTTATAGTCGGTGAGCAGTTGGTCCTTGACGCGCTCTGCCATACAGCCCAAGACACCCAATATCAGATGTCTTCCATGCCGCCTCAAGGAATTGTAATACTCCAGTCGCGACAATATCTTCTGCTCTGCATTATCGCGCACCGAGCAGGTGTTAAGCAGTACCGCATCAGCGTCCTCTTGTTCCTGGCAAAGCTCATAGCCCGCCATTCCCATCACTGCAGCCACCACCTCGCTGTCTGCCACATTCATCTGGCATCCGTAAGTCTCTATATAGAGTTTCTTCATTCTTCGTCAGTCTTTTGGCATTATGGCACCAAGGTGCACACTATACCAATATCGAGCGCGAAGGTACACAAAATTTTACAATTTTGCAATTTTACTATTTACAATTTTACTATTTTGCAATTTTCGGGTATGCGAACGCGACACATCGCGCACATATCAATCCCGATTCCCTAAAGTCTCCTCAATGGGGTCGTCGTAGGAAAGTTGGAGTTGGTGCAGCTTTTTGTGCATCTTTTGTTGTACCTTTTTGTACTTCGGGTTGCCATAGAGGTTGTGCATCTCCGAAGGGTCCTTTTTCAGGTCATAGAGTTCCCACTGATCAATGTCGTTGTAGAAATGGATGAGTTTGTAGCGGTCGGTGCGAATGCCGTAGTGGCGCTTCACCATGTGTTCGGCAGGGAACTCATAGAAATGATAATAGAGCGCCGAGCGCCACTTCTTAGGACTCTTCTTTTCTCGAAGCAAGGGCACCAACGACACTCCCTGAATGTCATCGGGAATGGGGGCTCCTGCCATCTCCAGAAAAGTGGGGGCATAATCTATATTTTGCACCATTTCATCGATGATTCCGCGTCTTTTGTACCCTTCCGGCAAGCGCATGACAAGGGGTGTGTGGAAACTCTCTTCGTACATAAATCGCTTGTCAAACCAACCATGTTCGCCCATATAGAAACCCTGGTCGCTGGTATAGACCACAAGAGTGTTGTCCAGCAGTCCCGACTGGCGCAGATATTGCATCAACCGACCCACATTTTCATCGAGGCTCTTGGTCACTTTGGCATAGTCGCGCATGTAGCGTTGGAACTTAAATTCGGTGAGTTCGCGCCCCTGCAAAGGATGGGCCTTGAAGGCAGCGGTGAGCGAATCGTGAAACTCGAAATAGCGATGGCGGTCGGCAGAATCGAGGCGGTTGACGTAACTGAGATAGCCACCCGAAAGTCGGCTCTTGTCGCCAGGCGAATAGATCTTGTTGTCGTAAATGAGGTCCATATCGTGAGGCGAGGCAATGCTCATCTCCTGTTGCTGGGCAGCGGAGCGACCGTCCCAATTGTCCCAGAAGTTGCCGGGCAAGGAGAAGGTTTTGTCCTCGAACTCGCGCAGGTCCTTGAGGTCGGGAAGCCAGTCGCGGTGACAAGCCTTGTGGTGGACGAAAAGGATGAAGGGTTGCGACTTGTCGCGCTGTTCCATCCACGCTATGGCTTTGTCGGTGATGACATCGGTGCAGTAACCTTTTTCAACGGAGCGCGTTCCATCGTTGTGAATGAAAGTGGGATTGTAGTATTCGCCCTGACCAACAAGAATGTCGTAGTGGTTGAAGCCCGTCGGGGTACTGACCAAGTGCCACTTGCCGATGAGTGCGGTCTGGTAGCCGGCTTGCTGCATCAGCTTGGGCATCGTCTGTTGACTGCCGTCGAAGACTCCGTGTTCGTTGTTGGTGAATCCGTTTTTGTGGGAGAGCTTTCCCGTAATCATGCAGGCGCGACTGGGTCCGGAAAGCGAGTTCGCTACAAAACTGCGGGTGAAGCGCACGCCCTCCTGTGCAATGCGGTCCAGGTTAGGGGTCTGAATGGGACTCCGTCCATAGCACGACATCATCTGTTCCGTGTGGTCGTCGGTCATGATATAGACAATGTTGGGGCGCTGTTGCGCCTGCGCCGCAAGCGTGAAAAGCGAAGGGTGAAGGGTGAAAAATAATAGCTTGTTTCTCATGGTTTTCTCTTTTCGAAAGTACGAAGGTACGATTAAGCGAGCGAAAAACAAATGTAATTTGATTTTTCCGAGCGTGAGTACCTAAGACGAAGTCAAAGGTACGATTAAGTGAGTGAAAATGCAAGTATCCTTGCAATTTTTCGAGCGTGAGTATCTAAAACCGCAGGTTAAAGATAGTGCAAATTGAGTGCAAAACAAAAAAAATGAAATAAATTTTGCCAGAAGTGAATGAAAAGAAGCTAAGATTTGTTTTCATTCCCTTCAGGCAAAATTAACGTTTCGTTAAACGTATAGGGCTAATGCCCTTCATTTTTTGTATTGCCGAGATGCCGCCTATCTTCAACGTAGTTAAAGAAGAATAAGTTTTTTGTTTTCGTTTTCGTAGTGACGCAGTCACGTTTCGTAGAAAGCCGTGCTTTCGTTTCGTCTTCGTAGGTTTTAAACCTTTAAACAGGACGTAGTCCGATTAAACCTTTAAACCCTTAAACTTTTATTAGTATTGTCCTTTTTAACTCCCAAGCGAACGAAGAGAGTGAGAACTCCCGAAACTTAAATCAAAAGCCCCGACAGCCAGAGGTGGTTGTCGAGGCTTCGTTTGCAGCATCCTCTTAGGGGAGGTCGCTGGTTCCCTTAGAGCAAACTTGCAGCTTGCATGCTAGAGGATGCGGTCAGTGCAGCCAACAGAGCTGAAAGTACCTGCAACAGGAACTGTCCTAATTTCTTTTTAGTTTCATTTTTCATAATTGTTGATTTTTCTGTTTTGGTTATACAATTTCATGTTTCATCGCGTAGCGTTTCGTTTATCAGCAACGGGCCCGGGTTCCCGCTGCTGATTACTCACTCAGTCACACCGCTGTCGTCACCATCGCTGCCACCCGAGCCGCTTCCGGCACCGCTGTCATCACCCGATTCGGTGGTCACACCCATCTCTTCGTTCAGCGCAGCCTTCAGTGCCTTACGCTGTGCTGCCTGCTTCTCGCGGGTTTCCACAAGGTTGAAGGTAGCATGCGACTTCAGATTCTCGAACTGCTTGCCGCGTTCCCAACGCACATTCACATCGGAAATCTGATTCTGAGGGTTATACTCAGTGGCATCATCCACGCCTTCACCGCTGAAGGTCACATAGAAGGAGCCCAAGCGCCCCAGTCCCACCTTGTTGCCAGCCAGCAACTGTTCACGGATGCAGCTCACCACCTTACGGACGACTCCGACAATGATGTCGGCGGTATAGGGCGAGCCATGCTCCTGGATGTGGTCGGCAAGGTCTTCGATGTCCAACACTTCGCGTGCCTGAGCGGACGCATACACTTTTTTTTCGCTTTCTGCATCTCCGGGGTTTACCGGACGCAGTCCTAAGCTATAGTCTATCATAATTAAATAGATTTGGTTTGGTACATAATTTTAGTTAATAATCTCATTGTTTGGTTTGGTTGTTAACGTTAACTGTTCTCATTGGGGCCCTTCTGAAAACCGATGCAAGGACAGTGCAAATCGAACGCAAAGAATGTATTCTATGCTGAGGTGCAGCCTGTCCTCGCGGTGTGAATTTTCCGATTCACCGATGCAAGGACGGTGCAAGTCGAGAGCAGAGTCAAATTCTATTTGAACTATGCCGAGACGCAGCCTGTCCTCGCAATGCGTATTTCTCGATTCACAGTACAAGTGTTGTGCAAGTTGAGCGCAGAGCCAAACTAGTTTGACCTTTGCCGAGACGCAGCCAACACTCGCAGAGGTTTTCCTGAAAACCGATGCAAAGATACAACATTCCACTTCGACCAAATCCGTATTTGTCCGCATTTGGTCGAATTCGTACGAACTTGTCCTTACTTATACCGCTTTGTTGACTTCCTTACACTATATATCCATGGTGCTGGCATACATAATCATATACAGCACGCACGATATTGTGTGAGTATCTTGCCCAGAGTTATAGTTAGCAGAAAATACAAGAAAAGAAAAAATATATAATAGTAAAAATGAACGCGCGTGCGCGTTTTATATATAAGGTATATCAAATTGTTATTTGTGCAAGAAAAGTATTATGTAAAACTTTTTTACCAGACCATAGAATGCTTCCTAAATAAGAATACTTGCTTATGGCCATAAGATTAGTATTCCTATAGCGATAAGATTAGTATTCCTACCCGCATAAGAATACTAATCTTGTTTTAACAGGAACATGGAGCGTTGATTATCGCATTGATTTACAACGCATTATGCTACATTTGAGGAAATGTGTGGGTATAGTATTCAGTTTTGTAAATATTTTTCAACTTTTCCACCCAAAAAACAAATTATGTGATATATATTTTTCATATTTCCCCTTTTCTTCCTAAATTTGCACAGACCATAGCATATTCCATGATGAAAGATACACTAAAGCGCACCTTACTCTCCGTTTTGGCGGCAGCAGTGCTCCTCATTGTTCTCGGCTTTCTGCATATCAGGTCACAAGAGTCTAAGTCGCGGCATTTGGCACTTTGTATCCCAACTGCTATATTTTGTCATGTTTCCATAGGGTAAACATGTCCATATTGTCGGAGAATCCTTTAATAGCAAGGGGGTCGCAGAATTTCTTTTATTCAAATTTTTCCATAGGGTATATGATACAATGTATATAAAAAAAACGTAACTTTGCCCCAGATTTCAATGCTTTTGCCATGGAAAGTGCCAGAATCTGTATTATTATTGCGATATGGCTATCTGCCTCTTTCGAGAGTGCCTATTCGCAGGAAGATAGTAAGTATTTTCCTACGGGTATGATGTGGAAGGAAGTTCTAGCTGAGCCGAATTATGAGATGGATACGACCTTTAACCATGTTTACGAGATAGGGAAGGACATAATGCTAAATGAAAAGACTTATAAGAAAGTCATACTTGACGGGGAAGAAATATCTCTGTGGCTACGAGAGGAAGGAGAGAAAATTTGGCTACTGACGAAGGAGTATCCGCATGAAATAAAACTCTATGACTTTGACTGGAGTGAACTTCCTGTCAATATGGAGTATCTGCAGGAGGCAGAGGAAGGTGTTGACCTGAATACATGGAGTATCGCCAAATATGAGAAAACTTGCAGTTGGAAATACAACCAGGTAACAGAGGGCACGACAATACAGGGAATAGGACGAGTGTCTGAGCTTAATCGAAACAGTTGTCTTTTGGGTTATATCTATCCCCAAACGGTGATACCAGGATTACTATACTTTAAGGTTCTTTGGATAAAACGAAATGGTAAAGAAATCTTTCGCTCAGAGAACCCAAGAGACTGGATTTTTGATATTCCAGAGGGCACGGACGGCATTGAGTCAATTCACAATTCACAATGCACAATGCATAATGGCGATGTCACCTACGACCTCAGCGGACGCAAAGTCAGCGGGGACAGAATTTCAAATTTCAAAATTAATAATCCAAAATTACAGAAGGGTATCTACATCCAAGACGGACGCAAAGTTGTGAAGAAGTAAAACTTGGTGCGAAACTTGGAATAATGATAGGGAATTAGTAAATTTGTCGTGCAATTTTAGATCTAAGAACCATGAAAAAAACTCTATTACTCCTGATTGCGGCAATATGTTGTCTAACAGGCTATGCAGATGTACCAAAGCGTAAGATGTTGGAGCAAGGTAAGGTTTGGATATATGTTTATCACCATTTTGAGATTCACGAAATACCTGAAAATGATGAGGTGTATTACGACCATGAAATGTGGATGTCGTACTACCAACTGGATGGCGAAACGGAGATAGATGGGCGGCAGTATATGAAGATGTATAGGTGGGATGACCAAAACGGAGATAAATCCTACTACGGAGCCTTCCGCGAGGACGAAGAAGGCAGGGTGTATATGTATGGTTACCAAGGCGAAAAGAAGGAATGCCTGATACTCGACTTTAGCCTGCAATACGATTATAACTCCTTTCCCAATGTAGTTCCCATTGCCGAAACCATCAAGTCGAATGGCCAGTTGTTCCGTCGATATCGCTATCAAAATACACCTCCTGACGGTTCCACCTATGAATTAGGCTTTATCGGCGTAGAGGGCGTCGGTTTCCAAGGTGCTGGATTGGTGCACCCTATCCTTGAAGATAAACCTCACTGTGTTTGCGATTATGAGGAACTTGCCTATGTCCATGGAAAAGGATTCTATTTTACAGCCTCAGCTTTCTCGGCACCGAAGGAAATAGAACTGACGGAAGGCGAGCGGCAATTGATAGCCAGCAATAATGATTTTGCTTTCAATTTGTTCCGCAAGGTACGTGGCGAGACAAGCAGCATTGTTTCCCCATTGAGCATCACCTACGCCTTGGGCATGATGAACAACGGAGCTACGGGAAAGACTCAGCAGGAAATCAATGAGACACTGGGATTCGGTGAGGCTGGTGCAGATGCTATCAATTCCTTCTGCCAGAAGATGCTTACCGAGGCCGGGACACTTGACGAGAAAACCAAGGCACTCATCTCCAACACCATCTTCGTGAACGAGGGCAAGGGATGCTACTTGCAAGATGACTTCATAGCGAAGGCCAGCGAGTTCTACAATGCTCAGCTACAGAACCGCAACTTCTTCGACGGGGAGACGATGGATGTCATCAACCAGTGGGCGAACGACCACACCGAGGGAATGATACCCAAGGTGCTCGATGAAAGTTCCTTCAATCCCTGGGCTGTAAGTTACTTGTTGAATGCGCTCTACTTCAAAGGCGTGTGGAGCGAACCTTTTGATGTGGCGGAAACAAAGGAGGAATCCTTCGGAGGTGGCTCCGCCGTGCCCATGATGCACAATTATGTGGAATGCGAATATGCCGAAAACAGCCTCTATCAGGCCATCGTGCTGCCATACGGTAACGGAGCCTATCGGATGAAAATCTTCCTTCCGCGTGAAGGCAAGACTATCGCTAACGTACTCGATGCCCTTGACGGCAATAACTGGCAGACGAAGGGGCAACAGTATGACGTCGATTTGAAACTGCCACGCTTCGAGACAGAAAATAACATTAATCTGGTCAATACAATGTCCGACTTGGGTATGCCAACCGCCTTTACAGCAGCTGCCGAGTTCCCCTATCTTTGTATTAACAAGAATGACATCTTCATTGGCAATATGTTGCAGTTTGCCAAGATTAAACTCGACGAACAAGGCACAGAGGCTGCTGCCGTTACAGTTATTGAAGTGACAGACGGAATGGGACCAGAAGTAGATTTCCATGCCACGCGACCTTTCCTTTATATCATCAGTGAGCAGTCCACTGGAGCTATCTTTTTCATCGGCCAATACACAGGTGAAACCACTAACGGCATTCAGGGGATTAAGAATGACGGATTAAGGGTGAAGGATAACAATGCCATTTACGACCTCAGCGGTCGCAGTGTGACGAAGCCAAAAAGGGGAGTGTATATACAGGACGGAAAGAAGGTGGTTTTGAAGTAAAATTGGGTGCAGAACTTGAGATTTTAACAGGTATTTAGTATCTTTGCCATGATTAATACAAGAAACAAGCCATGAAAAAACCGATAGCAGTTTTACTGGGACTTATAAATCTTTGTTCCTTTACAAATGCGAAGGCCATAATCTCCACTCCCAAGGTCTGCGAACTACAAGAAAATGAATTCGAACGGTTGAGAACAGAAATAAATGAGAACTCCCTTCCGTTGGTTAATCTTATAGTTGATACAGCCTTGGTCCGAATAAGAAGTTATACGGATGGAGAAATAGAGATTGCCGACTATCAGCGACGAACGGATGCCACCACGGAACTTGTCCGCTACCCTTGTCTACTGAGATATAGAGGTGCAAGTGCGACCCAGTACGAAAAGAAATCCTTTGCTGTCAAGTTACTGGATGAAACAGGGGAAAAACTTGATGCCTGTATTTTAGGTATCAGGGAGGATAATAGTTGGATTTTAGATGCCATGGCCATAGACAGGGCAAGGATGAGAAACCGTGTATGCTTCGATTTATGGAACAAAATGAGCAGTACACCATACGAGACAAATTATGGGAACAGGAATGGGACGGAGGGAGCCCTCGTGGAACTTTTTATCAATGGGACGTATCATGGGCTATACTGCATGTCGGACAAGATAAATAGGAAACTGTTGGCCCTGAAGAAAGCCCAAACGTCGGATGAAGAAAATACAGTGAATGTGCGCGGTATTCTTTACAAGGGTGTTGAATGGGGCGATAAAACAGACATTCATCTTTTGTCGTATGACGAAGCTGATGTAGATACCACCGCATGGAACTCATGGGAACTGAAGTATCCCGAGGACTATCCCTCGGACGACACATGGCAACCATTAATGGACTTAATTGACTTCTGTTCGGATGCCACCACGGATGAGACGTTCCACGACGAGTGGCAGAAATACTTTTATTTCGGGAATCTTATTGACTATGTGGTGTTTACATGCGCGTTGAATGTGGGGGATAATGGATACAAAAACACATATCTATCCGCCAAGGACATCACAAAATACCATTGTTTCCTGCTCACACCCTGGGATATGGATTCATCGCTGGGAGGACTGTGGAACGGACACTACAGCAATAATTTTACGCTGCCCTACAGATACAACAACATTGCTCCCTACAACCGCCTCTATGCCAAAGACATGGATGGTTTCAGAGAAGAGGTAAAAAGTCGATGGATAGAACTGGCTTCAACGGTTCTTTCCGTTGCAAGTGTTCATACTACATTGGATGACTACGCTTCATTGCTCCGTATTTCCGGAGCCTGGCAACGAGAATATCAAAGGTGGAATGGAAATCCCGTGCCTTTGAAAGAGAATATCACAGACGAAGTGGACTATATAAAAAGATGGTATAAAAGCAACTATATCAACTTGTGTCGGTATTTTGATATGGAATCAGATATAGTCCGACTGGCTGCTGATAAATCCAACGAGGCAATCTATGGAATTGATGGTCGTAAGATATCCCATTCTCTCCACAAGGGAGTTTTTATTAAGAATCAACGAAAAGTGGTACTAAAATAAGCAAGCATAAAGTCATGAAAAAGTATCTATTCATTCTGCTGGCAGCCATGATGTTTGTGGCCTGCAATGACGATGACGATGTCGTAGATCCTCTTATCTGTAACAACTGGGCAAGTGATGACGGAGAAATTAGGTTGTACATTGATGAAGACGGAACATTCGAATGGGGTATGAAAAGAGAAAGCGAGCCTACAGGTTACCTTATTATTCAGGGCAGGTGGTTTG
>JAEEGL016052000.1_pt1 | contig 19009 bp, 11 predicted proteins | sample 9134231 | NCBI WGS metagenome assembly JAEEGL01 (sample SAMN16246548, study PRJNA631951) | gut metagenome | biome: gut microbiome; feature: rumen; material: fiber-attached | host: Bos | place: Iran: Karaj | collected 2018-10 | reverse complement strand
TGAGATCATATCTTTTGTATCCGTCTTCCGCGTCAAAGAACCATATCCGGGCGTCCGGCCGCTCGGGAGAAATGCGAAGAGACCATTTGCCGCCGATCAGACAGATCGCCGTATCGTTTTCACAGGCAATGGTGGAAATACCGGCTTCTTCTGCGCGGCGGTTGAATTGCTGCCAGAAAGCGGATTCGTAATGCGGGACGTTGCAGTACGGAAGAAGACCGAGAGCGTCCTCGAAGCGGCAGGAATCGTCATAACCGCTGTTATCGAAGCCTTTCTGAAACCAGCACATGCTTCCGGAAGAGCTTCCGAACAGAGTCTTCCCCTCCTCAAAAGCTTCCCGCAGATATCTGTCGGTATGAGTTTCCCGCCAGGTCTCCATACAAAAACGAAGGTTCCCGCCGGGCACGTGGATGATATCTGCTCTGCGGATCCTGTCGGCTATGATCTCTTCGGTCACATAAGCGTGGGTCAGATAGAGGATCTCCACATGGCATCCGGATTTAGAGAAAACAGCGGGCCCGTCGCGGTCGACGATGTCATAGGAGGTGGTGGGAAGAAAAAGATAGTTCGGTATTTCCTTTCCGGAAAGCTCCATAATGTCGCGCGCGAGAGGAAAGAGTCCTTTCCCTCCGAATCCTCCGCCGATGCCGATGATGTTTCCCATGACGATCCTTCCCTCTATGTTTTTCCGATCGGATTGACCTTTGACCACGGAGCGTCCCGCAGGGACAACGCTCCCGGTCATCATTCGCCGAAAGAGCCGAACGCATGCGGCGATTTACTCTTCGGCGCGCTTTCTTCGCAGAAGTCTTTCGCTATGCCGGATTTTGTAGAGCTCTTCTGCGGCCAGGCGGGTTTTCGCTACGCTTACAGGATCTTTGGGGAAGCAATAGTACGCGCATTCCTTTCCCCCGATCGCGATCACATCGCCGATTTCATACCAGTAATAATCGGCGTAAAGCCCGTAGGAAAAGAGCGGTCCCTGGCGATAGTCAAGCTTTCCGTCACACCCTGTGAGACGGAATCCGTCGCCGTCATGGATCAGGATACCGTCTCCGACAAAGTAGATCGCCTTCCGGTCGACCATCATTCCGATCTTTACACGGGATTCCATCCGGTATTCGCCTTTGAGTATCTCATCACAGACCGCGTCTCTTTCCGCACGGTACCAATCCGGGATATGCGGGTATTCGGTCGCACCTTTTTCGGCGTGAAGTTCGCCGTATTTGTCCAATTGATAGCTTTTCCCGCAGAAAGAGCAGGAAAGCGTTGTCCCTTTTCCGCGCATGCCGCCTTCTTTCCCGCAGCAGGCGCATCGATAAAGGATCCGCTCCAAACCGTCCGCGCGAAACGGTTCGTTTACGGGGATTCTGTTTTCCTTCTGCGTTTTGAACGCGTCGAACGTGAAGAAATCGTCAAGCTTCCGATCCAGTTCCTCGACGCTTTTTTCGCGGATCTCCTCCACGGTAAACAGACGGGAAACGTGCGCCGATACCGTTACCTTTCTTTTTTGCAGTTCATTGTATAAGGGATCGCGCAGAAAAGCGCCGTCGGTCTTGATCCCGAGAACAGGAACGGAGAGCCTTTTCAAAAGGAGGCCTATTCTTCGCGGAAGAGGCGTTGCGCATCCGTCGAAGGAATAACTGGCTTCGGGATACATCAAAACCGAAACTCTTTTTCTGAAAAGGGTTTCCATATCCCGGATCAGCGTGACGTCGCTCGAAAACTTTGCCGTTTCCACGCAGCCAAGGGCGCGCATCAGCCCCGCCTTCCCCACGAATCCGTCGGAGGTGCACACGATGCCGTATGGATGCGGATAAAAGATCTTCGACACGATCTCCAGATCGATGAAGCTGGAATGATTCATCAGGATCAGGCAGGGTTCTTTCCCCGGGACGAGACCTTTGTCGGTCGTATAGGAAAACGAAGCGCTGCCAAGATCCGGTGCAGACGCCAGACGGACAAGCGTCCTGAGAAGCAGGGAGGGCCTGCGCGGCGGTTTGGAGACGTATTTTGGCAGACGCATGACCTCTTCGTAAGAGAGTTCTTTCGTTTTGATTTTCATCCGGTTCGTTCCTTCCCGATATGAATAGGGTATCTCGATGAGTATAAGCAAATCGCCGGTTTCAGCCGAAACCGGCGATTTCTGACGTCCTCAGCGGGGAACGGAGAATTCCACTCCCTTGTCGCCGTTTTCGATCAGGCGAAAATCCCCTTTTTTCAGAACAGTGATCAGCTGATCCATGGAAAGAATCCTTTCGTCGGTGACGATGCCGCCGCGCGCCACGTCCTCGACCTGGTGTGCGTCCGATCCGGAAACGGCGGTAAGGCCGTATTTCATCGCCCAGAGACGCGCAATATCATTCCGGGAATCATGCCGGGGATGCCCGTTGTGCACCTCCATGGCGTCCAGAAGCGCCGGATCCTGGATCTTCATACCTTTGCGAAAGGGATGCGCCTGGATCAAATAGAAGCCTTCCCGGCGGCAGAGCGCGCTGAAGTCCTTCAGCCCCAGATTCATCAGACCGGAATGCTTCCTGAAATAGTCGAAATCCATGCCGTAGACAAGATAATCGTTGTCGGCGTCGGTGAAACGGATCTCAATGCCGTAAAGAACCGTCATGCCGAAAGGCTCCGCGGTCTTCACGGCTTCGGAAACGTTTTTTTCATACAGGGCGACGAGCTCTTCGTGGGTAACGCCGCCGTGCGCCTCATAAATCCGCGGATAGTAGTGGTCTGTGAGGACGAGGGTGGAATACCCGGCTTCGTGATAAAGCCGGACCATCTCCCTGACCGGCACATGACCGCAGGGACTCATCTCACAGCTGTGCATATGCAGCTCGGTCCGGTAATTCACGCGTTGCCCTCCATGGCTTTTTTCTGGGACGCAATACGCATGCGCGCAGCGCGGTCCAGGATTGCCTTTCTGATGCGGATGGCGTCCGGAGTGACTTCCAGAAGCTCATCGTCGGCGAGAAATTCCATGCACTGCTCCAGGCTCATCTTTCGCGGCGGAATGAGACGGAGCGCTTCGTCGCTGCCGGCGGCACGCATGTTGGTGATATGCTTCTTTTTGCACACGTTGACCGCCAGATCCTCCGGCTTCGGAGACATGCCGACAACCATGCCTTCGTATACCATGGTGCCGGGTTCGATAAAGAGAACGCCTCTTTCCTGGGCGGCATACAGTCCGTAGGAAACGGCCTCTCCCGTTTCGAACGCAATCAGGGAACCGTTCGTCCGGCGGTTGATGCTGCCCTTGACAGGCTGATAACTGTCAAACACGGAATTCATGATGCCCTCGCCGCGCGTTTCGGTCATGAAGTCGTTGCGGTATCCGAAAAGGCCGCGGGCCGGAATGGTGTATTCAAGACGCGTACGGGAAATCATCTGATTCATCTTGACCAGATCGCCGCGGCGCCGGCCCATGGATTCCATGACGGTGCCCATGCTTTCGTTCGGAACGTCGATGATGACGCGTTCCACCGGTTCGCATTTGACACCGTCGATCTCTTTGTACAAGACCTTCGGGGGACCGACCTGAAATTCATAGCCTTCGCGCCGCATGGTCTCGATCAGGATCGAAAGATGCATCTCGCCCCGGCCGAGCACCATAAACGCGTCGGTGGAATCGGTATCGCGCACTTTGAGAGAAACGTCCTTGAGAAGCTCCCGGTAAAGCCGGTCGCGCAGGTTACGGGAGGTCACGTATTTCCCGGACTGCCCTGCGAAGGGACTGTCGTTGACGGAGAATTCCATTTCCACCGTCGGCTCCGAGATCTTGACGAAGGGCAGCGGTTCCACGGCGTTCGGCGCGCAGATGGTGTCGCCGATATTGACATTTTCGATACCGGCGAGCGCTACGATATCACCCGCGTAGGCGATATCGACCGGTTTTTTTGTCAGACCGTCGAATTCATACAGATAGATCGCCTTGGCTTTGATCTGCTCGTCCGGATTACCGAAGGTCGTCAGAACGATATCCTGTCCTTTTTTCACGGTGCCGCGTTCGATACGTCCGACGGCGACGCGTCCTACGTAGTCGTTGTAGTCGATAGCGGATACGAGCATCTGAAGAGGCGCCGTCTCATCCCCTTCCGGCGGATCAAAGTAATTGACGATCATATCGAAAAGCGGTTTCAGATCGGTTCCCTGCCGGTGAGGATCGGTGGAAGCGGTGCCTTTGCGGCCCGATGCGTAGATGATGGGCGCATCGAGCTGTTCGCCGCTGGCGTCAAGCTCCATCAGGAGTTCCAGGACTTCGTCGATCACCTCGTCCACGCGGGCGTCGGGGCGATCGGTCTTGTTGATCACGACGATCACCTTGTGACCCAGCTCAAGGGCGCGCGATAAGACGAAACGAGTCTGCGGCATGGGACCTTCGAAGGCGTCCACCAGGAGCAGGACTCCGTTGACCATTTTCAGGATGCGCTCCACCTCGCCGCCGAAATCGGCGTGGCCCGGCGTATCGACGATGTTGATCTTGGTGTCTCCGTACATGACGGACGTGTTTTTGGCCAGGATCGTGATGCCGCGTTCGCGTTCCAGCGCGTTGCTGTCCATGACGCGGTCGACGGTCTGCTGGTTTTCCCGGTAGATACCGCTCTGTTTGAACATCTCATCCACGAGGGTCGTTTTGCCATGGTCGACGTGCGCGATGATGGCGATGTTGCGAAGATGCTGCTGATTCAAATCAAAAACCTCCTACCCGGTACGGGCAGATTTCAGGACGGCATAACGTCTGCCAAAGCAGGGATCCGTCCCAATGATTATTGAATTACAACGGGATGCCGCGATTCCTGACGATTTGCCGGCCCGGCAAAGCCCGCGGATCCGTCCCGCGGCGTTCGGGCGTTGTTTATCAGGAACTGGGAACGGTACGGAAGCGTCTGCGCCCTTTTCCGGACCGCCAGGCATCGTATCCGGTCAGGTATTCCTTTCACGGAACGATCCGAAGGAACGGCATCCTCTATAATCATTGATTATACAGCATATTCCCGAAAAGAGCAAGAAAAAAGCGACCGAATATACCGCCGGCCGCTTTCTATCTTTTGTTTATCCTTACTTGTCCCTGCGGGAAAAGAGCTTTTTCAGATATCTTCCCGTGTGGGATCCCGGGATTTGCGCCACCTCTTCCGGCGTTCCCTCCGCAACGATCCTTCCTCCGCCGTCGCCGCCCTCGGGGCCCAGATCGATGATGTGATCGGCGGTTTTGATCACGTCCATGTTGTGTTCGATCACCAGGACTGTATTTCCCGCGTCGCCCAGCCTTCCAAGGACTGCGAGCAGACGGTCCACGTCGTCGGCGTGGAGCCCCGTCGTGGGTTCGTCGAGGACGTAGAAGGTCCTTCCCGTCGCAGGACGCATCAGTTCGGTCGCGAGCTTCACCCGCTGCGCCTCACCACCGGAAAGCGTGGTCGAGGGCTGGCCGAGCTTTATGTATCCGAGCCCGACGTCCACGAGCGTCTGGATCCTTGTACGGAGCCTCGGAACGTTCTCGAAGAATCCGAGGGCCTCATCCGCCGTCATGTCCAGGACGTCGCTGATGGTCTTTCCTTTGTATTTTACTTCAAGCGTATCCCGGTTGTAGCGTTTTCCGCGGCACACCTCGCAAGGCACGTAAACGTCGGCCAAAAAGCTCATCTCGATCCTTTTGACCCCGTCTCCCTCGCAGGCCTCGCACCGGCCGCCCTTGACGTTGAAGGAAAAACGTCCCTTTCCGTATCCGCGCGCCTTTGCGCCCGGTGTGGCCGCGAAGATGTCGCGGATGTCGGTGAATATGCCCGTATAGGTCGCGGGATTCGAACGGGGCGACCTGCCGATCGGGGACTGCGTGATATCGATCACCTTGTCCAGGTTTGCGACTCCCTCCAGCTTCCGGTAGAGACCGCTTCCCCTGGTGGCTCCGTTCAGCTTTTCCGCCAGCGCCTTATACAGAACGTCGTTGATCAGGGAGGACTTGCCAGACCCGGAAACGCCGGTGACACAGATCATTTTTCCGAGCGGGAAATCAACGGTCAGATCCTTGAGATTGTTCTCCTGCGCGCCGATCAGGCGGAGGATCTTCCCGTTCCCCTTTCTGCGCACGGCGGGGACCGGGATCTTCTTCTTTCCGGAAAGATAAGCACCTGTCAGGGACTCTTCGCACGCTGCCACTTCTTCGGGCGTGCCCGCGCTGACGATCTCGCCGCCGTTGATGCCCGCTCCGGGCCCCACATCCACGAGGTAATCGGCCTCGCGCATGGTCTCTTCGTCATGTTCCACCACGATCACCGTATTGCCTAGATCGCGCAGATGCTTCAGAGTCGCGAGCAGGCGGTCGTTATCCCTCTGGTGAAGGCCGATCGACGGCTCGTCGAGGATATACAGGACTCCCATCAGAGCAGAGCCGAGCTGCGTCGTCAGACGGATGCGCTGGCTCTCACCGCCGGACAGAGTGCCGGCGGAGCGCGAGAGGGTGAGATACTCCAGCCCCACGTCCTTAAGGAAGGAGAGCCGGTTCCGGATCTCGGTCAGGAGCTTCTCGGCGACTGCCGTGCGGTTTGCGGGAAAAGTAAGGGTCGAGAGAAATTCCAGCTCATCCTTTACCGAAAGAGAGGTGAATTCGGAAATGTTTTTGCCGCCGACCGTTACGGAGAGCGGCTCCTTTTTCAGCCTCGTACCGTGACAGGTCTTGCACGGCACGGCGACCATCACGCTTTCCACATATTCGCGGATGCTCTCGGAATTCGTGCTTTCGTACCGGCGCATCAGATTGGGGATGATGCCTTCGAAGCGGTGGGATTCGTATTCCGAATACGGGGACTTGTAGGTCTCGTCCCCGGTCCCGTAGAGAAAGAGATCCAGGTCTTCCCTGCTGAGTTCGGAGACCGGCTTTCCGAGATCGATCCCGTGGCGCTTCGCGATCTCGTCGAAATAGAAATACGCGAAGGTACCGCCGTCTCCGGAGTAATGCCATCCGCCGACGTCAATGGCGCCCTGCCGGATGGAAAGGCTCTTGTCGCGGATCAGAAGATCCGGATCGATGTGGGTACTGTATCCGAGCCCGGCGCAGTCGGGACAGGCGCCGAGGGGGTTGTTGAAGGAGAAATGACGGGGCGTCATCTCCTCCATGTCGGTCCCGCAGAAATCGCATTTGTAGTTCTGTGAAAAGACCTCGTCCTCCCCTGTCTTCATATCCGCCACGACGGCGACGCCCTTGCCCTGCTCCCATGCGATCTCCAGGGAATCGGCCAGCCGGCTTTCCATGCCCGGCCGTACGGCAAGCCTGTCGATCACGATCTCGATCGTATGCCTTTCGTCCCTGTCGAGGTGTTCCTCGCCGATATCGACCACTTCCCCGTCGACGCGCGCACGGATGTACCCGGAGCGCACGGCGTCCTCGAAGATCTTCGCATGGTCGCCCTTCCGGGAACGCACCTTCGGCGCAAGGATCATGATGCGCGTCCCCTCGGCATAGGAGGTGACCCTTTCCACGACCTGATCCAGCGATACCTTCCGGATCTCTCTGCCGCATTTCGGGCAGTGCGGAGTCCCGGCCCTTGCATAGAGAAGGCGGAGGTAATCGTATATCTCCGTCACCGTGCCCACCGTGGAACGGGGATTGCGGGACGTGGTCTTCTGATCGATGGAGATAGCCGGTGAAAGGCCGTTGATGGAATCCACGTCAGGCTTGTCCATCTGCCCCAGAAACTGGCGCGCGTAAGCCGACAAAGACTCCACGTAGCGTCTTTGTCCCTCCGCGTATATGGTGTCGAATGCAAGCGAGGATTTTCCGGACCCGGAAAGCCCCGTGATCACCGTAAGGCGGTTGCGGGGAATGACGACGGATATGTTTTTCAGGTTGTGGACTCTCGCGCCTTCCACGACCAGCTGGTTCTTCATCATTTGCCCTTCTTTTGTCCCATGCCGCGCAATCTTATGATCCTGTCGCGCAGTTCCGCGGCATATTCGAAATCCAGAAGCTTTGCAGCCTCTTTCATGCTCTTTTCAAGCGATGCGATCAGCTCGAGCCTTTCGCGTGCCGACATATGCGCCTCTTTCTCCTCGGATTCGACAGGCGCCTCGCCGATTTCTATGATGGAACGCACGTCTTTTTTTACCGTCTTCGGTATGATGCCGTGCGCGTCGTTGTATGCTTTCTGGATCCTTCTGCGACGTTCGGTCTCGTCGATGGCGACCTGCATGGAACGGGTGACCTGATCGGCGTACAGAACGACCTTGCCGTGCTCGTTGCGCGCGGCGCGTCCGATGATCTGGATCAGAGAAGTCTCGCTCCGCAGGAAGCCTTCCTTGTCCGCATCCAGGATCGCGATCAGCGACACTTCGGGAAGATCGAGACCCTCTCTCAAAAGATTGATCCCCACCAGAACGTCAAATTTCCCCATCCGCAGATCGCGGATGATCTCCATCCGTTCTATATTCTCCACCTGATGGTGCATATAACGGACCTTGATGCCGGCGCCGGACAGGAAGGAGGTCAGATCCTCCGCCATGGCCTTTGTGAGCGTCGTGACAAGCACGCGCTCGCCGGCGGCGGTCCTCTCTTCGATGCGGGCCATCAGATCGTCGATCTGGTTTTCCGTCGGACAGACTTCGATTTCGGGATCCAGAAGCCCCGTCGGACGGATCACCTGTTCCACGATCTGGGAGGAACGGCTCTTTTCATAATCCTGCGGCGTCGCGCTGACGTATATCACCTGATTGATCTTGCTCTCAAACTCATCGAAAAAGAGCGGGCGGTTATCGAAAGCGCTGGGCAGACGGAATCCGTAATCCACAAGAACCTGTTTGCGCGCACGGTCACCTGCGGACATGCCGCGGATCTGCGGAATCGAAACGTGCGATTCGTCAATGAACATCAGATAATCCTTCGGAAAGTAATCCAGAAGCGTATACGGCGCGCTGCCCGGTTCCCTGCCGGACAGGATACGGGAATAGTTTTCGATCCCGCTGCAGTATCCGATCTCCTGCATCAGTTCCATGTCGTAATTGGTGCGCTGCAGAAGCCGCTGGGCCTCCAGAAGCTTGCCTTCGGATTTCAGAACCGATACGCGCTCATCCAGCTCTTTTTTGATTTCGACAATGGCGCGGCGGGTCTTTTCCTGCGTCGTGGCATGATGATTTGCCGGATAAATCATGGCGTGACGGATGATCCGGAGGGTCTTTCCCGTAAGCACGTCGATTTCACTGATGCGATCGATCTCGTCGTCGAAGAATTCCACCCGGACTGCGGTCTTGTCGCTGTAGGACGGCAGGATTTCCACCGTATCGCCGCGGACTCGGAATTTCGATCTGGTGAAATTCACGTCGTTCCTTTCGTAGTGGATCTCCACAAGCCGCCTGATCAAGGCATCGCGATCCATTTTCATGCCCTGACGGATCGAAGCCACCAGTGTCGAATAATCCTCCGGATCGCCGAGGCCGTAGATACAGGAGACCGAAGCGACGATGATCACGTCCCTTCTTTCGAACAGAGAGGTGGTCGCGCTGTGACGGAGGCGGTCGATCTCCTCGTTCATGGAGGAGTCCTTTTCGATATAGGTGTCTGTGTGCGGGATATATGCCTCCGGCTGGTAATAATCAAAGTACGATACGAAGTATTCCACGGCGTTTTCCGGGAAAAACTCCTTGAATTCCGCGCACAATTGAGCGGCCAGAGTCTTGTTGTGAGCGATCACGAGAGTCGGCCTTTGGACCTTCGCGATGATATTTGCCATGGTGAAGGTTTTGCCGGAGCCGGTCACGCCGAGAAGCGTCTGCTCGTGAAAGCCGAGATTCAGACCGTTCACAAGAGAGTCGACAGCCTGCCGCTGATCATCCGACGGCTTGTATTCGCTTTTCAGTTCAAAATGATCCACGGAGCCTTCCTCCCTTTCCGCAGCTTGCAGAACTGTTTTCATTGTATCACAACGGCGCAAGGGAATGCAATATCGTTTTTCGGGCGTCGGTCCCGATCACACCGAACGTGTGTCGGCATAAAGACCGGGAAAGCCGCTCAAACCGAAGCGGGCCGGCGCAGCCGGTCCGCTTCGTCTTTCCGTATCCGATTACGGCTTTTTTCTCGCCACCAGAAAGATCCGGTCCTCATCCGCTTTCGGAGATCTGAATTTCAGGTTCCCGTATACGTGCAGAAGCTCCATTCCGTTCATTTCCAATACCGGGCGGATCTCTTCCGGCGTATAGCCGCGTTCGAGGTGGTCTTCACTTTGTCTTCTGTACCTGCAGCCGGTCTGCTTTTCAAAGAAGTCAAGATAGAAACCGGCAAGCTTCGTCTTTTCATCCCACGCTGCCTGCCAGACGCAGAAGAGATCGTCGGTCTCCCGTACGAAGGCGCCGCCGGAGAGGGAACTGAGCTTATAAGGGGTATTGAGATCGAAGACGAAGAGTCCGCCGGGATTCAGGAACAGTGAGACCCTTGCAAAGGCTTTTTGAAGGTCGGCGGGATCGGCGAGATAGTTGACGCTGTCCAGAAAGGATACGACCGCGTCCACCGTCCCGTAAAGATCCAGTCCGGTCATGCTCTGACAGATAAAGGCCGGCCGGTTGGAAAGCGAAGCGCACTTGTTCAACGCCTCGGAAAGCATGTCCGGCGAGGAATCGGCGCCTATTACGTCGTATCCCCGTTCCGCAAGCAGCTTCGACACGGTTCCTGTACCGCAGGCGAGATCGAGGATCAATTGCGGCGACGCTTTTTCCTTCTGAAAGATCCTCAGAAGAAACTCAACGAATTCCGTATAGGGAACGTCGGCGGTCAGGGCGTCGTAATACCGCGCCATCACGTGATAGATGCTCATGGATTGTCGTCAAGCCTTTCAAAGATGCGGTTATAGGAGCCGTTGCCGTAAAGAAGGCTGCGGTTGACGCGGCTGATGGTGGTAGTGCTGGCGCCTGTTTCGTTGATGATGAGATTGTAAGGCATCTTTTTGCGCAGGAGTCTCGCTACGGTGAAACGCTGTTCCATGGCCTTGAGTTCGGCGATTGAGCACAGATCCTCCATAAAGGCATAGGCTTCCTCCGCCGTCCGGAGGCCGGCGATCGCATCCATCAGTTTGTCCATGCGCTCGTTCTTCAACGATTCCATTTCAAATCCCTTTCTATATCGTCAGTAGTTTGTTGACGCCGTTGATATAAGCTTTCAGACTCGCTTCCAGGATATCCGTGGAAAGACCGCGGCCGGTATAGACGACTCCTTCGCTTCTGAGCTTGATCAGGACTTCGCCCAAAGCGTCTTCGCCTTCGGTCACGGAATTGATGCTGTAATCCTCCAGAGAGTACGTCAGAGATTCATATCCTTTCGTATGACGTACGATCCGATCGACCGTCTTGAAAGCGGCGTCTATCGGTCCGGATCCCATGCAGGAGTCTTCGGTTTCCCTGCCGTCGCGCTCCAGCTTGACAGAAGCCATGGAAGGAATGGTGTTGCCGCTGTTGACGATGAAACGGATCAGCCGGAACCCTTTGCCGATCGAACGCCGTTTTTCGCCGGCGATCGCATGCAGATCCTTGTCGGTTACCGCCTTCTTGCGTTCCGCCACCATTTTGAACATTTCAAAAGCTTCGTCGAGTTCTTCTTTATCCATGCGGATCCCCAGCTCGGAAAGACGCTGCTCGAAGGCGTGGCGGCCGGAATGCTTGCCCAGCACCATATCGTTTTTGGGGATTCCGACGTCCTCCGGAGAGATGATCTCATAGGTCGCCCGGTTTGAAAGCATGCCGTGCTGATGGATGCCGGCCTCGTGTGCAAAGGCGTTGACGCCGATGATGGGCTTATTGGGTGGCGTGGAGATCCCGATCACCGAAGACAGCTTGCGGCAGGCGGGATACAGGAGCTTCGTGTGAATCCCGGTTTCCGCCTGATAGAAATCGTTGCGCGTGCGAAGCGCCATGACGACTTCCTCAAGAGAAGCGTTTCCCGCCCGTTCTCCGATGCCGCAGAGCGTGCACTCCACCTGGCGCGCGCCGGCGGCAACGGCCGCCACGCTGTTGGCGACCGCCATACCGAGGTCGTTGTGACAGTGAGTGGAAAACAGCACTCTTCCTTCGGGATCCACCTCTCCCATCACAGATTTATAGATCCCATAAGTTTCGGTGGGCGTCGCGTATCCCACCGTGTCGGGAAGATTGATGATGGAAGCGCCTGCTTCGACAGCCGTTCCGGCAACTCTTTTCAGGAAATCGAGATTGGTGCGGGTGGCGTCCTCGCAGGAAAACTCCACCTCGGGGCAGAGCGAACACGCAAGGCCGACCGATTTGAATACGGCCTCGAGAATCTCCTGCTCGTTCATATGCAGCTTGTGCTCCATATGGATCTTCGAAGTGGCGATAAAGACGTGAAGACGGGGCTTCCTGGCCGCCGACAAAGCTTTTGCAGCCGTCAGGATATCTTCTTCCCGCGCACGGGCAAGCGCCGCTACGCCGCAGGAGACGCGTTTGGCGATCTCGGCCACGGCGGTCATATCGTCGTCGGAGCTGACGGGGAAACCGGCTTCGATGACGTCGACTCCCAGAGCTTCCAGGATTTCCGCCATCTCAAGCTTTTCGGCGATGTTCATGCTGAAGCCGGGTGCTTGCTCGCCGTCGCGCAAAGTCGTATCAAAGATCAGAATGTGTTTCCTATCCATATTGTTTCTTCGCTCTTTTCTTATATCCTGCGATCCAGTATACAAGGTTTCTTTTCTTTTGTCAATCTCCTTTCCGATGCTCTGCCGATCGTCCTCCCTGCGGTATTTCTCTTTGAATTCCGGAGATACTATGAAACAGAAAACGATCGAAAAAGGAGTGTTTGCATGAAAGCATGCCTGCTCGCAGGAGGACCGGGAACGCGCCTTCATCCGTTGACCAGCTGCCGCCCGAAGCCCATGATGAGGATCTATGACAAACCGGTCCTGGAATACGCTCTGGCGTCTTTGAAAGCAGCCGGCGTAAACGAATGCCTGATGACGCTTCTCTACCTCCCCGACTGCATTCGGAATTATTTCGGAGACAAATACGACGGTATGCGTCTTCGTTACGCCGTAGAGGAAAAACCGGTCGGCACCGCAGGCGGCATGCTGGCTTTCCGCGAAGCGTTGAGCGACGACGACTTTTTCGTCGTGTCCGGCGACGCGGTTTTCGATCTGGATCTGCGGAGCGCGATGCTGTTTCACAAGGAAAAGAAAGCGTCGGCCACGCTGATTCTTTCCCGCGCCGCGGATCCCACGGGATTCGGAACGGTCCTGACCGATGAAGACGGCTGTATTGCGGGATTCCGCGAAAAGCCGGCGTGGGAAAGCGTATCGACAGGAAGAGTCAATACGGGGCTTTACGCAATGTCCCCCGCGGTTTTCGAGAAGATCCCCTCCGGCCGGAATTTTGATTTTTCCCTGGATTTATTCCCTCTGCTCCTTGCGGACCGCACTCTTTACGGGATAGAACTCCCCGGCTACTGGCATGATATGGGAACGCCCGAAGGCTATCTGGAAGCGGCGAGAGACGGACTCAGCGGCAAATGGGCTCCTTCGATCCCGCCGGCGGGGCGGGACGCACCGCCGAACGTCCTTCTGAAACCTCCCTGCTATCTTTCGCCGGAAGCCAGGGTCGCAGACGGCGCCGTCGTGGGTCCATTTGCATCGCTGGAAAGCGGCGCCGATATCGCCAAAGGATGCTCGATTTCATTTTCGTCGGTTTTCGGCAAAACGGGAGAAGACTCGATCGTTACCGGAGCGGTGCTTGATCGCGGATGCCGCATCGGACGGGGCACGGCGATCGCACCGCTTGCCGTCGTCGGAGAAGGCGCTGTCATTGGAAACGGATGCCTGATCGGAAGCGGCGTACACGTGTGCTGCGACGCCGTGATCGAAGACGGGTCTTTGATAAGGAGCGCGCGCGATATGAACGGACTCACGTTTTCGCACCGCGTTTCGGTCGCATCCGGGAGAGCCGTTCTGAAGACGCTTGAAGACGCGGGGCTTCTGGCGTCCGGCCTGGTTGCCGCCTTCGGGAAGAGGATCGCGCTTGCTCCTGACGATGCGTCGGGGGAAGCACCGTCTTTTGCAGACGCTTTTCAGGCCGAGGCCTGCGCGCTGGGAGCGGAAATATACCGGCACGACGCTCCGACTCCGGCTGTTTCGGCTTATATGACGAAACGACTGGCCGCATCTGCCGGCGTATACTTCACGCCGATGACGGGAGGAGGCGTCGAAGCGCTTATATACAACCGCGACGGGGTACGTCTGTCCTCCCGTGAATCCGGATTCTCGCTCAGGCGGCGCGACCCGGAACCGGGAAGTCTTGCGGGGCGCGTACGCATGATCCGCGGCGCTGCGGATCTGTACGCGGCGGAAGGCGCCGTGCATCCCGTTCCGGAATCCTATGTCGTTTGCTGCCGCGACTCTGTTCTGAAGGGCTTCCTCAGAAACGCAGGCGTAACGATCGCAGACGCTCCGGAAGGGCTGCCCTTCTTTGATCCGGCGTCCGGAGGGCACAGTCTTTCCCTTGTCAGCGAAAAGGGATATGCCTTTACACCTGATGAAGTCACCCTTTTGATCCTCGCCGCGCTCTATACGGCGGGAAAAGAAAGGCTGGCGATTGCGTCCGACGCGCCGTGCTCAGCTGAATCGCTTGCCGCGGACTCCGGGAAAACGCTGCTGCGTGTCGGCCGGGACGAAGAAAGCTATAAGCTCTATGCCGGGGAACCGGCTTTGCATCAGGGGGCTTATGCCGCCGTCGCCCTGATCAAAGCGCTGATTCTTACCGGGAAAACGCTTTCCTCCTTTTCCGCCTCCATCCCCTCCTGCGTCAGCGTTCTTCGCGATTACCGCACGCGAAAAGACAGAGCCGATCTGATGGACAGATTTGCGGAGAGCGTCGCGGGAGTACGCATGGACCGTTCCGACGGCGTCCGCATGTATCTGGACGGTTCCTATCTGTCGCTTCATCCCTCCCCCTATGAAAAGCTTTTGACGCTGAAAGCGGAATCCGCCAATGAAGAAACGGCTGCAGAGCTGTGCGATTTCTATTTTGAAAAACTGAAGGAACTTGAGAACGGCGGGAAATGACTCTTTTCGTCTCGCTTTACTTTTTGTTTGATTCGTGATATAATAAGTCGATCCGGGAAAACGGAAACGCGTTTTACCGCCGTTCCGGGTTTCGACGAATTATCCGGCTTCCATCCGGTATACTGAAACAGAATTCAGCCGCTCCGTCGGAGCGGTACATAGATAAATGTGAAAAGACTGTAATGGAGCGGCACGCGGTTCTTTGCGGGACCGTGAATTTGTCGTCTTGTTTTCGTACAGCTTTTCCGTTAAGAACAGGAGAAATAATGACAAAACCATTAAAAATCATTCCTCTCGGCGGCCTCAATGAAATCGGCAAGAACATGACCGCATACGAATACGGCGGCGATATCATCGTTGTGGACGCCGGCGTCGCCTTCCCCGACGACGAAATGTTCGGCGTGGATCTGGTGATACCGGACACGGCGTATCTCGTAAAGAACAAGAGCAAAGTCAAGGCTTTTTTCATCACCCACGGACACGAAGATCATATCGGCGCGCTCCCCTACGTCATGCGCGATTTCGACTGTCCGGTTTACTGCACACGCCTGACGGCAGGTATCCTTGAGATCCGTCTGATCGAACACAAAATGCTTGACAAAGTCAAGCTCGTGCGCATAGACGCAGGCGATACGGTAGACGCAGGCGCCTTCACCGTGGAGGCGATTCACGTCAATCACAGCATTGCCGACTCGGTCGCATTTGCCATCCGGTGTCCCGCGGGGCTCGTGGTACAGACCGGAGACTATAAAATCGATCCTACTCCCATCCAGGGAGAGATCACCGATCTGACCCGGTTCGGAGAGCTTGGACGGGAAGGCATCGATCTCCTTCTGGCAGACTCCACCAACGTTGAGCGCGAGGGCTTCGCCATGTCGGAGCGCATGGTCGGAAAGACCCTGGAGGAGCTCTTCTCCGGATGCGACAAGCGCATCATCGTCTCGACGTTTGCCTCCAACATTCACCGGATCCAGCAGATCATCAACGCCGCCTGGAAAAACGGACGCAAGGTTGCGGTCACAGGCAGAAGCATGGAGAATATCCTGAACGTGGCTTCCGGCCTCGGGTATATCTCGATCCCCTACGACACGATGATCGATCTTTCAAAAATCAAACAGTATCCGGATCACAAGATCTGCGTGATTTCCACCGGGAGCCAGGGGGAACCCATGTCGGCTCTTTACCGCATGGCTTTTTCCGGTCACCGTCAGATCACGATCTCCGAAAGCGATCTGGTTATCCTGTCCTCTTCCGCGATTCCCGGCAATGAAAAGTCCATTTACCGGCTGATCAACGAGCTCTTCCGGAAAGGCGCGGAGGTGATTTATGAAAAGCTCGACGCCGTCCACGTTTCCGGTCATGCCTGCAAAGAAGAGCTGAAGATGATGCTCGCCCTGACAAAGCCGAAGAATTTCATGCCGGTTCACGGAGAATTCCGTCATCTGAAAGCCCATGCGGAGCTTGCATGCGAATGCGGCGTGGATCCCGGACACGTTTTCATCAGCGACATCGGACGCGTTCTGGAGATGTATCCGGGCGGAAACTGCAAGCTGAACGGCACCGTCCCGTCCGGCAAGCTGCTGGTGGACGGCTTTGGCGTCGGCGACGTGGGAAGCGTCGTCCTGCGCGACCGGAAGCTCCTTTCCCAGGACGGATTGATCACGGTCGTCGTCACCATCAACGGCATGGACGGTTCTCTTCTGGCAGGTCCCGATATCGTATCCCGCGGTTTTGTTTATATGAAAGAATCCGAGGAGATCATGGACGAGATCAAGGAAACTGTTTTCGAATCCCTCGGCGACTGCCAGCGTCAGCACGTTTCCGATGCCGCCACCATCCGCAGCACGATCAGCGACGACGTCAAGGAGCTTCTTTATCACAAGACAAAACGCAGTCCCATCGTTCTGCCCGTGGTGCAGATCATCTGAAACGCGTGAATGACGCGGCGGAAGTCCAGGAGACTTCCGCCGCGTCTTCTCTTGACTTATAAAAGCCGCTGTGTTATGCTTGAAAAAAAGATCCTCCGGGGCATTGCATTTTCAAAGCGCGATTGTGCGCTTTCGCAGGCCGGAGGCAAACGAAGCCGTCATGAAAGGAGAAGTATTATGAAAATCACCGATCTGAAAGCTGCGCTGATCGGCAACAACGTGACCCTGCGTATCGTGACCGACAAAGGAATCGACGGATACGCACAGGTGGAGGAGAACAAGCCCTTCGTGATGCCGCTGACGGACTATTACAAACCGATGATAATCGGCGCCGATCCCACCGACGTGGAATCGGTCATGCGCCGTATCCGCCGGGACGGCGCTTTCAAGCCGTGGGGAAAGATGGTCAGCACCATTGAAATGGCGCTCTGGGATATCGCGGGAAAGGAAGCCGGTGTTCCGGTTTACAAGCTTCTCGGCGGCAAGGTGCGGGATCGCGTCCGCGTTTACTGCACTCTGTACGGCAACGACAGACTCCCCTATCCCGGCGCATTCGAGCCGGAAAAGCGCGCGGAAAACATCCTTGCGATCAACGAGATGGCGGGGTTTTCCATTGTAAAAACCGCGCTCGGGTTCCACAATCCGCGCTTTACCGCTATGGCGGAGGAAAACGGCTTTGCATATAACTCCTACCCCATTTCGCCGGCGCCGCCTGCATCCCGGCCGAATCAGCCGGCGCAGTTTCATTTTGAAAATGCGAACGGCAGCCTGCTGACCGACAAAGGATTGAATTTCCTGGTTGAGTACGTGGCAAAAGTGAAAGAGATCGTCGGCGACAAAGTCGGCATCGCGTTTGACTGCGGCCCCGGCTTTATGCCTGTGGACGCGCTGAAATTTGCGAAAGGCGTTGAACCGTATAACGTCATGTGGCTGGAGGACCTGATTACCGGGGACTATACGCCTTACCAGTTGGCGCAGTGTTACCGTGATCTGACCAGCAATACGATCACCAATATCCATACCGGCGAACAGGTTTACCTGCGTCAGAACTACAAGGAGCTCATCGAGACGCAGGCGGTCAACGTCCTCGGTCCGGATCCCGCCGACGTGGGCGGTATCGCCGAGTTGAAATGGATCGCCGAATATGCCAATCTCCACGGCATCCTGATCGCTCCCCACGGCGTATTCAACGGCGTCTTCGGCATGGCCGCGCACGTGCAGCTGGCCTCTACCCTGCCGCAGAATTATATCGCATTCGAATTCCCGGAAGCGCATCCCGCCTGGTGGTACGATATCGTGGAAGGCCTGCCGGACAATTTCCTGCAGGACGGACATATCAAGGTCTGGGACAAACCGGGCATCGGAGTGGAATTCAATATTCCAAAGGCGGAAAAATACCTGCGTCCCGAAGACAGGGATTTCTTCCTCTGAGACAGGAAAAACACACGGCACCGCCGGGAGAAGGCACGCGGCCTTTCCCCCGGCGGTTTGCTGTTTGTATTCAGAACCCGAATACCTTCCGCCCGTCCCGGTCGATCGCTTCGCAACCGACGGCCGGGATGCCCTCGAAGGTCTCTCCGCCGAAGTTTACCGTGACGGAGATTCTGTTCTCAAACGTCGTGCGCTGGACAAGCCCGGCGCCGTCCGGGCATTCGTAACGTATCATGGGAGAAAAGGCGGCGAGCCTCGCAGTCCCCGTGGCGCGCCGGTAGGACGCGGCGATCTCTCCTTTCATCGCGTCCCACTGCGTCATGTTCAGAGAATAGAGCGGAGGAACGGCGTAAAGGGCGTTGAATCCGTCCCGGAGCTTCATCAATTCCGGACAGCAGTTGCTGCTGTCGCCCCAGTACCAGTAGTTGACGGTGCAGTCGTGGTAGATCATCTGCCACAGTGGGATCCGGACCAGAGGATTCAGAGCGTACTTCAGGATGTTCTCCGGGAGCCCGTCTCCGTAATACAGCGTGTTCATCCTCCTGCCTGCGTCGGGGGCGCGGAAAAGGGCGGGCTCATCATACCCTCTGAATACACGTAAGATCCGACGCC
>JAEEGL010316354.1_pt1 | contig 19009 bp, 18 predicted proteins | sample 9134231 | NCBI WGS metagenome assembly JAEEGL01 (sample SAMN16246548, study PRJNA631951) | gut metagenome | biome: gut microbiome; feature: rumen; material: fiber-attached | host: Bos | place: Iran: Karaj | collected 2018-10 | reverse complement strand
CAGATGCGCCAGATCCTGGAGGATGCCGGCGTCGCGCCGGAGAATATGGAACGCTTTGACGAAGCCTTTGAGAATGCCGTGGAGAATGAGGATGAGAGCTTCACGGTGACGAATGTCTCCGATGTGAAGAAACTTTCCATTGAGACCCCCAACGTGGTCATCCGTGTGAAGCCCGACAGGGCGGACCTCGTGATGCCCAGGATCGTGGACGGCAGGGAATGCCTGATCATCGTGGTCGACGACCGCGTGGAGGTCAACGGCATCAACGTGCGCACCATTTTCCGTAAATAAATCCGGGACAGGAGAGTTCAGAGCAGACAGCCATGCTTAAGACACTCGGGAAACAGATCGGAGAATTCAAATGGATCGCGATCTCTTCACCGCTCTTCATGATCGGGGAAGTCATCTGCGAGATGCTGATCCCCGTGTTCATGGGCCAGATCGTGGACAACGGGATCTACGGCGGCAACATGGCCTATATCGGCACGACCGGTCTGAAGATGGTGGCCGTCGCACTGGCGGGCCTGGCCTGCGGCATGCTGGGGGCCTATACGCGCGCCAAAGCGGGCGCCGGCCTGGGACGCAATCTGCGCAAGGCCATGTTCGACAGGATCCAGGAATACTCCTTTGCCAATATCGACAAATTCTCCGCTTCCGGTCTGGTGACCCGCATGACCACCGATGTCACCAACATCCAGAATGCCTTTCAGATGCTGCTTGCCATGGCGGTGCGTGCGCCGGGTTCCATGATCGTTGCGATGTGCATGTCTTTCTATCTGAGCGCGAAGCTCGCGAGCGTCTATCTCGTGGCGGTGATCTTCCTCGCCACCGTGATCATGCTGCTCATGCGCAGCGCATCGAAATATTTCAAACGGGTCTTTGAGAAATACGATGCCTTAAACGAATCGGTTCAGGAGAATGTCTCCGCGATCCGCGTCGTGAAATCCTATGTCCGCGAGGACCACGAGATCGGCAGGTTTGACCGTGCCGCGCAGAACATCTACCGCATGTTCATCTCCGCGGAGAAGCGGGTCGTCACCATAGCGCCCCTCATGTCCGCCACGGTCTACACCTGTATCCTCCTGATCTCCTGGCTGGGAGCGCATATGATCATCGGGACGGGCGGTGTGAGCACGCTCACCACCGGTGAACTGATGAGCCTGCTCACCTATTGCATGAACATCCTCATGAGTCTCATGATGGTTTCCATCATCTTTGTCATGGTCACGATGTCCGAGGCTTCCGGGCGGCGGATCGCCGAGGTGATCGAAGAAGAGAGCACCATGAAGAACCCGGAGAACCCCATCATGGAGGTGGCGGACGGCAGCATCGTCTTCGAGCATGTATATTTCTCCTATCATGCGGATTCCCCGGAGGCGGTGTTGAAGGACATCAACCTCTCCATCCGTTCCGGCGAGAGCATCGGCATCATCGGCGGCACGGGTTCCGCGAAATCCTCTCTGGTCAATCTCATCAGCCGGCTCTATGACGTGACGGACGGGCGTGTGCTCGTCGGCGGCACGGATGTGCGGGACTACGATATGGTGGCCCTCAGAGAGCAGGTCGCCGTCGTATTGCAGAAGAATGTTCTTTTCTCCGGCACCATCTATGAAAACCTGCGCTGGGGTGATCCGGAAGCGACGGATGAGGAGTGCAGACGCGCCTGTGTGCTCGCCTGCGCGGATGAATTCATCGAGAAGATGCCGGAGGGGTATGAGACCCGGATCGAACAGGGCGGCAGTAACGTGTCCGGCGGTCAGAAGCAGCGGCTGTGCATTGCCAGGGCGCTGCTGAAGAAACCGAAGATCCTGATCCTGGACGATTCGACCTCCGCGGTGGATACCGCGACGGATGCGAAGATCCGCAAGGCCTTTGCGGAGGAGATCCCGGATACCACCAAGCTCATCATCGCCCAGCGTGTGGCCAGTGTCGAGAACTGTGACCGGATCATCGTCATGGACAACGGCGTGGTGCAGGGCTTCGGAACCCATGAGGAACTGATGCGGGATAATGCGATCTACCGCGAGGTCTACGAGTCGCAGACGGGCGGCGACAGAGATTTCGACGAGAAGAAGTGAAACTATGGCACAGGAAAATGTCAAAGAAGTGAAGATGGGCCGCGGCGGGATGCGCGGGATGCCCCGGCCGAAGATCGAGAATCCGGGGAAGCTCGTGGGACGTCTCTTCGGGTTCCTGTTCGCCTCCTACGGCGTGCAGATGCTCTTCGTGGCCGTGTGCATCGTTGTGAGCGTCTTTGCGAACATTCAGGGGACGCTTTTCACGCGGACGCTGATCGATTCCTATATCACGCCGATGACGGAGGTGAGCAGAGCCGGCGGAACGCCGGATTACGGCCCGCTTGCCGCGGCGATCGGACGTGTCGCGCTGTTTTACGCGATCGGCGTGGCGGCTGCCTATGCGCAGTCTCTGACCATGGTCTATGTCTCGCAGGGGACGCTGTGCAGACTCCGGAAACTGCTCTTTGCGCATATGGAGCGGCTGCCGGTGAAGTATTTCGACACGCACGCGCACGGCGATATCATGTCCGTCTACACCAACGATATCGATACGCTGCGGCAGATGATCTCCCAGTCGATCCCGCAGATGCTGAACAGCGCCATCACGATCGTGAGTGTGCTTGTTTCCATGATCCTGTTAAATATCCCGCTGACGATCCTGACGTTATTCATGGTCGCCGTGATGCTCATGGCTTCCGGAGCCGCAACTAAGGCGTCCGGACGCAATTTCGTCGCGCAGCAGAAGAACATCGGCGCCTTAAACGGCTATATCGAGGAGATGATCACGGGACAGAAGGTGGTCAAGGTCTTCTGCCACGAGGATGAGAGCGTCGAGGGCTTCGATGTGCTCAATGAGGCGCTGTTTGAGAGCGCCTTCAAGGCCCAGACCTTCTCCGGATTCCTGGGTCCCATCAACGCCCAGCTGGGTAATGTCAGCTATGTGCTGTGCGCCCTCGCAGGCGGCGCGCTGGCCCTGTCCTCCGGGATGACGGGAGGCGGCACGGCGGCCTTCTTCCTGGCGCTTGTCAGGCTCTTCGGCGTGCTCTCCGTGGGCAGCCTGGCCAGTTTCCTCACCTTTAACAAGAGCTTCTCGATGCCGATCAACCAGGTCAGCATGCAGTTCAACTCCATCATCATGGCGCTTGCCGGTGCGGACCGCGTCTTTAAGCTGCTGGACGAGGAGCCGGAGACGGATGACGGTTACGTGACCCTGGTGAACGCCAGGGAGGAGAATGGGCAGCTGACCGAAGCCGCGGAGCATACGGGGCGGTGGGCCTGGAAGCATTATCATAAGGCGGACGGCACGACCACCTATGTGCCGCAGGAGGGGGATATCACCTTCCTCGGCGTGGATTTCGGGTATACGGACGACAAGATGGTGCTGCATGACATCAGACTCCATGCCACGCCGGGCGCCAAGATCGCTCTGGTCGGCTCCACCGGGGCGGGCAAGACCACGATCACCAATCTGATCAACCGCTTCTATGATATCCAGGACGGCAAGATCCGTTATGACAATATCAATATCAACAAGATCAAAAAAGCGGATCTCAGGCTCTCTTTGGGAATGGTGCTGCAGGATACGCACCTCTTCACGGACACGGTGCGTGAGAATATCCGTTACGGGAGGCTCGATGCGACGGATGCCGAAGTGGAGGCGGCCGCCAGGCTTGCCAATGCGGAGGGATTTATCCTGCGTCTGCCGCAGGGTTATGACACGATGCTGCACGGCGACGGTGCCAATCTCTCACAGGGCCAGAGACAGCTCCTCGCGATCGCCCGTGCCGCCATTGCCGATCCACCCTGCCTGATCCTGGATGAAGCAACCAGCTCGATCGACACCCGCACCGAGAAGATCGTGCAGGAGGGGATGGACAAGCTCATGAAGGGACGCACGACCTTTGTCATCGCGCACCGTCTCTCCACGATCCGCAACAGTGACTGCATCCTCGTGATGGAGCAGGGCCGGATCATCGAGAGCGGGACGCATGAGGAACTGCTGGCCTTAAAGAAGAAGTATTATCAGCTGTATACGGGCAACAGACCGGAAGAAGGAGCGTGAAGGGGGGACGGACCCGGCGCGGAAAGAAGACTGCGGATGCGGACGGTGAAGATCGCACCCGAAACGAATCAGATGCTTTCCCGGAAACGCATAAAGCCCGCGTCCGGATACTCTGGATGACAGGACATATGAGTTCAGCGCAGACAGACAGAAACAAATAAAAAACCGGAGGACGTTCCTGAAAACGTCCTCCGGTTTTTAAGTGTGAGGTAACCTTCCGTCTTAACGATCTACAATGGTCAGGGCGTGCAGGAATTCGTCTGAACCGCTCGCAACCGAGATCTTCACGGACTTGCCGACGTAGAGCACACCGGTCTTCTCCGTGTTGGTGGCGGCATCCAGCTTGATCTGCATGATGCCGGTCGGCGTCTCAAAGTACAGGACATTCTCCTTGCTCTTGTCGGTGATCTTGCCGGTCACGGTCGCGATGGCAGCGGTGCCGACGGTCGCATTGGAAGCGGGAGAGGTATCGGTGACCTTTGCCGCGTGGAGCTGGCCGTCAAGTCCCGTGTAATAGCTGACGGTGACATTGCGTCCCTCGATGTAAGCCTTGCAGGAATTGAAATCCGTGTCGGGATCGATGAGGTACTTGACGGTCCCGATGGTCAGGGTCTTGAGATCCGAAGCCTTGTCGATGGTCCCGGTCACGGTCGGAAGATCCGCATTGCGGGAAGGAACGGTATTTGCAACGGCAGTTGCTGCAGGAGCAGCCGCAGCCGTCGTCACAGCAGTTGCTGCGGTAGCGGGTCTGGGGCCGGTACCCTCCCAAACAACAACAGCGTGCATGTATTCATCGGATCCGTATGCCACGGCGGCAGATACAAGCTTGCCGGGCGTGAGCACGCGGCAGTAGGTCATATCAGAGGTGGGATCGATCTTGAGGAGCATCACGCCGCCCGAGGTGGAGAGATGAAGCATATCGGAAGTCGTGTCACCCAGGATCGTACCCTGCACATCGGACAGGTTGGCGGTATCGACGACCACCTGGGCGAGCCTGACGGCATCGGCACTCGTCAACTTGGCGGCGTGCATATACTCATCCGCTCCGCGGTAAACCTGGGCACCAAGCTCGGTACCGGGCGTCATCGCCGGGCAGCCGCTCATATCCGTGGTCTGATCGATCCGGATCAGCATGGTGCCGCCGTCCGTGATCAGATGCAGCATGTCGGCTGTCGATTCATCGCCGACGACGCCGGTCACGCCGATATTGTCCGCCTTGGCCGTTGCGGTTACCGCTACGATCATCGTCGCGGACAGCAGAAGAGCAAACGCTGTTTTCCTTAACATTCTTAACATTTTCATAACATTTACCTCCGAGCAAAACATAAGAAAGAATATAGCGTTAACAATAATACATTATTCTGATCACTTTGTCCACAAAAAATATCGAAAAATTGTAAAATTGTTACATTTTTTTTACAGCGGATAAAATTCCGCGCTGCGGGCACGGTAAACCGCGTATTCCGTGAAGCCCGCCTCTCTTGCGATCGCCGCCGCTCCGGCAAAGGCGCCGCCCACATGATCCGCCTGATGGGCATCCGACCCGAAGGTGATGATCCGCCCGCCCAGCTCGCGGTAGCGCATCAGTACCGGCCGCGGCGGGTGTGTTTCGGGATACTGTCTCTTCCACATGGACTGTGTGTTGATCTCCAGCGCCTGTTCCCGTCTGATCAGAAGCCGGAGGATCTCATCGATGGTATCCCGGTAGGGCGTGAGGTCGACCCGCTGCCGTCTGCTCGGCAGATACCGGACCGCGTAATCCAGATGTCCCAGTACATCGAAATCGTCAAAGAGACGGATATTCTCCAGCGTCTCTTCGAAGATCACGGCCAGCGCTTCCTCCTCCGTGCGTCCCTCATAGAAGGACGGGAAATACGGATCCCTGCGGCGCGCCACATGGATCGAGGCGATCACCAGGTCAAAGGGGTGTTCCGACACGAGGGCGCGGTTCCGGTCTGCGACATGCTGCTGCAGGCCGAGTTCGATCCCGAAGCGCAGGTCGATGCGTCCCGCATGGCGCGCGGCGATCGACAGGTACTCGTCATGATAGGCCGTGATATCCGGTTCGAAAAAGTCCGGCGTGAGATCCTTATCATCCACCGGCGGGTAATCGAAGTCATTGTGCTCCGTAAAGCATAACGAGGTCAGCCCCGCCTCTTCCGCGCATACGGCGATCCGGTCCATTGATTCTTTGCAATCTGCCGAATGATGACTGTGCACATGCTGGTCTGCGAGTATCATCGTGATCCTCCTGACAAATTTTCTAAAGCGTTCCCGGAAACTTATGATATAATAGTAGGAATGAAAAGACAACCGGCGCGGAAGAAACGATGAAGGAAGAGGATTACGCCTATCTGGCGACACTGGTGGAGGCCAGTCAGCATGATGACAGCGATGCTTTTGCCAGATTGTATGCCCTTACCTATAATAAGGTATACAACTACTGCAGACATTACCTGCGCAATGCTTTTGCCGCGCAGGATGCCGTGCAGGAGATTTACGTCACCGCGCTGACCAATATCGGCAAGCTCAAGGATCCTTCGGTCTTCATCGCCTGGCTGAACCAGATCGCCTTCCATACCTGTTATGATATGACGAAGCGCAGGGATCCCGGGTATGATATGCCGGGCACCGAAGCCTTTGACTTCCTGGAGGATACGGTCCATGAGGACGCGGATCCGGCGGAGGCGGCGGTGAAGCGCATGGAGAACAGCCGGCTGCAGCAGGCGCTCGACGAACTGGACTTCCAGGAGAAGCAGATCGTCATCATGCGTTACTATAATAATATGAAGCTTCCGGAGATCGCCAGTGCGCTGGGGATCTCCCTGAGTACGGTGAAACGGCATCTGAACCAGGCGCAGGAGGAACTGAGGCGCCGGATGAGCGGGACATAGAGCATGGGCAACGGATTCAAAGAGAGATTTCTCAATATATTCAAACAGGACGAGGCCTACCGCATGAGCAAAGCGGATGCGGAGAAGACTCTCGCCAATGTCTTTGCGCAGGCGGGCAGGGAACCCGGCAGCCATACCCTGGAGGATGTGCGGCCTAAGGAGCGGCCGGCCGGGAAGCGCGCCCCGGGCGCATGGAAGATCGCGGCGGCCGTACTGCTCCTCATCGCCGCTGCTGTGGTTTTCCTGCTGTTTCTGAACGGCTGCGGCGTGCAGGCTAAGGAATCCCCGGCTGAGGCGGCGCAGGCCGCAATCAAGACCGGCGTCGGGACACGCAACGCGTCGCCGGAATGCCTCACACCGCGCGCCACCGGCAATGTCATCTACGGCAACGAACTGGCCGAGATCGATGCCTCCAATGCGGCCGAGGGTTATATCACCGTGAGTTATCTGGGCGACTGCCCCAAGGTGAAGCTTCAGATCACCGGCTCCAACGGAGTGACCTATACCTTTAACTGCAAGGGGAACGGGGAACAGGAAGTCTTTCCGCTTTCTTCCGGGGACGGGACCTATCAGGTGGCCGTCTATGAGAATATCGAGGGCAGCCAGTACGCCTCCGCCTATACATCCGATATCGAGGTGACCCTGAACGATCCCACCCGCCCGTACCTCTATCCCAACCAGTATGTGCGGTTTGACCGGGACAGCATGATCGTGGCGCTGGGGCAGGAACTGGCGATGCCCTGCGACGATGACCTGGAGGTGGTCTCCAATGTCTACAACTGGCTCATCGCCAATGTGACCTACGACGAGGAGGAAGCGAAGAGCGTGCAGAGCGGCTATATCCCGGATATCGACGCCGTCATGGAGCGCAGGACGGGGATCTGTCTCGACTATGCGGCGCTCATGGCGGCCATGCTCCGTTCCCAGCGGATCCCCACGAGGCTTGAGGTGGGCTATGCCGGCATTGCTTATCACGCCTGGATCAGTACCTATATCAAGGACATCGGCTGGGTCAACGGCATCGTGCAGTTCGACGGACAGGACTGGCAGATGATGGATCCGACCTTTGCCGCCAATTCCAGCGAGAGTGACCTGAAGACATTCATCGGCTCGGGCGACAGCTACGAGTTGAAATACAGTTATTGAACCAGCGGAGGAACCACATGAAAGCACAACGGCTTCTATCCAACTATGAGATCTCCGTCTTCTGCAGACAGACCACGATGCTCTTAAAGGCGGGCATCGCGCCGGCGCTGGGGATCGACATCCTGATCCAGGACACCGAGGATCCCAAAGGGCGCGCGCTTCTGGAACGTATCCAGGCGCCCCTGCATGAGGGGGCGAGTTATCATGATGCCGTGGAACAGTCCGGCGCCTTTCCGGAGTATATGCTCAACATGATCTCCATCGGGGAGCAGTCGGGGACCCTGGACACGGTCATGGATAATCTGGCGAATTACTACGAGCACGAGGACAATATCCGCACCAATTTAAAAAGTGCCTTAAGCTATCCCGTCATCATGATCGCGATGATGTTCATCGTCATCGGCGTGCTCATCACGCAGGTACTGCCGATCTTCTCTCAGGTGTTCGCACAGCTGGGCACCTCGATGAACGCCTTTTCCCAGAGCCTGCTGAGCCTGGGCAATCATCTGAATGATTATTCCGTGATCCTTTTTGCGTTCATCGCCGTGATCGTCCTGCTATTCCTCTATTTCTCCAAGGTGGAGCGCGGCAGGCAGCAGTTCGCGGTCTTCGCTTCGCGCTTCGGTCCCACCCGCGCGCTCTATGACGGGATCGCCGCCGGACGTTTCGCCAACGGCATGCATCTGGCGCTCTCCTCCGGCATGGACACCTTTAACGGGCTGGATATGACGCTGAAGCTCGTGGAGAACAAGGCGATCGCCGCCAAGATCGAGAAATGCCGCAAACTCATCATCGAGGGGGACAGCTTCCCGGAGGCGCTGACCAAGGCGGAGATCTTCTCCAAACTCTATTCGCGCATGGTGACGGTGGGATTCCGCTCCGGCTCCATGGATATCGTGATGAAGCAGATCGCCGAGCGCTATGAGCGGGATACCGACAGACGGATCTATTCCATCATATCGGTGCTTGAGCCGACGCTGGTCATCATCCTCTCCCTCATCGTGGGGATGATCCTGCTGTCCGTGATACTGCCCCTCATGGGCATCATGTCGAGCATCGGGTAAAGGGAGGCATCGCGGAGCATGCAGTTCGGCAGCACAAAAGCAAGACGCAGGTCGAGGGTCAAAGGCACCGTTCTCATCGCCCTTTTTGCGGCGGTGGCGCTCCTTTTCCTGTATCTGCTGAGCGATTTCGGCCGGAGCACGCTGGAGCGGCAGCAGGAGAGCCTGGAGAATGCCATACACCGGGATCTCATCCAGTGCTATGCCCTGGAGGGGATCTATCCGCCCGATCTGCAGTATCTGGTCGATCACTACGGCCTGACCTGGGATAACGACACCTTTTTTGTGGACTATGAACCCATCGCGTCCAATCTCTATCCGGACGTGACGGTCATGAAACGGAACACGGAGCGCTGACCATGGATTTTCGCAGACAACGACATGTGGTGGATCTGCTCTTCGTCATCGCATTGCTGTTTCTCTTTGCGTTTTCGGCGATCATGCTGATCGCGCTGGGAGCGGATGTCTATCAGAAGAATGTGGACACGATGCAGATCAATTATGACCGCCGGACCGCCGGCGCTTATCTGGCGCAGAAGGTCCGTCAGGCGGATACGGCAGGCGCCGTCTGCGTCAGGACGCTGGAGGGACAGTCCGCCATCGTGCTGACGAAACAGGTCGGTGAACGGGAATACGCGACCTGGCTCTATCTCCATGACGGCATGCTCTGCGAACAGCTGCTGCGCGCGGATCTGGAACCGGCTGCCGGCGGCGGGCAGAAAATCCTGCCGCTGAAGACCCTGACGGTCGAGCAGATCGCGGATGATCTGCTGTCCGTACGGCTCACCCTGGACAACGGGGAGGCGGAGGATTTCTATCTGGGACTGCGCTCGGAGGTTACGCCATGAATCAGAAAGCGGGTTCCAATACAGCGCTCTTCCTGATGGAGCTCATCGTGGTCATCGGCTTCTTCTCGCTGGTGTCCGTGATCTGCGTCCGTCTCTTCGCGGCGGCGCGCGTCACGGGAGACGCCTCCGTGAACATCAATCAGGCGATCCGCGCGGAGGAATCTCTGGCGGAAGTATGGACGGCGAAGGAAGCGGATCTGGCGGAAACAGCCGCCTGCTTCCCCGGTGCGCGGCTGGAGACGGGAGATTCTCCCGCGGACGGGGTGCTGACCCTGTACTACGATGCGGACTGGCAGAGCATCAGCGACGAGGGAGGCGCCGCCTTTCGCGTCACTCTGACCGGGACCGCAGCGGATGCGGCGGATCTCTACGGAGAGGGCGCGCAGGGTGCCGCCGCGGCTGCCGGGATCGAGGCCGTTGACCTGACGAACGGCTCGCGGATCCATATGCTGGAAACGGATCATTATATCGGAGGTGCCGGATGAACCACGAATATCGTTTCGGCGCGCATATCGGAACCTCCTCCCTGCTGCTCATCTTCCTCACACTGAGCCTGGTTTCCTTTGGCGCGCTGTCCCTTGCGGGTGCCAAGGCGGATGAGCGTCTCTCGGAGAAGCTGGGAGAGCATACCGCGGAGTATTACGCCGCTTCCCACGAAGCGGAGGCTTTTGTGGCGCGGACGGATACCGGTCTCAGAAAGGCATGTGCGGAGAGCGCGGATGAAGCGGATTTCCGGACGCGTACGGCCGGTATGGCATCCGATCTGGTGATCCCCATGAATGACAACCAGAGTCTGTGCGTGGCTCTGGAATTTCTCTATCCCGCAGACGGCGCAGCGGGCGCGGACCGCCTCTGCCGTGTCGTATCCTGGCGTGTCGAGACGCGGGATGACGCGGACTATGAGCGCCATCTGCCGGTCTCGGGCAGCGGCGGAGTGGAGTGAGAGGAACGCGCCCCCGTTCATGACCTGCCCGTATTTATCCCACGGCAGTACTGATCTTTTTTATGCTTACATTTACCACTTGCATTCTCCTTAAAAATACGTATAATAGGTTTGATTTTTTATAACTTTCGTAGTTCGCATCCGGCGGGGAAGCCGGTTGCGGGAGGGGAGGAAGAATGAAAAAGGAAGGAATGTTCAAAAAAGCTTTGTCAATGGCTCTTGCCGCGGCGATGACGGTGTCTCTCGCAGCCTGCGGCAGCGCTCCCGCGGCGCAGGGCGGTTCCGGCGCGTCTGCCGGTGCCATCAAGATCGGTGCCTCGGGTCCTCTGACGGGTCCTGCGGCCGTGTACGGCAATGCGGTCAAGGCCGCTGCGGAGATGGCCGTCGAAGAGATCAATGCCAAGGGCGGCCTGCAGTTCGCGCTCGATTTCGAGGATGATACGCATGACGCGGAAAAGGCGGTCACGGCCTACGGCGTGCTCAAGGACTGGGGCATGCAGGTGTCTCTGGCCACGGTCACGTCCGCACCCGGTGCCGCTGTGGCTCCGATGTACAAGGATGATCACATCTTTGCGATCACGCCTTCCGGATCCTCGCTGGCCATCATCTATGCGGATCCCGACAATGCGGCCAACCCTTACGGCAATGTGTTCCAGATGTGCTTCACCGACCCCAACCAGGGTGTCGCGAGCGCGGATTACCTCAAGGCGCACACGGAGCTGGGCACCAAGATCGCGGTGATCTACAAGAATGATGACAACTACTCCAGCGGGATCTTTGCCAAGTTCAAGAGCCAGGCGGATGCCAACGGCCTTGAGATCGTCTACGAGGGCACCTTTGACGATTCCAATGCCTCCGACTTCACGGTGCAGCTCAAGAAAGCGCAGGATGCGGGCGCGGATCTGCTGTTCCTGCCCATCTATTACGATCCGGCTTCTCTGATCCTGACCCAGGCGAACCAGATGGGCTATGCGCCCACCGTGTTCGGCGTGGACGGCATGGACGGCATCCTGACCCTCGAGGGCTTTGACACCTCTCTCGCGGAGGGCGTGTATCTGCTCACACCTTTCTCCGCCGATGCGACGGATGATCTGACCAAGAACTTCACGGCGAATTATCAGGCGAAGATGAGCGATATCCCCAACCAGTTCGCGGCGGACGCGTATGACTGCGTCTATGCGATCGCACAGGCCTGCGAGGCGGCCGGTGTCACGGCGGACATGAGCGCTTCCGAGATCTGCGACAAGCTTGTCGGCCAGTTCTCCTCCATGACCTTTAACGGTCTGACCGGTCAGAACGTGACCTGGTCCGGCAGCGGCGAGGTTTCCAAGTCTCCCAAGGCTGTGGTCATCAAGAACGGTGTTTATGTAGGCGTGGAAGGCTAAACGGGAGCGGAACATGGACTTTCTCTCATATCTGATCAACGGACTGGGACTCGGGAGCGTGTATGCGATCATCGCGCTCGGCTACACGATGGTGTACGGTATCGCCAAGATGCTGAATTTCGCGCACGGCGATGTCATCATGATCGGTGCGTATGTCGCGTTTTTTGCGATCAGTGATATGGGACTCCCTTTATTACCGGCAATCCTGTTGTCGGTGGCGGTATGTACGGTGCTGGGCGTTCTTATTGAACGCCTGGCATACAAGCCGCTCCGGTCGGCATCGGCACTCTCCGTGCTGATCACGGCCATCGGTGTCAGTTATTTCCTGCAGAATGCAGCGCAGCTGCTGTGGTCCTCCTCGACCAAGGTGTTCCCGTCCGTCATCGCGAACGGCGGTATCTCCTCCGGAGGACTCACGGTTTCCTGGCTCACCCTCATCACGATCGGGGTGTGCATCCTGGTGATGATCTGTCTGTCCCTGTTCATCAACCGGACCAAGACCGGACGGGCCATGCGGGCCTGCTCCGAGGATAAGGGCGCTTCGACCCTGATGGGGATCAATGTGAACCGGATGATCTCCATTACCTTTGCGATCGGTTCCGGCCTTGCGGCCATTGCTTCCGTGCTCTTATGCGCGGCCTATCCATCCGTCTATCCGACCCTGGGTGCGATGCCCGGTATCAAAGCCTTTACGGCCGCCGTGTTCGGCGGCATCGGCTCGATCCCCGGCGCGTTCCTCGGCGGTCTTTTGCTTGGCGTCATCGAGATCTTCGCCAAGGCCTATATCTCCACCCAGTTATCCGATGCGATCGTCTTTGCGGTACTGATCCTGGTGCTGCTCATCAAGCCCACCGGGCTGCTGGGCAAGCGGATCAGGGAGAAGGTGTGATCATGGGCGCAGAGAAGAAAAAGATCAAACTGCCGGTCTTTCTGACCAAGCCGCGCTACCGCAGCCGGGTCGCTTCCTTTTCGATCATTCTGGCCGGCTGGCTCATCCTTGAGATCATGATGCATACGGGGAATCTCTCCAGTCTGTTCACGAGCCTGCTGGTGCCGGTCTGCTGCTATATCGTGGCGGCCATCGGGCTGAATCTCAATGTCGGCATCTCCGGGGAACTCAATCTCGGACAGGCCTGCTTCATGAGCGTGGGCGCCTTTACGGCGGTCTGCCTCTCCGGGAGCATGGCGGGCAGCGTTTCGTCGCCGCTTTTGCGCCTGATCCTGGCGATGGTGGCCGGGGCCGTCGTGGCGGCGTTTTTCGGACTCATCATCGGGATCCCCGTGCTGAAGCTCGAAGGGGACTATCTCGCGATCGTCACGCTCGCGTTCGGGCAGATCATCAAGAGCCTCATCACCAACATGTATCTGGGCTTTGATGCGGCCGGGTTCCATTTCAGCTTTGTGGACAACAAGGTGGAGCTGCAGCCGGGCGGCAAGATGCTCTTAAACGGTCCGATGGGTGCGACGGGGACCGAGAGGGTCTCGACCTTCAGCGCCGGCGTGGTGCTGATCCTGATCTCGCTGATCGTCGTGTTCCATCTGATGTATTCCCGCAGCGGCCGTGCGATCATGGCGGCCAGGGACAACCGCATCGCCGCGGAATCCGTGGGCATTGAGATCTTCCGCACCAAGATGCTCGCGTTCATCGTCTCCTCCTGTCTGGCGGGGGCGGCCGGCGCGCTCTACGGACTCAATTACTCGACGCTGGTACCGGCGAAATTCGACTTCAACACCTCGATCCTGCTCCTCGTGTATGTGGTGCTCGGCGGTCTGGGAAATATGACGGGGACCATCATCGCGACGGTGGTGCTGGTGCTCCTGCCGGAGCTGCTCCGGTCCATGCAGGATTACCGGATGCTCATCTATGCGATCGTGCTGATCCTGATCATGCTGCTCACCAACAACGAGACGATCCGGACCTGGACCATGCGGATCACCCGGAAATTAAGGAGGCAGACCAATGGATGAGAGCCGCAGACCCGTTCTGGAGGTCAGGGAACTGGGCATTGATTTCGGCGGCCTGACGGCGGTCAATGACCTCAATATGGTAGTGTATCCCGGGGAAATCGTGGGACTCATCGGTCCCAACGGCGCAGGCAAGACCACGGTGTTCAATATGCTCACCAGGGTTTATCAGCCCACCCGCGGCAGTATCATTTTCGACGGAAAGGATACCACGGGCTGTTCGGTGGTGGATATGAACCGCGCCGGCGTGGCGCGCACCTTTCAGAATATCCGCCTGTTCTCCGGGCTTTCGGTGGCGGACAATGTGCGGACGGGGTTCCACGGACGCATCGTCTATTCGCCTTTTGAGGCGATCTTCCGGCTCCCCTCCTACCGGACCAAGGAACGGCTGATCACCGGGCAGATGAAGGAACTGCTGGAGATCTTCGGACTGTCCGAGGAACGGGATAATCTCGCTTCCAACCTGCCCTACGGCGCGCAGCGGCGTCTGGAGATCGCGAGAGCTCTTGCGACACAGCCCAAGCTCCTGCTGCTTGATGAGCCCGCGGCAGGTATGAACCCGCAGGAGACGCAGGAACTCATGGCGATGATCCGCAAGGTGCGGGATCATTTCAACACCTCGATCCTGCTGATCGAACATGATATGAAACTGGTCATGGGGATCTGCGAGCGGATCACCGTGCTCAATTACGGCATGATGCTGGCCCAGGGGACGCCGGAGGAGATCCGGTCCAACCCCGAGGTCATCAAGGCATATCTGGGAGACTGACGGATGCTTAAGATCACGGATCTGAAAGTAAGCTACGGCATGATCGAAGCCATCAAAGGGATCTCCTTTGAGGTCAATGACGGCGAGATCGTGACGCTGATCGGCGCGAACGGCGCCGGTAAAACGACCACGATGCACGCGATCTCGGGGCTCCTGAAGCCCCGCGCGGGGAGCATCGAACTGGACGGGCAGGAGCTGACGAAGCTCGCGCCGCATAAGATCGTGTCCATGGGTCTGGCGCAGGTGCCGGAGGGCAGGCGGGTGTTCGCCCAGCAGACGGTGGAGGAAAATCTCACGCTCGGCGCCTATACCAGAAAGGATAAGACGGGGATCGCAGCCGACATGGAAGAAGTGTTCGCACTTTTCCCGAGGCTTAAGGAGCGCAGGAGGCAGATGGCCGGGACGCTCTCCGGCGGCGAGCAGCAGATGCTGGCCATGGGCAGGGCGCTGATGGCGAAGCCGTCGATCCTCCTGATGGACGAGCCCAGTATGGGATTATCGCCGCTTCTGGTATCGGAGATTTTCCACATCATCGAGGAGATCAACAGCAAGGGGACGACGATCCTCCTGGTGGAACAGAATGCGAAGCGCGCGCTGGCGATCGCGGACCGCGCGTATGTACTGGAGACGGGTCTCATCACCCTCGCCGGGACCGGCGAAGAGCTGGCGAACGACGAGCGGGTGAAGAAAGCGTATCTGGGAGGGTAAAGCCATGTATGTGAAGGACCATATGACAGCAGATCCCATCACTGTTTCGGGGGATACGGTGATCTCCAAAGCAGTGGAGATCATGCGGAAGAACGATTTTCACCGGCTGCCGGTGACCGACGCGGACGGGAAACTCGTCGGGCTCATCACCGGCGGACTGGTCGAAGAGCAGAGCGGGCAGAAGAATACCTCTCTGTCCATCTTTGAACTCAACTACCTGCTCTCGCGCACCACGGTCTCGGATATCATGATCACGGATGTGAAGACCGTCGGGGCGGATGTCTTCCTGGAGGAGGCGGCGCAGCTGATGATCGATAATGAGATCGCGGTGCTGCCCGTTGTGGATGACGGCGGACGTGTCACCGGCATCATCACCGAGAAGGACATCTTCCAGGCGTTTAACGACCTGCTGGGGCACAGGCACCGCGGGACGCGCTTCGTCATCCAGTGCGAGGACCATCCGGGCTTTCTGGTGGGCGTGACGAAATGTTTCGCGGATAACGACGCCAATCTGGAGTCCCTGGCGGTATATCATTCCGCGACGCGCGGAACGGAACTGGTGCTCAAGGCCACCGGCGGGATCTCCGTGGAGAGCATGACGGATATCCTGAAAGACGCGGGATACACGATCACCGGCATCGCGCAGACCACGGAGGACGGCACGGTGAAGCATTACCCGGCTCCGGGGGTATGAGGGGGAACGGATCGCAGCCGCGGCGAAGTTTGCACATAACGAATATTCATAAAGATTTCACGGATTTGACCTTGAAATTTTGATGTCTATTCGTTAGAATATCATTTGCTGGTCGCGGTCGGGGTGTAACTCCGGCGCACCGGCGGGAACCATTAATTTCATCTATATGCAGGAGGAAAGACCATGGCAGTAAAAGTAGCAATCAACGGTTTCGGACGTATCGGTCGTCTTGCTTTCCGTCAGATGTTCGGCGCTGAGGGGTATGAGGTTGTCGCGATCAACGACCTGACGAGCCCCAAGATGCTCGCGCATCTGCTCAAGTATGACACCGCACAGGGCGGGTATGCCGGCAAGTTCGGTGAGAATCTCCACACGGTCGATTTTGACGATGATGCGAATACGATCACCGTCGACGGCAAGACGCTCAAGATCTACAAAGAGCCTGACGCCAACAACTGCCCTTGGGGCCAGATCGGTGTGGACGTCGTTCTGGAGTGCTCCGGCTTCTATACCTCCAAGGAGAAGGCACAGGCGCACATCAACGCCGGTGCGAAGAAGGTCGTCATCTCCGCTCCCGCGGGCAATGATCTGCCGACCATCGTTTACAATGTCAACCACACGACCCTGACCAAGGACGACAAGATCATCTCCGCGGCCAGCTGCACCACGAACTGCCTGGCTCCCATGGCGAAGGCCCTCAATGACTTCGCACCGATCCAGTCCGGTATCATGTGCACGATCCACGCCTACACCGGCGACCAGATGATCCTCGACGGCCCTCAGCGCAAGGGTGACCTCCGCAGGTCCCGCGCGGGTGCTGCCAACATCGTTCCCAACAGCACGGGCGCTGCCAAGGCGATCGGCCTGGTCATCCCCGAGCTCAACGGCAAGCTCATCGGTGCGGCACAGCGTGTTCCCACCCCGACCGGTTCCACGACCCTGCTGTTCGCTGTCATCGACAAGGCGAACGCGACCAAGGAAGACATCAACGCGGCGATGAAGGCTGCCGGCAACGAGTCCTTCGGCTACACCGAGGATCAGATCGTTTCCTCCGATATCGTCGGCATGCGCTTCGGCTCCCTGTTCGATGCCACCCAGACCATGGTTTCTCCCATGGAAGACGGCAAGACCCTCGTCGAGGTCGTCTCCTGGTATGACAACGAGAATTCCTACACCAGCCAGATGGTCCGCACGATCAAATACTTCGCGGAGCTCGGCTAAAGTCCGTCAAGCGACTGAGTGTAAAAGCGGTCCGGTCCCTGTGGACCGGGCCGCTTTTTGAGTAAACAAGAGGAGGTGTTTTTCATGGCATTAAACAAGAAAACCGTAGACGATCTCTCTGTCAAGGGCAAGCGCGTACTGGTCCGCTGCGATTTCAATGTGCCGCTCAAGAATGGCGAGATCACCGATGAGACCCGTATCGTGGCGGCTCTTCCCACCATCAACAAGCTGATCGAGGGCGGCGCCAAGGTCATCCTGTGCTCCCATCTGGGCAAGGTCAAGAACGGCCCCAACGAGGGCGAATCCCTGGCACCGGTCGCAAAGCGTCTCTCCGAGAAGCTCGGTAAAGACGTCAATTTCGTCTCCGATTACAACGTGACCGGCGAGGCTGCCACGGCTGCCGTTGCCGCCATGAACGAGGGCGATGTGGTGCTTCTGCAGAATACCCGTTTCCGCGGCAAGGAGGAGACCAAGCCTCAGGATGCCGGCGAAGCCTTTGCCAAGGAGCTGGCGGACCTCGCTGACGATTATGTCTGCGACGCGTTCGGTTCTTCCCACCGTGCACATGCTTCCGTGTCCGTCGTGACGAAGTATATCAAGGAGAAGGGCGGCAATAACGCGGTCGGTTACCTCATGCAGAAGGAGATCAACTTCCTGGGCAACGCCGTGGAGAACCCGGTGCGCCCGTTTGTCGCGATCCTGGGCGGCGCGAAGGTTGCGGATAAGCTCAACGTCATCAACAACCTCCTCGAGAAGTGCGACACGCTCATCATCGGCGGCGGCATGGCTTTCACCTTCTTAAAGGCAAAGGGCTATGAGATCGGCAAGTCCCTGGTGGACGATGAGAAGATCGACTACTGCAAGGAGATGATGGACAAGGCCGAGAAGCTCGGCAAGAAGCTCCTGCTTCCCGTTGACACAGGCGTTGCGGTTGCGTTCCCGGATCCGATCGACGGCCCCATCGATGTGACCTATGTCGATTCCGATAAGATCCCTGCCGATCAGGAAGGTCTGGATATCGGACCCAAGACGCAGGAACTGTTCGCCGAGGCGGTGAAGTCCGCCAAGACCGTTGTCTGGAACGGACCGATGGGCGTTTTCGAGAATCCCACGCTGGCCAAGGGCACGATCGCTGTCGCCAAGGCGCTCGCCGAGACCGATGCGACCACGATCATCGGCGGCGGCGATTCCGCGGCGGCCTGCAATCAGCTCGGCTTTGCGGATAAGATGAGCCACATTTCCACCGGCGGCGGTGCCTCTCTGGAATTCCTCGAGGGCAAGGAGCTGCCCGGCGT
>JAEEGL015626240.1_pt1 | contig 19010 bp, 18 predicted proteins | sample 9134231 | NCBI WGS metagenome assembly JAEEGL01 (sample SAMN16246548, study PRJNA631951) | gut metagenome | biome: gut microbiome; feature: rumen; material: fiber-attached | host: Bos | place: Iran: Karaj | collected 2018-10 | reverse complement strand
GACAACAGGCTCAGTTTCCATGGAAACAGTGAAAAAATATATAGAAGAACAGCGTACAGATGACCATCGCAGGAAATATGTTAAGTCCGGAAAATATATCAGAGCAAAGCGCTGAAGGCTGGCGATTCATCCCCGACCGACATCGTCGGAAGGGGTTTTCTCGCTATGTAATTCATAAGGTAATCACGTTACAATCGGTGGTCTTCGGATCACCGATTTTTTTGTTATCCTGAAATATAGTTTATTCCTGGTCCTTTCCACAAGGAAAAACTGTTTCATTTCCATAAAATTTTCTGCCAAAATCTATTTACTTCTCATACATAGTTCTGATATATTATCAAGGCTGCAAAAATTGTACACAATATGTCTGAAAGGCTAAGATAATGAACGAGACTATTTCTTTTGATAATAAGAACTATTGGTTAAGTCCTGTACATACTATATAATGGTAAATTCTGTTTCGGGAAGCTTCGAACCGGTAGTATACAACATCAAGGCAAACTGCGGTAACCAACAGGATCCCGGACCTGATCCGGTAGAACCCGATCCGGTAAAAAGCAAAGATCACTATTACAAAGCAGCCCTACTAAGATAAGTACGGTAACTCGGTAAAGAGTAAGACGATGTCTTTTAAATAGAACACTATACTTAATAGAAAGGTAAGTCGGTCAGAGAAGAAATGCAAAGTGTTAAACTAAAGCCGGCAGCAGAGGAAGACATCGAAGAAGTATGGAAAATGCAGGTTGACGCATTTTCTGAGCTTTTGAAAAAATATCAGGATTTTGAGTTGAGCCCTGCTGCGGAAAGCATGGATAAGGGCAACCTCCATCTGTACGAGAAGCTTGGATATCATCGGACTGGCAGGATTGATAAGATTAATGACAGAATGGATATAGTATATTACGAGAAAGAATGAATTTCAGATAACCGCAGTAATGGCGAACGGATTTTTAATAAAATAATTAGATTTCAGTTACAATTCATTCATACTTTGTTTAAGACATGGAAAAAATTTCAAAGTAACATAAATACAACGAAGTAAGAATGCAGATGAAAGTAAATCTTCTTTTTCATAACGAGCTGTCAGGTCAGCTGGCAGCTCATCCTCCCTAAAATTGCCGGTCGAAAGACCGTTTTTTTTATTTAATAGGAGATGCGTAAATGATACTTGTTACGGGAGCAAAAGGATTTGTTGGTCATAAAATTATGGAATTATGCAAGGAGACTGTGGCTTCGCCGAGCCTTAGGAATGCATCTGCTGATGATGTGAAGCGAATTATAGAAGAAAGCGGGGCGGACATTATCATAAACACAGCTGCAATAGCTGATATCGGTGAATGTATGGCTGCTCCTGATGCGTCATATGCTGCAAATGTTCAGCTTCCGGTATTGCTGGCTAAGGCATCTGAGGGACGCAGACTCGTTTTTTTCAGTTCAGATCAGGTTTATGGCGGGCTTGACGATGATGGCCCGTACACGGAAGACAGCGTGAAGCCGGCAAACATATATGCGGAGCATAAACTTGAGATGGAACAGAGAATTCTTGATATCTGCCCTGACGCGGTCGTTCTACGTGCAGAATGGATGTATGACTACTATCTGAAAAAGACAAATTACTTCATGAACATAATAAACGCAAAAGATACAGTTTCATTCAGCTCACGGAATTACAGAGGATTGACCTATGTAGAAGAAGTTGCTGAAAACATGGAGAAAGTCACATCGCTTCCCGGAGGTGTGTACAATTTTGGCAGCGAGACAGATAAATCAATGTATGATATCACGAGAGAGTTTGTAGAAGCTATGGGGCTTGATATTCATGTACAAGATGTGCCGCCTCTCCATAATCTTTGGATGGACTGCAATAAAGCCCGGAAATTTGGAATTGAATTTAGTGATGTATCTGCGGGCCTTCTTCGCTGCGCTTTAGACAACGGATACATAAGCGCAGGCGGGAGAAGATGATCATGGTGCTTTGGATAATAGCAACGCTATGTGCCTTCTATGTAAAGGGGCTTTGCGGCTTTGCCAATACGCTTGTATTTACATCCATTCTTGGCTTTGGTACTGCCAATATTAATATTTCCCCTGTAGAACTCCTTCTGGGATATCCTTCAAATCTGATCATTGCAATAAAGGAAAGAAAATCAATAAAACTTAAGATCTGTATCCCATTATCACTGATGGTCCTGGCCGGGAGTGTGATAGGAGTTTTCTTTTTGAAAAATGCCGGTACAGCGCTGGTCAAGGTCATTTGCGGAGCAGTTATCACACTTGTTGGTCTGGAAATGCTGCTGCGAGAACTGTCAGATAAAAAGACCGCAGGATCACGAATACTTCTTGTGACGATCGGGATTGCTTCAGGAATCCTTTGTGGCATGTATGGTATAGGGGCACTTCTGGGAGCATACCTTGGCAGGATAACTGATGATACAAAAGCTTTTAAAGCCAATATCTGCCTGGTGTTTATTATTGAGAACACATTCAGGGTCATTCTGTATGGTATCTACGGGATAATCACATATGAAGCTTTAATTAGAGCTGCTATGTTAATACCATTCATGATAGTGGGACTTGGCGGTGGTATGTTGAGCGCCAAGTATATAAATGACAGAGTGGCAAAAAAGATTGTTGTCGTTCTGCTGATCGTATCCGGGATATCACTTATAATTGTAAATATATAAAAAAGTACCTCCACCGGGAGCCTGCCGCAGTGAAGGTACTTTTACCTTTTTGGAAGATTGTTCATCTAGTATCTTCCTCCTTTCTTTAGTTATTATATATATCGGACAGGGCTTTCTGTAACTTTAGAGATTATATCTTGAATATTTTTTGTGATGTACTGTTATTTATTTCAATATATGTAGAAGATGAGAAATAAGATCCCTGTTTTTGCCAAAAATGTCATATATATGCATAAGGCAATAGAGTATGATGGATTACAGAATAATTATGTAGCGCGTCTTGAAATTAAGATTAAGATGGTGCAGCCCTTATGGGCAGAGAGGTTTATGATATGGACAGAATAAGACAAGCCGGTTATCAGATGCTCTACAGGATGGCGCAGTTCTTATACGGAAGAAATGGATTTGACAGCCTGGCAAGAGTATCTAATGCAGTTGCGATAATGTTTCTGGTGATAAATATATTTGCCAACAATGCAGTATTATATTTTTTGTGGATGCTGTTCTTTGGTTATTCGCTGTTCAGAGTGTTATCCAGAAATATACCAAAAAGGTATGCTGAAAATCAGAGATTTCTGAGCATGACAGAAATTCCAAGGAAATACATGAAACTTGGAAGGCTGCAATGGCAGGACAGAGGGGTGAGCAGATACTATATCTGCCATAGCTGCCATCAGCAGATAAGAGTGCCAAAAGGTAAGGGCAGAATTGAGATAACGTGCCCTAAGTGTGGAGAACGATTTGTTAAGAGGACCTGACTGATATAGTGCAAGGCAGGTTATGAAAACTGTAGACCGTCCTAGGAGATCCGGCTCAAGTGGTAATCTTTAGGACAAGGTCGGGAGGAAAAAGACATGATGATAGATCCCTATAAAGTTTTGGAAATATCGCCGGGAGCTTCAGAAGAAGAGATTAAGAGAGCCCACAGGACACTCGCCAAGAAGTACCACCCTGATCTTAATCCCGGGAATGCCTACGCTGCAGAAAAGATGAATGAGATAAATGCAGCATATGACATCCTCACAAAACCCGGAGCTGAGAGATACAGAAGAACCTATACATATACAGAAGAACCTGCATATACCCGGCAGGAAGAGAGTCCTTTTGAAGAGTCTGATACCTACTGGCATTGGAGTACGGAGGACTTTGGAAGCAGAAGTGATGGCCCTGAGGAGAACTGGAATACCTGGAATGTCTGGAACAACTGGACCGGATGGAACAGGACACCTGTTTATGGTTTCTCTTTTCTTGGCAAACTATTCAGGTGGTTCATCACCATACAGATCCTTTCACTAATCCTTAGGATGTTTCTGTTCTTTTGAGAAACTTCACCTGGGCAGGAGTACTAAGATTTGCATGAAAAATCGGAAGAAATTGGGATTTTTTGCAAACATGAGAGACATGCGACTAAGTTGAATAAACATGCTAACGAGCGTTCATGGGGGCTCGTTATCTTTTCCTTTTTGGTGGTATAATTAGTGTAAAACAATAATGTGATTGTGAGGTTACGTTACATGATCGGCTGGTTGCGCAACGTAACGTTTTTCTTTGTTAATGGAGGCTGGATTAGATGTTAAAGGACAGAACGCTTAAGAATATTTTGGAAGATCCTCTTATTTCGGAGATCTCGAAAGATGCCATCAGCAAATGGGATCTTTCAAAAGAGGAGTTTTATGACTGGAGCCTTGAGGAGATTGGAGAAAAAGTAGGATGGCGCAACATGGCCACCGGATTTGAAAGACTTTTTGATGTCGCTTCACATAGACAATATTACTACAGCCTGTACTCTGAGGAGGAGCGCGCCGATGATCCCGAGAAGAAGAATATAAATGTGGTTTACCTGCCATCGGACGATGCGGAAGCTGCAGACAGACCTTTCATACTTCTAGTTCCGGGAGGCGGATTCATAAACGTATGGAGTCTGACGGAAGGCTGGCCGGTGGCAGCCCGTTTTAACAAGAAGGGATACAATGTTTTTGTCCTGACATATCGGGTCAGTGTGGATAAAGCGGCAATAAAGTCAATGGAGGATGTTGCAAGGGCATTTAAACTCATAAGGTCCCATAGTGAGGAGTTTGGCGTTGATCCGGATAGATATATAACCTGCGGTTTTTCAGCCGGGGGTTATGTGATATGTCTTTGGAACACTGATAAGGGTTACAGAAAATATGGGCTTCCTAAACCGGAGGCATGTTTTCCGATATATCCCGTGACATCCTACCGGGTTATCAATGAAAGTCGATGGGATATCGGAGAGAGCAAGGAGGCATATGCACAATCTACTGTTGGATGCAGTATGGAAGAGGCGTGCAACAGCAGCTTCGAGGTTCCGCTCCATGTAGAAGGTTTTCCGCCTACTGCCATCTTTGTGGCGGCAGAGGACGAACTGGTGAACACCGATCATTCCAAGAACCTCGCTGCAGCATTAGAGGCAGAAGGTATTAAGGTAAAGCTTGAAATAGGAGCCACAGGTGGACATGGCTTTGCCGATGGCGATGGAATGAGTATGGAAGGCTGGCCTGAAAGAGCAATAGAGTTTTATGAAAATCTATGACTTCTTCCATGGGGAAAAAATATAAGGAGAAAGAAAAATGAATATTTGTCTGCTTAATGATTCTTTTCCGCCTGTGATAGACGGAGTGGCAAATGTAGTTATGAATTATGCCGATATTATGACACGCGAGCTGGAATCGAATGTTATTGTTGGAACACCGAGATATCCGGGCGTAAGCTATGATGGATATCCATATCAGGTGATCCCGTATCCGAGTTTTGACACAACTGACTTTGTCAAAGGATACAGAACAGGCAATCCGCTGTCTATAAAAGAGATAAAGCAGATGACTGATTTTAAGCCGGATATCATACATACGCACTGTCCTGCGGCATCCACTGTGATGGCAAGGATACTAAGGAGAGAGACTGCTAGAAAACGCAGGATGGATATGGAAGGTGTTCCTGCTCCTAACATTGTCGGTGACTCAGAATTTGGAATGGCGCCGCCTGTTATTTTTTCCTATCATACCAAGTTTGATGTGGATATAGAGAGGGCAGTGGGCGACGGACTTCTTAAAAAGGAGACCATAAAGGCCATGATAGCCAATATCGAGGCCTGTGATGAGGTATGGGTTGTATCTGAGGGAGCGGGTGATAACCTTCGAAGCCTTGGCTACGAAGGAAAGCTGAGAGTAATGGAAAACGGTGTTGATTTTCCAAAAGGAAGAGCTTCACAGCAGCTGGTAAAAGAGCTTAACAGAGCCTATGACATACCCGAAGGAATACCTCTTTTCCTGTTTGTTGGAAGGATAATGAAATACAAGGGACTTCCGATAATAGTGGATGCAATAAATGAGCTGTCTGAAGCCGGGATTGACTATCGCATGGTCTTTGTCGGAGGCGGAGCGGATGCCGCAGAAATGCAGGAAAAGATAAGAAATTATGGAATAGCTCTTGATATTTATGATGAAGACAGCAATCTGCAGCATGCAGATGCATCGCCTGATAAGAGCGGCAAAGCTATATTTACCGGGCCTGAGCACGACAGAGAAAAGCTTCGCGCTTGGAACACCAGGGCGGATCTGTTTCTTTTCCCTTCCACCTATGATACCAATGGCATAGTTGTCAGGGAGGCGGCTGCCTGCGGCCTTGCAAGTGTCCTTATCAAAGGCTCCTGTGCGGCTGAGGGTATTACTGACGGCAGGAACGGATTTCTTATAGAGGAAAATGCGCATTCTATGGCAGCTCTTCTTAAAGAGGTTCATTCTGACCTTGATCATCTGCATCAGGCCGGGCAGTGCGCAATGGACGAGATATACATTTCCTGGGACAGCAGCGTGAGAAAGGCGTTCAGCAGATACAAGGAGATAATTGAGCTTAAGAAGTCAGGAGAACTTGGTGACAGAAAGCACGAGAGCTTTGAAAATCTCATGAGATCAGCGGAAATCGCTCTTGACGGCACGCAGAGAGCATTTTTTGCCAATGTTGAGAGAAGCGTTAAGGACAACATCTACGAGCTTAAGGCTTTCCATCAGGGAATGCTCGACAACTTTGACGAACTTAGAAGTGATTTTACAAACGGATTTGGAAAAATCCAGGATAATATCAAGGAAGGGCTGACAGAGTTTAAGGAAAAGATACATGAAAACACAAACAGATGGTAAAAAAGACTGGTATAAGAGGATGAGCTTCTACCAGATATGGGTAAGGAGCTTTGCGGATGGCAACGGTGATGGGATAGGCGACCTTTACGGCGTCTATGATAAGCTGGATTATGTGAAGTCGCTGGGAGTAGACGGCATCTGGTTCTCGCCGATCTATCCTTCACCAAATGCGGATTATGGCTATGACATTTCTGACTACAGAGACATTCATCCTGACTTCGGAACCCTCGACCAGTTTAAGAAGGTACTTGCAAAGGCACACGAGCTTGGGCTTAAAGTCATAATGGATCTTGTGGTCAACCACACCTCGGATGAGCATCCCTGGTTTGTCGAGAGCAAAAAAGGCAGGGACAATCCATACAGTGACTATTATATATGGCGAGATAAGCCCAATAACTGGGACAGCCTCTTTGAGGGAAAGGCCTGGGAGTACTGCGAGGAGAGAGACCAGTATTATCTTCATATTTTTGCAAAGAAACAGCCCGACCTCAACATGGACAACCCAAAGGTCAGGGAAGAAGTAAAAAATATCATGCGTTTTTGGCTTGATATGGGAGTTGACGGTTTCAGAGAGGACGTGATCAACTTCATTTCCAAAAAAGAAGGACTCCCAAACGGTCTGCCGTTTCTTCCTGCGGTAAATGGTATGCCGTATTACAAGGACGGACCGCATATCCATGAATATCTCGCGGAGTTCAGACAGGTCTGTGATGAGTATGACTGCTTCCAGCTTGGAGAAGGACCCATGACCACGGTGAAGTCTGCCCAGAAGTACCTAAGCGGGGCTTCCAAGTCGCTGGATATGATGTTTTCATTTGACCACATGATGGCTGACTGCATGTACACTGAGTATATTCACAGGCCGTTTTCTCTGGTAAAGCTCAAGAGGGCTTTTACCAAATGGCAGAAGGCACTTGAAGGAAAAGGCTGGAATGCGCTCTATCTTGAAAATCATGACCATCCAAGGGTAATAAGCAGATATGGAAGTGAACATTTCTGGAGAGAAAGCGGTACGATGCTCGCTGCGAGCTATATTTTCCAGAGAGGGACTCCGTTTATCTATCAGGGGCAGGAGATAGGAATGACAAACATACGGCTCATGTCCATTGACCAGTATGTTGATGTGTCTTCGATTACCAACTATTACACCTATCATCTCAAGGAGGATCCGGAGAGGAGGCTTAAGAGGATCCATCTGTCCAGCAGGGATTCCGCGAGGACTCCGATGCAGTGGAACAGTGGCAAAAATGCAGGATTCTCAGAGAATAAGCCCTGGTTTTATGTCAATCCGAATTATAAGAAGATAAACGTGGAGAAAGAGCAGGATGACCCATCCAGCATACTGAATTTCTACAGAAAATGCCTTGATCTCAGAAAGAACTCGGAGACACTTCTCTATGGGGACTATGAGGAGCACTTTCCAAAGGATAACAATATCTATATGTATGAGAGAAATTTAGGTGGTGAGAGCTACCTTATCATCTGCTCATTTTCCAGACTACCCGTAAAGGTCAGAAAACCTGAGAAGTTTTGGGGCAGGCATGGAGAACTTGTACTTTGTAATTATGACGATGAAGCTCCTGATGAAAAGGACACTTTTGCAAAATTTGTATCCCGCGAAATAGAGGCGCTTGAACATAGCCACGGATATTTCAGACCATTCGAAACAAGAGTGTACAGATACAGATAAAAATACGGATATCCGGTATAAAAACAGGAAAGCCCGCACATATGAGCGCGAGCCTTCCTGTTTTTTATGGGTTTATTTACCAGATAATATTTGTTATGAAACCTGGCGATTGCTGATCCAGTTCTTGATATCCGAAACCCCGAGAACCTTCTCAAAACTGTCACCTGATGCAACTACAAGTGTAGGAGCCTGCATGATACCGAATTTTTCAACAAGATCAGGATTATCATTTGCATCAAGAATCTTGTAGCTTATGCCGGCCTTGTCAAGGAGTGAACCTGCTATCTTGCAGTTAGGGCAGGTTGTGGTCTTGAATAGCATTACCGTGTTCATATCAAGGTTTGAAGCGCTCTCGCCGGAAGCGTTATTGGATTTTTTGACAGCGGCTTCTACAAAATCAACCTTCTTGGGACCTTTATGTGTGAGCTTTGAGCCTGCTATGTCGTAAACCTTGCGATCCTTGTACTCCTGAGCCTTGCCGTCATTCCAGTTGGCAACAGGGCGGTAGTAGCCGGTGATACGGCTGTAAACTTCAGTCCTGGCTCCGCAGTGAGGACATACAGTCTGTTCGCCGGTGAGGTATCCGTGCTCCTTGCATACTGAATATGTAGGAGACATTGTATAGTAAGGAAGCTTGTAATTCTCAGCAATCTTTTTAACGAGAGTTGCAGCGGCCTTCCAGTCAGGGAGCTTCTCACCGAGGAATGCGTGGAAGACAGTTCCTGAGGTATAGAGGGTCTGAAGCTCATCCTGGATGTCAAGTGCAGAGAAGATATCCTCTGTGTATCCAACCGGAAGGTGAGATGAGTTCGTATAGTAAGGAGTTCCATTCATATTGGCTGTTATGATATCGGGATAGAGCTCCTTGTCATGCTTGGCAAAGCGATATGTTGTGGACTCCGCAGGTGTTGCCTCGAGATTATAGAGCTCTCCGTCATACATCTCCTGATAATCAGCTAGACGCTCTCTCATGTGGTTGAGGACTTCTTTGGAGAATTCCTGAGTTTTTACATCTGTCATGTCTGCTCCGAGCCAGCTTGCATTGAGACCAACTTCATTCATGCCGATAAGACCGATGGTAGAGAAGTGGTTTGCAAAGGTTCCGAGATATCTCTTGGTATATGGGTAAAGACCCTGATCAAGCAGCTTGGTAATAACCTGTCTCTTGGTATGAAGGCTTCTTGCTGCCACATCCATAAGATGGTCAAGTCTCTTGTAGAAGTCCTCGGCATCCTTGGAAAGGTATGCAATCCTTGGCATATTGATCGTAACAACACCGATTGATCCTGTGGATTCACCTGAACCAAAGAAACCACCTGATTTTTTACGCAGTTCTCTGAGGTCAAGACGAAGTCTGCAGCACATTGAGCGCACATCGCTCGGCTCCATGTCGGAGTTGATATAATTTGAGAAGTAAGGTGTGCCGTACTTGGCGGTCATCTCAAAGAGGAGCTTGTTGTTCTCTGTCTCGCTCCAGTCAAAATCTCTTGTTATTGAATATGTAGGGATAGGATACTGGAAACCACGTCCGTTGGCATCACCCTCGATCATAATCTCGATGAAGGCCTTGTTGACCATATCCATTTCCTTCTGACACTCGCCGTATGTGAAGTCGAGTTCCTTGCCGCCGACGATACAATTGAGGTTCTTAAGGTCTGCAGGAACTGTCCAATCGAGTGTTATATTGGAGAATGGAGCCTGTGTTCCCCAGCGGCTGGGTGTATTTACACCGTAGACGAAGGACTGAATGCACTGCTTGACTTCTTTCTGTGAGAGATTGTCAACTTTCACAAAAGGAGCAAGATATGTATCAAAAGATGAGAATGCCTGAGCGCCAGCCCATTCATTCTGCATTATGCCGAGGAAATTGACCATCTGATTGCAAAGAGTTGACAGATGGCTGGCAGGAGATGAAGTTATCTTGCCGGGTACTCCACCAAGTCCCTCAAGGATGAGCTGCTTAAGACTCCAGCCTGCGCAGTAGCCTGTGAGCATGGATAGATCGTGAATATGGATGGCAGCACTTCTGTGCGCATTTGCTATTTCCTCATCATATACTTCTGAAAGCCAGTAATTGGCTGTTATGGCACCTGAATTGGAGAGAATGAGACCGCCAACCGAATAGGTAACGGTAGAGTTCTCCTTGACACGCCAGTCATTGATCTTGAGATAGTCGTCAACAAGATCTTTATAATTAAGAAGAGCTGAATTTACATTGCGGACCTTCTCACGCTGTTTACGATAGAGAATGTATGCCTTGGCAACATCAGAGTAGCCGGACTCTGAAAGTACCTTCTCAACGCTGTCCTGGATCTGCTCGACAGTGATCCTTCCGTTCTCAACCTTGGTCTCAAAATCTGAGGCTACGCGCAATGAAATAAGGTCAATAACACTTGAGTGGTAATCCTTCTCAAGGGCTACAAAGGCCTTTGTGATAGCGGATGAAATCTTTGAAATGTTGAATTCTGCTATAGCTCCGTCTCTTTTAACTACCTGATACATAATAAATCCCCCTTCTATATATTCAATAACGGAAATGTATGCCGTTTTTGACTTCAGAGATAAACTTAGATACAGAAAGTGCCAATATGCGTTGGCACTTTCGATATATAAACGATACCATAATAACGAAATCAAGTCAATATATTGTTAAGGGAAATATTCGAGACACAATATCTTGTGGTGGAGTTAGTAGACTCTGAAAACCGCTCAGTGATTGGACTTGGGGCAGGGCGCAGTATCAAAGACCGCGAATTGAGGCACTTTTTACATACTTTGACACAATTTCGAGGAATTCCCGCATGGCTTCTGGGGTTGGAGCGGTGAGCATCTTGTGTGGTACAGTTTCCCTATACACAAATTGTTGTAGGTAGTAGTATGAAGCACCCTCAATCATCTTACCGATTTTTTCAAAATCCTCCCGACAGTGGTATTCATTAACGACAGTGGTCCGAAATTCATAGCTTATACCGCTTTCTTTTATTGCTTCAACGGATGCCTTTATCTTTTCCATATCGATAGAATCAAGACCTGCAGTCACTGCGTACTTTTCCGGGCTGTTCTTGATATCCATGGCAATGTAGTCGGGGAGTTTATTCCTTATGAGCTCGTTCAGTACCTCGGGGTGATATCCGTTGGTGTCAAGTTTTATCAGGAATCCGAGATCCTTTATTTTTCTTATGAAGTCCTCGATGTCAGGGCGCAGCAGCGGTTCGCCCCCTGTAATTGCAACCCCGTCGAGAAGGCCCTTCCTCTTTTTCAGAAAGGCGAAGAATTCATCTTCACCGGTTACAGGTTCGCTGGCGCCTGTGGCGAGCTCATAGTTGTGGCAGAAGGGACATCTAAAGTCACAACCACTCAGAAAAACAGTGCAGGCAACGCGCCCGGGGTAATCGAGCAGTGTCATTTTCTGGAGACCATGAATAAGCATAGTTATTACCTCGAATTGGTTAAATTTCTTGGATGTTTTATCCAGGAATATATGATAACATATATTTCGAGGTGCAAAAATGGCTCAGAAAGCGTCGGATTTTCCGGTAAAGCAAAAGCAACTGAATGAAGATATTTCAAACGGCTTGTTCAAAAACTGCTATCTGATATACGGCGACGAAGCTTATCTAAGACTGCAAAACAGAGACAAGCTCCTGAAGGCGCTTGGATGCGACTCCTCGTCCATGAATTTCAACAGATACGAAGGTGAGGCGTGTTCTCCGGCGGCTATCATAGATATGGCTGAGACGATGCCGTTTCTGGCTGATAAGAGAGTGATACTTGTGCAGAACAGCGGATTTTTCAAGGATGGATGTCCGGAGCTTGCTGATTATCTCAAAAAGCCCGCCGATACAGCACTGCTAATCTTTGTCGAAAAAGAAGTCGACAGGAGAAAGGATATCTACAAGGCTGTTGCCAAGAGCGGATTTGATATAGAGTGCGTTACGCAGGACGAAGTGATGCTCAAAAAATGGGTCGCATCAAAGTTCAGGTCCGAGGGCAAGAGTATATCTGCGCAGGCACTTGCAAGACTTATCGAACATGTCGGTACCGATATGTCCAATATATCAACGGAAATAGAAAAACTGGTATGCTTTTGTATTGATAAGAGCGAGATATCGGTAGAGGATATCGACGCCGTGTGCGCCAATTATCTCACCGGCAGGATCTTTGCGATGACTGACGCGATCTCTGCTCAGAATCAGAAGCAGGCAATGGAACTGTACTATGATCTTCTGGCACTCAAAGAGCCACCTGCCAAGATACTCGCGCTTATTACCAGGCAGTTCAATATAATGCTCCAGGTAAAAGAAATGACACAAAACCGTAAGAGCAGTGCGGATATTGCGGGATCTGTCAAAATAGCGCCCTTTCTTGTCGGAAAATACCAGGGCTGGGCACGAAACTACAGCTATTCACAGCTAAAGGATGCGCTGACTTACTGCGTCTCCAATGATGAAGCAGTAAAAAAGGGCAGGCTTGATTATAAAATAAGTGTCGAAATGGTCATCATCAAGTGTACATCCATGAAGAAGACCGGTTAGATTTGAAAATAATTGTTATTTGAATTATACTTAGAAGTTGTGTCCGTACGACACCGGCAAAGGAGGTTTTTATGGCATCCAGACCTAATCCTCAGGAACTTTACAGACATTTTAAGGGCAATCTGTATCAGATCATCACGATCGCGACTCATTCCGAGACCAGACAGGAGATGGTTGTTTATCAGGCTCTTTACGGAGACTACAAAGTGTATGTCAGACCGCTCGACATGTTTATGTCCGAGGTCGATCACATCAAGTATCCTGATGTTAAGCAGAAGATGAGATTTGAGAAAGTTACGCCTGAAGCTGAAAATCATGACAGTCAGACAGCTGCTGAGGACAGTTCACCTGCAAGAACTTCTGAGAGTACCTCGGTATATACTCCCGAGAAAGTGCAGAAGAGTTCTATAGAGGATGAGCACGTGGTAAAGCCTCAGACGTCTCCTTTTAAATTTGACAGGAAACCGCCGGAAAAGTCAGCGGTCATGAGCAAGAGCATAGATGAGGAGGCCAGGGAGCTGAACCTTAATCCGCTCGTTATACAGTTCATGGATGCGGATCTCGCTGTGGATAAGAGCACGATCCTCACCAGGCTAAGACCTGTAATAACTAATGATATGATAGATATCATGGCATTGTCTCTTGGAGTTGTTGTAAACGAAGGCGATGTTTACGACAGATACAACGACCTGATGACGTGTCTGACCACTATGGAAAAATATGAAAGTACAAGATTAAGGAGCTAATAACATGAAACTATTATCAATTGCAGTACCTTGCTACAATTCACAGGATTATATGGAAAAATGCATCGATTCTCTGCTGGTGGGCGGAGAAGAGGTCGAGATACTGATAGTTGATGACGGATCAAAGGACAGAACCGCAGAGATCGCAGACGCATACGCCGCTAAGTATCCGACTATCTGTAAGGCAATACACAAGCCAAACGGAGGTCACGGCTCTGCCGTAAATACAGGCATTGAGAATGCAACAGGTCTTTTCTTCAAGGTTGTGGATTCCGATGACTGGGTAAAAGAGATTGCGTACAGGAAGATACTCAGCACGCTTGCAGAACTTGCAGGTGGTGATATACAGCTTGATCTTCTGATCAGCAATTTTGTATACAACAAGGTGGGAGAGAAGCGCCATAAGGTTATGCGCTATAACAGTATGTTCCCTATCGAGCAGGTGTTTACCTGGAAGGATGTCAAGAGAACACCCAAGGGGCATTATCTTCTCATGCATTCAGTGATATACAGGACCAAGCTCCTTAGACAGTGCGGACTCAGGCTCCCTGAGCACACATTCTATGTAGACAATATTTACGTGTTCAATCCGCTTCCTTTTGTCAAAAATATGTATTACCTCGATGTCAATTTCTACTATTATTACATAGGAAGAGATGACCAGTCTGTGAATCAGAAGATCATGCTCTCAAGGATTGACCAGCAGATCAGGGTCAACAAGCTTATGATCGATTATTATGTGGAAAATTATGGAATGATCCGCTCACAGAAAGAGCGTCACAAGTACATGTTCAATTACCTTGAGATCATTACCGCCATATCATCAGTTCTTTTGATAACAGAGGACACCAAGGAGAATCTTGAGAAGAGACAGGAACTTCTCGAATACATCAAGGAAAAGAACTTTTTGCTGTATTTCAAGATCAGATACAGCATAGAGGGAACATATATTTATCTGCCCGGAAAAGGCGGCAGAAAAATTACTTTGGCGGGATATAAGCTCCTTCAGAAAATTTTCCACTTTAATTAATTTAAAAAAGTGGTAATATATGTAATTATTTGATCTGGTTTTATGAGTGAGGAATATTATGAAAAATAAATACGAAGTATGGACAGGAAGGAAGGTAGACAGGGAACTGCTTAGGGATCTGGTAAGGCTCCTTTTGCCGATTTTATTTTATGCGCCGTTTTACATGATATGGTTCATATACATTGAGCACCATCAGTTCTCACATTATTCGGTAATACATACGGCAATAGATGACATGATACCATTTAATGAGCTGTTTGTAATACCGTACTATACATGGTTTGTTTATGTTTCACTGACACTACTGTTCTTCTTGTTTTCATTTGATGTCGAGGACTATTACAAGAACTTTTTCTTCCTGGCAACAGGAATGACGGTGTTCCTTGTGGTATCGACACTGTTTCCGAATATGCATAATCTGCGACCTGTAGTGATGCCGAGGGATAATGTGCTCACACACCTGGTTACGGTTATCTACAGCCATGATACTTCAACCAACCTCTGGCCAAGTATTCATGTCTATAACTCGATCGGTACGATGATCGCGGTTCACTACAGCAAGAGATTCAATAAGGTTGGCAAGATTATCAGCGATCTCATAGGGAGCTCGATAATCCTTTCAACACTGTTTATCAAGCAGCATTCGGTGTATGATGTCATAACAGCTTTCATTATGGCTATAGTATGTTACCTGTTGTTTTATCACTCACCGATCCTTGAGGGTTTCTGCACAAGGCAGGGAGAGAAGGTTGCAGTCCGCTACAATTAAAAATACAACAATAAAACGCGTCGGGATTCCGGCGCGTTTTCATTTAATTCATGAGTCTTAGTTTCTGCTGAAGACATTCAAGGGTAATGTGGTCTGATTTGACGGAGACCTCACCGTCTGTGTGAACCCACATTGGCTTATCCGTCTTTATCGTGACCTTTCTTACAGTGTGGTGTCCGATCCCTCTGATCCAGTAGTAATTGCCAAAGAAGGAAAACGGAAGGGCAAAGAGCATCCTGGCGGGAGCCATGTCTCCTGCGTAGACCAGGTCAAACAGACCATCTGTAAGATCTGCCTTCGGCGCAAAGTTAAATCCACCTCCCTCATAGTGATGTATCATCGCAGCAATAAATATAAAGCGCTTCAGATGTATAGTCTCTTTGTCATCGAGAATGATCTCACAGGGAACCTTCTCGGCTTTAAGAAGCTGCCTTAGGGCAATATATCCATAGGTGAGTTTACCAAGACCTATCCTGTTGAAGAAGTTCTTGGTCCCGGAAGAGAGTGCCTGCTCGCACACGGCGGCATCAAAACCTATTCCGGCACTGACATCGAACATTCTAGTGACTGATATCCTGTCGCTGTGAAGTCTTGAAGTCTCACGGGACATGGAGTTGTAAGTCAGCTTGCCAAGATCGAGGCGTCTTTTCTCTTCTCCATCAACAATTATGTCAAGCAGATCGTCTGTCTTTTTGGCATATGAAAGGTCTCTTGCAAAGTCATTGCTTGATCCGATAGGAATATATCCAAGAAGGGTGTTATCAAAATCGAGAATGCCGCTTATAACTTCGTTAAGGGTTCCGTCACCTCCGAGAACGACAATCCTGACAGGCAGATCAGATTCTTTTTTGGAGCTTATATCCCCGGTAAGATCGGCGGCGAGTCTTGTTGCGTCGCCCGGGCCTTTCGTAAGAAGCGCGGTGTAATCAATTCCCCTCTCCAAAAACCTGTGCTCAAGCCTGTTCCAGATATCCTTGCCCTTTCCGGAGCGGGCAGAAGGATTAACAATACAGTAATACATAGCTAAAATTCCTCCCATAAAAAGTATTGTAGCACAGAACAAAAACCATATAGCTTTTTTTTTAATTGTATGTTAATATAAGCACAATGTTGCTTTAACGCATTAAATTGTAAATGCGAAGAGGAGGATTAGGAAAATGTATTCATTGGAAGAAGTCAGGAAAGTTGACCCGGAAATTGCAGCTCTTATCGAGGAGGAAGTGGAGCGTCAGAATAACCATATTGAGCTCATTGCCTCTGAGAACTGGACCAGCAAGGCAGTTATGTCTGCAATGGGGAGCCCGCTTACCAACAAGTACGCAGAGGGCCTTCCGGGAAAGAGATACTACGGCGGATGTTACGTGGTAGACAAGGTTGAGAATCTTGCAAGAGAGAGAGCCAAAGAGCTGTTCCACTGCGATTATGCAAATGTACAGCCCCACTCAGGAGCACAGGCCAACCTTGCCGTGCAGTTTGCTCTTTTAAAACCCGGTGATACCTTCATGGGAATGGATCTCAGTCAGGGAGGTCACCTCACACATGGTTCAACAGCTAATATTTCCGGAACTTACTACAACATTATTCCATATGGAGTTGATGATAACGGCATCATAGATTATGACAATATGTACAGGCTTGCGGTAGAACACAAGCCCAAGCTCATCATAGCAGGTGCATCAGCATACTGCAGGACTATAGACTTTAAGAGGTTCAGGGAGGCAGCTGATGCCTGCGGCGCAGTTCTGATGGTAGATATGGCGCACATCGCGGGACTTGTAGCTGCAGGTGTTCATCCAAGTCCATTCCCTTACGCAGACGTTGTTACAACTACAACTCACAAGACACTTCGCGGACCTAGAGGAGGTATCATCCTCTGGAACCAGGCTGCTCAGGACAAGTACAAGTTCAATAAGGCTGTTTTCCCCGGAATCCAGGGCGGCCCGCTTGAACACGTCGTTGCTGCCAAGGCAATCTGCTTCAAAGAGGCTCTCTCACCTGAGTTCAAGAAGTATGCGCAGGACGTTGTTGATAATGCCAAGGCATTGTGCAGCGGTCTTATGAACAGAGGTATCAAGATCGTATCTGGAGGAACTGACAATCACCTCATGCTTGTAGACCTTACAAACTTCGGACTTACAGGAAAAGAGGTTGAGGCATGGCTGGATGATGCTCACATCACCGCCAACAAGAACACAATCCCCAATGAGCAGCAGTCTCCGTTTGTTACCAGCGGAATCCGTCTCGGAACACCTGCTGTCACCACGAGGGGCATGAACACCGAGGACATGGACAGGATAGCAGAGGCAATTTCCATCGTTATCAAGAATAAAGGTGAGAAGAACAACGAGGCAAGGGCAATTATTAAGGAACTTACAGATAAATATCCTCTTGATTAAGCAGATCCAGGCGCTCATACCGGCAACGGTATGGGCGTTTTTCATTTTTTTATTACCAAGTTGCCAAAACTTTCAGTCAATTATAAGACCCCGAAAAAGAGTCCGAATTAAAATGTTTCGAAATTGTTACAGGAAGAATTATAGGCAGACAGTACATTTTTAAACCCTGAGATTTAATATGCAGAATTGTATAAATTAAATATACAATTATAATAAATAACAGAAAATAGAACAATTTAGTGACCGTATTCAAAATAAATAAAATAAAATTGAAAAATGTGTTGACAAATTAATAGGTCATGCATATAATAAATTACAACAAGAGATACTTATAAGATATCTAAAAAATACTTCTCGCCACGGTAAATAGACCAAACATAGCCGGGGAGAAAGAAAGGAAGGTACACTCCAAAGGGATAGCTAATTAAAATATTCAGGGAAAGGATGGTACGGACCACCAAACAATTAAGCTTAAGAATTATAAAGAAGATTTAAAGTATTAAGAGTTCGGAAGTAGTACAAGTAATACAATAATAAGAGTATTACAGATCTAAGATTTATAAGAATTATCGAATGACAGCACTTCAAGTACATGAATGGTGGTTAAGACAAAGCAAGGGCTTGCAACCACAGCATATGAATGCAAAGGTTAATGGAAAGATGAGGCTGGGAAATAGGAGGAAGGTCCATTGGACACAAATAAAATTGAATTAGATGAGTACTCGGCATGAGGGCAGAAGCAGGTAATATCGATGAAGCTTCTGCCCTTTGGTTTTTGCTTTTTTCGCTAAGTTATATAGAAGTGTATCCTTGTTTGTGATAAAATAATTAGAAAGTTTTGTTGAATTGGGGATTGGATTTAAATGGCACGTTTAGAAGAACAGGATTTGGATGAGAAGAGGCTGGCCCGAAGGAAGCGAAGACAGAGGAGCCAGCTTATTGCATATATTACAGTTGTTTTTTTTATAATAGCCCTTGTTGCGCTCATTGTTTTTGGGAT
>JAEEGL015457993.1_pt1 | contig 19010 bp, 18 predicted proteins | sample 9134231 | NCBI WGS metagenome assembly JAEEGL01 (sample SAMN16246548, study PRJNA631951) | gut metagenome | biome: gut microbiome; feature: rumen; material: fiber-attached | host: Bos | place: Iran: Karaj | collected 2018-10 | reverse complement strand
TGAACGGTCTTGGACAGGCGCTCGGTCACGCCGGATTCCTTGAAGAGATTGCCCAGCATCAGGCAGCCGACGAGCGGCGCCGCGGAGGGAACGAGCAGCGCGACGAAGATCGTGACCACGATCGGGAACAGGATCTTTTCGGTCTGCGAGACCGGACGCAGCTGCGCCATCACGATCTGACGTTCCTTTTTGGTGGTCAGCGCCTTCATAATCGGCGGCTGAATGACCGGCACGAGCGCCATGTACGAATACGCGGCGACCGCGATCGGTCCGAGGAACGCGGGCGCGAGCTGCGAGGTCACGAGGATCGCCGTAGGACCGTCCGCGCCGCCGATGATGCCGATGGACGCTGCAATGTTCTGCACGTTCGTTCCGAGCTTATCCATGAACGGAAGCTGAAACGCAAGGATGGAAAGCGCAAACGCAATATAGATGCCGAGCTGCGCCGCCGCGCCGAGGATCAGGCTCTTCGGATTTGCAATGAGGGGACCGAAATCCGTCATCGCGCCGACGCCCATGAAGATCAGGCAGGGATAGATGCCGAGCTTGACGCCGAGGTACAGATAATCCAAAAGTCCCGCGCCGCCGGTAAGATTCTCCCAGTGCACGTGGCCGCCGGAAAAGTATTCCTCATGGAACAGTCCGGCGCCGGGCAGGTTCGTGAGAAGCATGCCGAACGCGATCGGAACGAGCAGCAGCGGCTCGAACTTCTTGACGATCGCAAGGTACAGAAGCACGCAGGCGATCGCGATCATGATCAGGCATTTCCAGTTATCCCCGGTAAAGAACAGCGCGAAGCCGGAACCGGAGAAAAACTCGGAAACGGTTTTCCAGATGGCTTCCATAGGCGCCCCCGATCAGGCGATGGTGCAAAGCAGCGCGCCGCTTTCGACCGAAGAACCCTTGGCCACGCCGATGGCCGCGACTCTGCCCGCGCACGGCGCGAGAATCTCGTTTTCCATTTTCATGGCTTCGAGGATCATGAGCTGCTGTCCTTCCTTAACGGCGTCCCCGGGCTTGACGTTGACCTGCAGGATGTTGCCGGGCATCGGCGAGCGGACTTCCGTGCCTGCGCCGGCCGGAGCAGCCTTCAAAGGTTCCGGCTTCGCCGCCGCGGCGACCGCGTTCGCGTCGAGTTCTTCGACTTCGACTTCATATCTGGTTCCGTTGACGTTCACTGAAAACTTGCGCATGATAGTTCCCCCTTATTCAATCCACTTTTTTAAACGATACGATCCGGATCCCGCCGACGCTTTCGCCGAGCACGGTTGCGATCGCCGCGGAAACGGCGGCGATGATCTCGCCCCGGTCGCCCTCCGGCTCGGGTGCGGCGTTCCGTTCCTGCACGGGCGGCGTCTGCACGTTCTCCTGTCCCGAACGGTGCATGATCGCGCCCATCACTTTGATGATCAGGATCAGCGCGATCAGTCCGATGAAGACGATCCCGAGTCCCAGAAGAAACGTGACGAGCGTCGACGACACGGGTTTGTCGATAAAGTTCAGACTCTCTTCCGTCAGCAGCATAACGAACCTCCGTCCTTTCGGAAAAGCGTGCTCCGGACCCGCTGTCGGCCGGTTCGGCTCAGCCCTTCCCCAATTTTCTCCATTTAGCATTATATCCTGTTTTGCGGCGAATGTCAAATCCGTATGAACGCCGAAAAGCGGGATATACTGTGCGTATGCTGACTTTATTCTTACGCGCGGTTTTTCTGGATCTGTTCGTTCTGCTGATCCTCCGTCTCACCGGCAAGCGGCAGGTCAGCGACCTGCAGCCGTACGATCTTCTGATGACGCTGATCATCGCGGACCTTGCGAGCACGGCGATCGCGGACACCGATATTCCGCTTCTGTACAGCGTCGTACCGATCCTCGCCCTGTATCTCGTTCAGCAGGCGATCGCGAAGCTTTGCCTGAAATCCTCCGCCGCACGGCGGCTCATCTGCGGAACGCCGCAGATCCTCGTGCTGGACGGCGTGCTGCAGGAAAAGGTCATGCGGCGCACAAACTACACGGTGCGCGACATTCTGGACAGTCTCCGGAGCAAGGACGTCTTCGACGTCGGCGAAGTGGCATACGCGATCCTGGAAACAAACGGAACCGTGAGCGTGCTGGAGAAGGCGGCGTTCCAGCGGCCGAGCCGCCGCGACCTCGGCCTTCCGGACGGCTCCGCGGCGCTGTCGCATCTGCTGATTCTCGAGGGCCGGATCCAGAAGAGCGGTCTTAAAACCCTGCATCTGAAGGAGAAGGACGTGGAAACGATCCTGAAACGGAACGGGCTTTCCCTGCGTTCCGTCTTTTTCGCACAGATGAACGGGGACGGCGAGCTGCACGTACAGCTCGACCGCGCGCATCAGAGCCGCGTCTGTTCCTGCTCTGCGGACGCATAGGAGGTATCATGGGATTTTCCGTCTTCCGCGCCGGGATGACGATCGCGATCTGTCTCTTTCTTCTGGTGCTGTTTCTGCTTCCGTCAAGCGTTCTGACGCGGTTTTCGGACGAGGCGGAAGCGTGGATCGCCTCCGCGGATGAAGCGCTGACCGCGGGCGATCTTTCCGCCGCCGCGCCGTGCTGCAAAGCGCTCACGGCGCTCGTGCGCGAGCGTATGCCGGTGTTGGAACGGTTTCTGAACCACGCCGACATCGACGCGCTGTACGCCGCCGTCGCCGTCGCGGACCGCGCGATTCGCATCGGCGACGCGGGTGCGGCCGCGGAAGCGCTTGCCGAGGCGGGAACGATCCTGAACCGGATCAAGGGGATCGAACTGTTTTCCTGGAATTCTTTGCTTTAACGATTGCCGTACGGGGAGAAACGTGGTATACTGAATAAAATATAGGAAATGAGGTATCCACATGGCCGCAGTCGATCTCTCCCGGCTGATCCCCCTTGCGCGGAAGGGAAAAGCGCCCTTCGTCATTCGCGACGCGCGCGTGATCAACGTGTTCACGAACGAGATCATCGAAACGAACGTGGCGATCGCCGGCGACACGATCATCGGCGTCGGAAACATCTCCGGTGAAACCGAATACAACGCCCACGGCGCGTTCCTTGCGCCGGGGCTCATCGACGGGCACGTACACATCGAAAGTTCGATGGTCACACCCGCTTCTTTTGCGCAGGTGATCCTGCCGAAGGGCACGACCACGATCATCGCCGATCCGCACGAGATCGCAAACGTCGCGGGAAAGGACGGGCTTCGGGCGATTCTCTCGCTTTCGCGGGATCTGCCGCTGGATATCCGGTTCATGCTTCCCTCCTGCGTGCCCGCAACGCCCTTTGAGCACAGCGGCGCGACGCTTTCCGCCGACGATCTGAGCGAGTTTACGGATGATCCCGCGGTGCTCGGACTCGGCGAGGTCATGGACTACCCCTCCGTCGTTGCGGGCGCGCCCGACATGCTCAAAAAGCTCGAACGGTTTTACAATCTGCCGATCGACGGGCATGCGCCGATGCTGACCGGCCGCGCGCTGAACGCCTACTGTCTCGCGGGACCGCGCACCGATCATGAATGCTCGAACTTCGCCGAGCTCAAGGAGAAGCTCCGCAACGGCATGGTGATCCTGATCCGCATGGGCTCCGCGGCAAACGGCGTGCGCGAAATGCTCGACGGCATCGTTTCCGAGGGTCTGCCCACCGACCGCATCTGCTTCTGTACCGACGACAAGCATCTTGAGAACATCCGCAGCGAGGGGCACATCAACCATATCGTCAACACCGCGATCCTGCGCGGGATCCGCCCGCTCGACGCGCTCAAAATGGCGACGATCAACACCGCGAACGCGTACGGGCTGCGGCGCGTCGGCGCGATCGCGCCGGGATACCGCGCCAACCTGATCCTGTTCGACGATCTGCACACGATCGAGCCGAAGCTCGTCATTGCGAACGGCGTGCCGGTCGATCCGTCCGTGCGCATCCCCTCTCCCCCCGTGCCGGATTCCGTCAGAAACAGCGTGCACGCCGCACCGGTCGGACCGGACGATCTGAAGCTTTGGGCGCAGCCGTTCATGCCGGTCATCGAGACGATCCCGCATCAGCTCGTTACGCGGCTCGTGACGCGCACCGTGCCGACCGATGAAAACGGATATTTCGCCGCGCGCGACGGGCTTGATAAGCTCGCGGTCGTCGAGCGGCATCACGCGAGCGGCCGGATCGGTCTCGGCGTCGTCGAAGGCATGCACGTTTCGGGCGGCGCGATCGCCGCGACGGTCGCGCACGACTCGCACAACATCGTGGTCGTCGGCGACAGCGATGCGGACATGTGCAAAGCGATCGAAACGCTGAAAGCGTGCGGCGGCGGGTTTGCCGTCGTTTCGGGCGGCGAGGTCAAGGCGCTTCTGGAGCTGCCGGTCGCCGGACTGATGAGCGACGCGCCGGTGGAAACGGTCCTGTCGAAGCAGCGCGCGCTGCTCGACGCGGCGCATGCGCTCGGCGCGGACGACGCCTGCGATCCGCTCGTGCTCCTGTCGTTCCTTGCGCTGCCCGTCATTCCTGAGGTGCGGCTGACCGACTGCGGTCTGTTCGACGTGCGCACGATGTCCTTCCTGTATCGGAACGAAAGGTGATCCCCATGTGTTTTTTCCGAAAAAAACAGTCCTTTACGCAGTCCCCGCACGAGGTCTGGCTGTCGCAGTGGCAAAGCCTGTTTCCGCCCGAATGCCGCAACGTTCCCGTGACGGTCGACGGCGTGACCTATGAAGCATACGTGCTGGTCGGGCACAATGCGCTCATGCTTCAGGACGGGCTTCTGATGGAGGCCGCATTCTTCGACGTCTGCGAGCTGTTTCAGAAGGCCGGGTATCACGTTATCTGGCTGATGCGCTGCACGCAGGACGTCCGGAACGGATACCTCGTCCGCAGGCGCGTCGAGAACGGCGGCAAGCGCATGCAGTGGCTCTGGAAGCGCCCGACGACGAATTTCGGCCGCTGGAGTTCGGATCAGAAGCACACGTCGATCCTGCTGCAGATCGAGGAGCTGCCGGAGGAAGGTCCACACAACTGCGAAAAGAAGGTCCTCCAGCGCGTGATCTGGGCGGAGAGCAGCGACGCGGAAAGCATGGTCCCGAAACGCACGACCTTCACCACCGTCAACGTGCCGGATACGCCGCCCGAGCTTGTACGCTGGCTGAACGGCGAATCGCTGAGCAGTTTTCAGAACTGAGATCCGTCAAAAAAGGACCGTCCCGAACGGACGGTCCTTTTATTGTGTTGTTACCGCTCTTCGCGGAAGTACGCAAGCCCGAGGCTTTGCGGCGGAAGGTTCTCGCGTTTTTTGCGAAGCGAGACGAAGATCAGAACGATGAGCGTAACCACGTACGGAATGAGCGTGTACAGCTCCTTGATGCCGATAGGCGGATTCAGGTGTTCGCTCAGGATCAGCAGTCCGCCGAACATGATCGACGCAAAGATGCTGATGGCGGGACGCCAGGTCGTAAAGATGACCAATGCGATCGCAAGCCAGCCGATCTGGTCGATCCTCGGTTCGGACCACGTTCCGTGCGCGCACTCCATAACGAAGCACAGTCCGCCGAGACCCGCGATCATGCTGCCGACGAGCGTTGCGACGTATTTGTATCGCGTGACGTTGATGCCCGCGGCGTCCGCCGTGGCGGGATTCTCACCGACCGCCCGCAGCTGCATGCCCTTTCGCGTGAAGCGAAGGAACAGCGCGGTCAGCAGCGCGATCCCGATCCCCGAATAGGCAAGCCAGCCCGGCGTGTTGCCGTCGCTGAAGTATTTGACCGTTTCCGCAATGGTGATGCTCGCGACGCCGGTTGCCTGCGCGTGCGTGAGCTTGATCAGCGAGCCGCCGAGAAACTGCGCGACGCCCGTGCCGAAGATCGTCAGCGAAAGACCGGTAACGTTCTGATTCGCGCGAAGCGTAACGGTCAGGAAGCAGTACAGAAGCCCCATCAGGAACGACCCGATCAGGCAGCAGAGCAGCGGGATCAGGATCGCAAGGACTCCGCTCATGTTCGCCGCGCCGACCGAATGCTCATAGATGAACGCGCCGGATACGCCGGAGATCGCGCCGACAAACATGATGCCCGGAATGCCGAGGTTCAGGTTGCCGGACTTCTCGGTGAGGATCTCTCCCGTACTGCCGTAAAGCAGCGGCATGCCCTGCAGCACCGCTCTCGGAATGAAAGACGCCAGAAAACTCCACATACCGTTATTCCTCCTTCTTCGGGTGCCGGCTGTAATGCAGCTTGTAGTTGATGAAGAATTCACAGCCGATGATGAAGAACAGAATGATGCTCATGAGCATGTTCGCGAAGTTCTTATCCAGACTGACGCCGTCCGGCATCGCGACTTCCTTTGCGCCGAACTGCATGAACACCAGCAGCAGCGACGAGAAGACCATGCCGATCGGATTGAACTGCGACATCCACGAAACCATGACCGCCGTATAGCCGCGCCCGTCCACAACGTCGTGCGAGATCGTTCCCTCCGCGCCGACGATCAGAAAACCGATCAGACCGCAGAGCGCGCCGGACAGGATCATGGTCCGCACGATGACGCGGTTGACCTTGATGCCCGCGTAGGACGCCGTTCGCTCGCTTTCTCCGACGACGGAGATCTCATATCCGTGCTTGCTGAACCGCAGATACAGGAACAGCACGACCGTCAGAAGCCCGACGGCTGCGATCGGGATCAGATACTGCGTACCGGGTTTGTCCCCGAACTTCGGGAAGGTCCCGATGCCGAAGGACTGGAATCCGGAATTGATGTTGCCGACGGACGTGCCGTTCGCCGACCAGAGATACCGCTCCGGGAACCCGCGGAACGCGATCATGAACTTGACGATCTGCAGTGCGATGTAGTTCATCATCAGCGTAAACAGCGTTTCGTTCGTGTTCCAGCGCGATTTGAAGAACGCCGGAAGGAATCCCCACAGCGCGCCGGCGCCGATCGCGGCGATCAGCATGCACGGGAATAGGACCAGGTTCTTGACCGTCATCGAGACCGTCGGGTCGTTGAAGAACGGCATTCTGCCGGCGTAGAACATACAGGCCGCCGCGGCAAACGCGCCGATCAGCACCTGACCCTCGGCGCCGATGTTCCAGAACCGCATTTTGAACGCGGGTGTGACCGCCAGGGAAATGCCGAGCAGGATCGCCACGCGATACAGCGTGATCCATCTCTTCCGCGCGACGCTGAACGTGCCGTTGAACATGCTCTCAAGCACGGTGACGGGATTCATTTTGGTAATGATGATCGTGATGACCGCGCACAAAAGCAGCGCGATCAGGATCGCGGCGCCGCGGATCATCCATGCCTTCCAGGTCGGAATGCCCGAGCGCTTCGCGATATGGATCTCGAATGGGAGAAGGTTCCCGATCTTCTTCATTCCTCCGTCGCCTCCTTCCCTTCGTCCGTGCCCTTCCGGTGCTGCGTCATCATCAGACCGATCTGCTCCTTGGTAACGGAACGCCCGTCCACGATACCGGAGATTCTGCCGCCGCAAAGCACGAGGATGCGGTCGCACAGCTCCAGCAGCACGTCGAGGTCCTCGCCGACGTAGATGACGGCGACGCCTTTTAATTTCTGTTCCGTCAGAAGGTTATAGATCGTATAGGACGTGTTGATATCGAGTCCACGCACCGCATAGGCCGTCATCAGCACCTTCGGATTCTGTTCGATCTCGCGGCCGACCAGGACCTTCTGCACGTTGCCGCCGGAAAGACGGCGGAGCGGGATCTGGTCCACGTTCGGCGTAACGACCTCGAGGTCGTTGACGATCTTGTTCGCGAGTTCCTTCGGATATTTGCGGTCCAGGAACGGATTGTGCTTTCCTCTGCGGTAACTGCGGAGCATGACGTTGTCGGCAATGCTCATGCCACCGACGAGGCCCATGCCGAAACGGTCCTCCGGAACGAACGAAAGCAGAACGCCGGAGCGAATGATCTTCAGGGGATCCATGTCGTTCAGGATCTGTTCCTCGCCCGTTTCCGGATCGATGTAGGTGATCCTGCTTCCCGGTTCCGGATGCTGCAGTCCCGCGATCGCTTCGAGCAGCTCGCGCTGGCCGCTGCCGGCAATGCCCGCGATGCCGAGGATCTCGCCGCTGTTTGCCGTGAAGCAGGCGTCGTCGATTCGCTTGACGCCTTCGGCGTCCTTCACCGTCAGATGCTCGACGCGCAGGCGTTCCCGGATCTCCTCCGCCCGCGGGCGGTCGATATTCAGGCTGACCGCGCGGCCGACCATCATGTCGGTCAGGCTCTGCTGGCTCGCGTCCTTCGTCGGAACGTCGCCGACGTACTCGCCTTTCCGGAGGATCGCGACGCGGTCGGAGACATCGAGCACCTCGTGCAGCTTATGCGTGATGATGATCAGCGACTTGCCGTCCTTCTGCATGTTCCGCATGACGGAGAACAGCTTATCCGTCTCCTGCGGCGTCAGAACGGCCGTCGGTTCGTCCAGAATCAAAATGTCGGCGCCGCGATACAGGACCTTGATGATCTCAACGGTCTGTTTCTGCGATACCGACATATTGTAGACCTTCTGGTTCGGGTCGATCTCAAAGCCGTAGCGTTCGCTGATCTCCTTGATCTTCTTTGCGGCGCACTTCAGATTCAGCATGCCCTCTTCTTTCAGACCGAGGATGATGTTTTCGGTCGCGGTAAACACGTCCACCAGCTTGAAATGCTGATGGATCATGCCGATCCCGTTTTCGAACGCGTCCTTCGGCGATTTGATCGTCACCGGTTTGTCATGGATGTAGATCTGCCCCTCGTCCGGGTAATAGATGCCGGACAGCATGTTCATCAGCGTCGTCTTTCCGCTGCCGTTTTCGCCGAGCAGCGAAAGGATCTCGCCTTCATGCAGTTCCAGATTGATGTCCCGGTTCGCGACCACGCTGCCGAAGTGCTTCGTGATGCCTTCCATCCTGACGGCATTTTTGACTGCTTCCAAGATCTTTGTCCTTTCCGCAGAGGCAAACACCTCTGCCGATGATATAACAATATACCATAAATGATCCGCTTTGTAAATGAAAACGGCGGAATCGGACGAAAAAAATCGGGCAGTCATGGGACTGCCCGATCGGGTTTGTCGGAATTAACCGAAATTGACGTTCAGGAGCGTGATGCCGTCGATCTGGAGATCGAAGTACGGCGCGCTGCGGAATTCGGACTCATGGAAGTAACCGTCCTTGATGACTTCGGTGTCCGGCGTGAACGCGGTGTCGGTATCGACGTCTGCAAGATAGCTCTCAAGCTTTTCGCCGTTCACGGTGAACGTATCGGTGCTGAAGACGTGGAGCTCGCCCGCAACCAGCGCGGCCTTTGCCGCATCGATCGCAGCCTGCGTGCCGTCCGCCGCAACATTGGTGTTCAGGTCGGTCAGCTCGACGGATCCGGTCGCAATGGTGCCGGTCCAGTCGGTGTCGATCGCTTCGCCTGCCGCCGCAGCCTTGATCGCGTACTCATAGTACGGCTCCCAGTTGATGCGGGACGAGATGATGTAGGTGTTCGGGCCGACGCTGATCGTGCTGCCGTTGTAGGAAACGTTCGGAACGCCCGCGCTCTCGCAGGCAGACGGTGCGCCCATGGAGTCCGCATGCTGGCTGATGAGCACGCAGCCGTTGTTGATCAGCTTGACTGCGCCTTCCTTTTCGGCGACCTCATCGTACCAGGAACCGGTGAAGGTAACTTCCATCGTTGCGCTCGGGCAGACGGAACGTGCGCCGAGGAAGAAGGAAGTGTAGCCGGAAACGACCTCTGCATAGGTGAACGCGCCGACGTAGCCGATCTTCGCCTGATCCGCGGTGATCTTGCCGTTCGCGATCATTTCGTTGAGCTTCATGCCCGCAGCAATACCCGCAAGGTAGCGGCCCTCATAGATCGCCGCAAACGCGTTGTGGTAGTTCGCGAGCTTTTCGGTATGCGCCTTCGTACCGGTGGAGTGGCAGAACTGAACGTCCGGGAACTCCTTTGCAGCCTGGATCATGAAGTCCTCATGGCCGAAGCTGTCCGCAAAGATGACCTTGCAGCCGGAATCCGCCATATCCGCAGCGGTCTCGTAGCACTCTTTGCCCTCGGGAATGTTGGTCTTGATGACGTAATCCGTGATGCCGAGCTTCTCGCATGCAGCCTTTGCCGCGTTGATGAAGTTCAGGTCGTAGGTGGAGTTCTCGTCGTGCAGGCAGATGAAGCCGACCTTGATGTCCAGTTTCTCGCTCTGCTGTTCGCCCTGATTGTCCGCAGGCTTGGAGCCGCACGCAAACAGAACGGATACCATCAGCAGACAAAGGATGATCGCCAGAATCTTTTTCATGTTTCCCTCCGTGATACTTTTTCGATTTATTGCTGTATTTCAACACATCTCTGTGTATCAGCCGCGCGGGAGTTCAATCAAATATCTTACCAAATATATTGTAAACGTTTCGCTCTGTTTCGTCAAGGGATATTCCGGCTCCGCGGGGCGGTTTTCAGGTAAAAAGAACGTAAAAAATCGGCCGTTCGGCCGATAAGAAAACTCATTTCCGCACCTGCGAAAGCGCGCGCAGCTCCTCCTCCGTGAGATACCGCCATTCGCCGGGTCTGAGCGTTCCGAGCTTCAGCGGTCCGTACGCTTCGCGCTTCAGACGAAGCGTGCGGTGTCCGATCGCCTCGAGCATGCGGCGGATCTGGCGGTTGCGTCCTTCGTGGATCGTGATCGAAAACGCCGTGCCGCCCGTCGAGGCCCGACGGATATCGGAGACCTTCGCCGGCGCGGTCATGCCGTCCTCCAGTTCAACGCCGTTCGTGAGCGTCGCGATCTCGCCCGCCGAAAGCGTTCCGTCGCAGACCACGCGGTACGTCTTCTGCACGCCGTAGCGCGGATGCATCAGACGGTTCGCAAGCTCGCCGTCGTTGGTCAGAAGCAGCAGTCCCTCGGAGTTCAGATCGAGCCTTCCGACGTTATAGAGCCGGTACGGCAGATCCTTCACAAACTCCTGCACGGTCCTTCTTCCCGCCTCGTCGCTCGACGTGGAGACCACGCCGCGCGGCTTGTAAAGCATTAGCACGACGCGCCGGTCCTGCGGCTTCAGCCGCTTTCCGTCGAGCAGGACCTCGTCCGTTTCCGTTACGGTCGCGCCGATCACGGCCGGTATCCCGTTCACCGTGACACGACCGTCCTGGATCATCTGTTCGCATGCGCGGCGTGAAGCCACGCCACAGTCCGCCATGTATTTTTGCAGCCGCATATGCCCCGCCCGCGGTTCATCCGATAAAATCGCCGACCGCCTTTTTCAGATAGTAACCGAAACCGGCCGCTTCGACCGTTTCCGTCGCGACGATCGGTACCGAGCATACCGCCGTCCCGTTCAGAAACAGCGTCGCCGTTCCGATCGGATCGCCCGCCGCGACCGGCGCAGCAGCCGGTCTGAACGACGTGCGCATGCCGAACGCTTCTTCGCCGCCGATCTCCGTCGGATACAGTATACCGCGGATCGGCGCCGCAGACAACGTTTTTTTCACGCCGTTTTCGATCGGGACCGCAAAAACCGTTTCTGCGGACAGAAACAGCTTCGTTTTATAGCCGGAAAATCCCGCGTCGAGCATGGCCTTCGCCGTATTCCACATCGAGGGACAGTTCAGAACCGCGCCGACAAGCTTCATCCCGCCGCGCTCCGCCGCGAACACGAGGCACTTCCCCGCCGCCTTCGTATAGCCGGTCTTGACGCCGATCCCGCCCTCGTATTCCCACAGAAGGCGATTCTTGTTTTTCAGCGTGTGAACGACCGAACCGTCGGTTTTGCGGTACTTTGCGGAAACGATCCCGCAGAACGTCGGATCCCGCAGCGCGGCCGCGCCGAGCAGCGCAAGGTCGTGCGCCGTCGTGTAATGATCCGGATCGTGCAGGCCGTTCGGGGTGACGAAATGCGTGTCGCAAAGTCCGAGCTCCGCCGCGCGCGCGTTCATACGCGCCGCAAACGGTTCCGTGCCGCCGTCGAGAAACCACGCGATCGTGACCGCCGCGTCGTTGCCGCTCGTCAGCATCAGCCCGTACACGAGATCGCGCAGCGTGATCCGCTCGCCCTCCCTGAGATACATCGACGAGCCCTCCGTGCCGACCGCTTCCCGCGGGACCGTGACCGTTTCGTCGAGCCTGCCCGATTCGATCGCAAGCAGCGCCGTCATGATCTTGGTCGTGCTCGCCATCGGCAGCCGTTCGTTCTCATTCTGCGCGAACAGCACGCGGCCGGAATTCGCCTCGATCAGGTACGCCGCCTGTGCCGGAACGGTGTCCGCCTTTGTGCGCCCCGGAAAACCGGAAACGAGCAGGATCAGCGCAAGCAGCGCCGCACGCTTCACGGTTTCTCCTCCGCGTCTTCGCCGCAGTTCTGCGCGCGGATCTCGCGGATCGCGTCGCGGATCTCGGTCATCGCGGTCGGGATCAGCTGTACGAGACGGTCGAGAGTGCTTTCGCACTCGGCGTGCAGCAGCGTGACCTGCTCGCCCTGCATATGCAGGAACGCCTTCGGCGTGATGGAGATGCCCGCGACGCTCGCGCCGAGGAAGGGATAGCCGTTCGCCTCGACGTCCGGCTTGGCCGGTCCGTTCAGGGCCTGCGTCGGGAAATCGCCGCCGCCCGCAAAAAAGCCGAGGCTGACCTTGCTGACCGGGATCACGACCGCGCCTTCGTCACCGTAGATCGGGTTCCCCACGATCGTGTTTACGTCGACGATGTTCTTGAGCTCGCGCATCGTCGTCTGCAGAATGGTTTCAACAGGATGCATCGTTCGTCCTCTTTTCGTTGGATTTACGGGTATTGTTTGCCGATCCGCGCCGCGCTATACGCTTCGGCGCAAGGAAGCCGGAAAGGAGCTTCGGCGGGAACACGATCGTCCGCGCGCGGAGGGAAAGGCGCAGCATCGGCGATTCGGCGATCGCTGCGCGCGCCGAACCGGTCTCGGCGACGCGCGTCGTGAGCATCGAAAGCAGAACGGCAAGCGTTCCCGCCGAAAGCACCGCCTTGTCGGGCTCGCCTGCGATCCCGACCGCGGTCTTCGTGTCCAGCCGCAAAACGCGCACGCCGCGGATCGGGCGGCGCCTGCGCTTTTGCGCGTGCCGTTTCAGCAGAAACACGCGTTTTTTCCCGAATTGCAGGGTGAAATACGGCCTCGAAAACAGATGCAGCCGAAGCTTCAGCGGGATCGGGATCAGACCGAGCAGATATACGCGCGCGCGAACGACGGCGCCGCGAAGGCCGAGCCTTGCCCGCGCGTCGACGATCAGCGGCATGGAAAGCAGCAGGAGCAGAAACAAAAGGATGAACAGCACGACGAGGATCCACATGCTTACAGTTTTCCCCCGCCGCTTTTTTCGCATACAAAAAAAGGACCGCATTTCTGCGGTCCTTTTCAATCGTCCGAGTGTTAACGCATACCCTTGTCGTACGGAATACCTTCCGCCTTCGGCGCGCGGGAGCGCTTGCTCGAGAGCGCGAGAACGATCAGCGAAACGATATACGGGAGCATGTTGTAAACGCTCTTCGGGATGTTCAGATTGTTGAGGAAATCGAAGCCCGTGTACACGCTGCCGAGTGCGCGGAACAGACCGAACAGCAGCGCGGCAAGCACGATGCGGACCGGTTTCCACTGACCGAAGATCATGACCGCCAGAGACAGGAAGCCGAAGCCCGCGACGCCGACGTCGAACTGCCACTGCGAAACGCCCGCCGTGATGTACACGATGCCGCCGAGACCGCCGAGCGCGCCGGAGATCATGACGCCCGCGTAACGCATCTTCACGACGTTGATGCCGACGGATGCAGCCGCCTGCGGATGTTCGCCGCACGCCTGCAGGCGCAGACCGAACTTGGTCTTGTACAGCACGATGTACGAAGCGATCAGCAGAATGACCGCGAACACGAGGAACCAGCTGTACTCGGTACCGGGCGCCATCAGAAGCTTATCCTTGACACCGCTGTAGATGACTTTCGGGGAGTTGTTGGAACCCATCGTTTCCGCGATATTGATGGACTTGACGGCAACCGTTGCAGCCGCCACGCCGAGCATGTTCATTGCGGTGCCGACCAGCGTCTGGTCCGCCTTGAACGTGATGCTCGCAACGCCGAGCAGCAGCGAGTAGATGACGCCCGCCGCGATCGCGACGCCGACCGTGGCCAGCACGACCCAGATCGCCGGGGTGGCTGCGCTCATGTACTTCAGCACCAGCGAGCCGCCCAGCGCGCCGATGACCATGATGCCCTCAAGGCCGATGTTGATGACGCCGGAATGCTCCGAGAAGCATCCGCCGAGTGCGACCAGCGTCAGAACGGAGGTAAAGACCAGCGTATACTGCAGCAAAAGATCCATTATTTCTTACCTCCTTCCGTATTTGCTTCGACAGCTTTTTGCTTCTGAAGCTTGCGCTCATCCGAACGCGCGATCACACGGTTCATCGTCATCTTGAAGAACAGGACGAAGCCGCACAGATAGATGATGATCGCGGAGATCAGATCGGCGATCTGCGGCGGATAGCTCTGCGTGTTGAGGTTCAGCGCGCCGCCGTCGGTGATGTGCTGGATGAAGAACGAGGAGAAGATCGCGCCGATCGGGTTCAGACCGCCGAGGAACGCGCCCGCGATGCCGTTGAAGCCCATGCCCGGAACGGAACTCTGGTTGATGTCCCACTCTTTGAAGCCGGACAGGAAGTACAGACCCGCCGCCGCGCCGGCCAGCGCGCCCGCGATCAGCATCGTCATGATGATGTTGCGCTTTTCCTTCATACCGCAGTACTTTGCGGCGTTCTTGTTGAGACCGGTCGCACGGAGCTCGTAACCGAGCTTCGTCTTTTCCAGCAGGATCCAGATCAGAACCGCAACGATGATCGTGATCGGCAGCGCGATCGTGACCTTGGTATTGCCGTTGAACAGCTTGTCAAGTCCCAGCCGCGGCAGAAGCGCGCCCGGGTTGACCGCTGAGATCTCGATCGTGTCTTTCTTGCCGACCGGCGCGAACGGCGCCATCAGCGCGTTGACCGCATACAGGCTGATCCAGTTCAGCATGATGCCGGAAATGACCTCGTTGACGTTGCAGTACGCCTTCAGAATACCGGAGATACCGGCAAGCAGCGCGCCCGCAAGGATCGCCGCGAGCAGACAAATGTACCACGGCAGCTGAAGCTGAAGCGCGAAGTAGAGGCACGCGCCCGCGCCGATGACGTACTGACCGGCGGCGCCGATGTTGAACAGGCCGACCTTATACGCAAACAGGATCGACAAGCTGCACAGAATGAGCGGCATCGTCTTGACGAGCGTATTGCCGAGCTCTTTCGTACGCAGGCCTGCGCTCTTGCGCGAGAAGAAGTTTTTGAGAACGCCCGTGATCGCCTCGCCCGCGCCCTTCGGCTCGATCAGCAGCAGTACGATGTATCCGACGAGCACGCCGACGATGATGCACAGCAGTGCGGCAATGATCGACTGTACCGCTTTATTCTTCAGGAACTTTTTCATTTCACGACCACCTCGTCTCTCTTCGCGCCGGCCATGTAGAGACCGAGCTCTTCCTGTGTCGTCTTCTTCGGATCCAGTTCACCGACGATCTCGCCCTCGTACATAACGAGGATGCGGTCCGAAACGTCCATGACCTCGTCAAGCTCGAGCGAAACGAGCAGAACGCCGTTGCCTGCATCGCGATGGGCGACAAGCTGCTTGTGAATGAACTCGATCGCGCCGACGTCCAGACCGCGCGTCGGCTGGACCGCAACGAGCAGTTTCGGATTCTTGTCCATCTCACGCGCGACGATCGCCTTCTGCTGGTTGCCGCCGGACATGGATCTGGCCGCGGTGATCGCGCCCTGACCGGAACGGATGTCGAACTCTTCGATCAGACGATCGGTGTACTGACGGATGTTCTTTCTTCTGAGGAAGCCCGCCTTGTTCGTGAATTCCGGCTCGAAATAGCGCTCAAGGACCATGTTGTACTCGAGCGTATAATCGAGAACGAGGCCGTGCTTATGACGGTCCTCCGGGATATGGCCCATACCGGAAATGTTGCGCTTGCGGATCGGCATCCTGGTGATGTCCTGCCCGAGCATCGTAATCTTGCCGGAAACGAGCGGTTCAAGACCGGTGAGTCCGTATACGAACTCGGACTGGCCGTTGCCGTCGATGCCCGCGATGCAGACGATCTCGCCCGCGTGCACGTTCAGGCTGACGTTCTTGACCGCATTGTTCTTGTGGACCTTGGAGGCGACCGTCATGTTCTCGATGCGAAGGATCTCCTCGCCGATCTCCGGTTCCTTCTTTTCTACGTGGAAGTTGACGTTGCGGCCGACCATCATGCGGGAAAGCTCTTCCTTCGTGGTGTCGGCGATGTTGACCGTGCCAATGTACTTGCCCTTGCGAAGGACGGTGCAGCGGTCCGCGGCCTCCATGATCTCGTTGAGCTTGTGCGAGATGAACAGGATGCTCTTGCCCTCGGCCTTGAGGTTCTTCATGATCTGCATGAGCTCGGTGATCTCCTGCGGCGTCAGAACGGCCGTCGGTTCGTCGAAGATCAGGATCTCATTGTCGCGGTAAAGCATCTTGAGGATCTCGGTACGCTGCTGCATGCCGACCGTGATGTCCTCGATCTTGGCGTCCGGATTGACCTGCAGGCCGTATTTTTCGGACAGCTCCAGAACCTTCTTGCGCGCTTCCTTCTTCTGCAGGAAGCCCATCGTGTTCGGCTCGACGCCCATGATGATGTTGTCCAGGACGGAGAAGACCTCGACCAGCTTGAAGTGCTGATGCACCATGCCGATGCCCAGCGCGTTCGCGTCGTTCGGGTCGTTGATCTTTACGATCTTGCCGTCCTTCTTGATGATGCCCTCCTCCGGCTGATACAGACCGAACAGAACGCTCATCAGCGTGGATTTTCCCGCGCCGTTTTCACCCAAAAGCGCGTGGATCTCACCCTTTTTCAGCTGAAGCGTGATGTTGTCATTTGCGATGATGCCCGGAAAACGCTTGGTGATGTTGAGCATCTCGATGGTGTACTCGGGCTGCGCTTCGTTCTGAACGGGAACATTCGCATCGGGTTTCGTTTCCAATCTCACTACCTCCATCCTCGATTTTTATGCATTCGTATGCACCTTATCACGTTTATTTTAGCATATCATATATCGTTTTTCAAGAGCGATATTCGGATTTCAGGACACAACCTGCCGATTTTCGTTCGTTCTTTCCGCGGGGCAAAACAAAAAGGGCCCGGTGGAACCGAGCCCTTTGATCGGGTTAAGATTAGCCCTTGATGTTGCCGTACGGATTGACGGTGATGGTGGTTGCGGGCATATCGCCGATCGCGTTGGAAACGGTGATTTCGCCTGCAAACATCTTCGCGACGAGCGCCTTGTAGTCATCCTGGGTGAAGGAATCTGCCCACTGGGTGGACTCCATCGGGATCTGGACATAGTTCGCGGTCGGATCTTCGCCGTTCACAAGACCGAGGGTAAGAATCTGACCAGCATACTTCGACCAGTTGTTGTTAAGAACGACATCCTTCAGCGTGTCCTTAACGGTCGCAGCCAGACCCTTCATTGCGGAAGTAACGGTCATGCCTTCGCCGCCGAGACCTGCGATGATCGCAGCCTGGTCGACGTCGACGCCGATGACCTTCGCGCCGTCAACCTTCTTGGCCGCTTCAACCGCGGAGGTGTAGATGCCGCCGCCGCAAGCGAAGACGACTTCAACGCCCTTGGTCTGATACCAGGTATCCATGTAAGCGGTGATATCCGGATCGCCGAAGAACTGGTTGCCGTAGACGTACTCAACGGTCACCTGGTCCGCAATGCCGAGCTCAACAGCCGCCGCATCTGCGCCCTGGACGAAGCCGTAGCCGTAACGGATAACCGCCGGAACCGCCATGCCGCCGAGGAAGCCGAGGTGCTTATAGCCCAGCTTGACCGCCGCGTAGCCCGCCATGTAGCCGCAAAGCTCTTCCTGGTAGACCGCGCAGTAGGTGTTGCTCATGTCGATGAAGTCGGCAAGATTCCAATTGTCGGGATTGTAGTCATACTGCTGACCCGCTGCGGTGACCGCTGCTTCGAGCAGATCGCCCAGACCGACGTCCAGCGCGATGAACTTAACATCCTTGTACTTCGGAGCAACTTCAACGATGGTGCCTGCAAACGCATAACCCGGCATAACGATTACGTTGTAGCCTTCGTCGATCGCAGCTTCAACCGCGGAAACACGCTCTGCAGTGCTGTCGCCGGACGGCTTCTTGTAGGTGAATTCCACTTTGTTCGCTTCGCAGAATTCCTTGCAGCCTTCATAGGTCGCCTGGTTGAAGGACTCGTCGGTGATGTCGCCGTAGTCCGTGACCATTGCAACTTTGTACTCTGCTGCTGCCTGTTCGCCTTCCTTCTTTTCGCCGCATGCGACGAGTGCAAGGACCATTACGAGAACCATCAGCATCGCAATGATTTTCTTCATAGTTGTTTCTTTCCTCCTGATTCATTTTCCTGTTTTGTGCAGGATGATAAATTTGCACGCCATACGTACGGACGTATTATAACAGATACAAATCCAGAATGGAAGAGGATTCTTTCATTTTTTTTCAAAAAATTTTGTTCTTTGCGGGTAAAACAAAAGCCGGTCGCGGTTGCGGTCGGCTTTGTTTCCGTGGTTTTCCGGACGAAGATTACTCTTCCTCTTCCGCCTTGAAGTTCGCAAACAGGCTCGCCAGAGAGGTGGTCGTCTGCGTGACCGGGGGCAGTTCGTAATCGCCGTCCTCGGAGTTGCGGCGGCGGCGATCCGGACGGGATTCACGGCGTTCGCCGTTCTCCTGCGTGCGGCGCGCACCGCGCTCCTCACGCTCCTTGTTCTGCTGCTCACGCTGCGCTTCGCGCTGTGCTTTGCGCTCCGCGTTGATGCGCTCGCGCTCCGCTTTCTCCGCCGCGAGCTGCTCCGCGATCTCGGGGTTCTCCTCGATCAGAGCGTCCTTGCGGGAAAGGCTGATGCGCTTTGCTTCGACGTTGACGTCGAGCACCTTGCAGCGAACGATGTCGCCGACCTTGATCTCGTCTTCGACCTTCTCG
>JAEEGL012894930.1_pt1 | contig 19010 bp, 16 predicted proteins | sample 9134231 | NCBI WGS metagenome assembly JAEEGL01 (sample SAMN16246548, study PRJNA631951) | gut metagenome | biome: gut microbiome; feature: rumen; material: fiber-attached | host: Bos | place: Iran: Karaj | collected 2018-10 | reverse complement strand
GCCTGCCGCCGAAGACGTCCGTGCGCCTCGAGGAATACGTGAACTACTTCCGCTATTCCTATCCGCAGCCGACGGGCGGCGATCCGATTGCGGTGGACTGCGAAATGGCGGACTGTCCGTGGAACAAGGCGCACAAGCTTCTGCGCCTCGGCGTGCAGGCGAAGCAGATCGCGTCCGACAAGCTGCCGCCCTGCAACCTGACGTTCCTCATCGACCGTTCCGGATCGATGAACAGCAACAACGGGATGTCGCTGCTCAAGACTGGACTGAACATGCTCGTGGACAAGTTGCGCGACTGCGACCGCGTCTCCATCGTCACCTACGCCAGCGGCACGGAAGTGCTGCTCGAAGCCACGCCCGGCTCGGAGAAGAAGAAGCTGCACAGCGTGATCAATTCGCTGAGGGCGAGCGGCTGCACCTACGGCGCCGGCGGACTGCAGCTCGCCTACGACGAGGCCAAGCGCAACTTCGACAAGTCCGCGAACAACCGCGTGATTCTCGTGACGGATGGCGACTTCAACGTGGGCATCTCGTCGCCGAAGGAGCTTGAGGAGTTCATCGAGGCGAAGCGCAAGAGCGGCATCTTCCTTTCCGTAATCGGCGTCGGGTACGGCAACTACCAGGACGCGAGCATGAAGAAGCTGGCCGACGCCGGCAACGGAAACTACGCCTATCTCGATTCGGTGCTGGAGGCGAAAAAGGTGATGCTGACCGAATTCGGCGGCACGCTCTTCACCGTGGCGAAGGACGTGAAGGTACAGATCGAGTTCAATCCCGCGCAGGTGGCGGGCTATCGCCTGCTCGGCTACGAAAACCGCCTGCTGAAGGCGAAGGACTTCAACGACGACCAGAAGGACGCCGGCGAGATCGGGTCCGGCCACACCATGACGGCATTCTACGAGATCATCCCTGCCGGTGCACAGGAGACGCCAGTCGCCTCAGTGGACGACCTCAAGTACCAGAAGCGGACGGCCGTCGAGAGTGCGGAGGTCTTCACCGTGAAGATGCGCTGGAAACAGCCGGACGGCGACACGAGCCAGGTGAAGGCAATCGCGAAGACGACGAAGGACCTTGTTCGGAAGGAGCCCAGCGAAGACTTCCGCTTCGCCTCCTCCGTCGCGGAGTTCGCACTCATCCTTGGCGATTCGCGCTTCAAGGGCGATGCTTCCTTCACGAGCGTGCTGGAACGCGCCCGTAAGGCGAAGGGTTCCGACGACGAAGGCTATCGCGCCGAATTCATCCGCCTGGTGGAGCTGGCCGAGCTCCTGAAATAAGCCGCCAGCCGCAATCACAGCAATGATCCAATCACATTTTTCGATGGAATAATGTGATTGGATGTCATTTGCCCCCCTGAAGAATCAATTGGAAAATGGGACTGTGCGGCAATGCCGTTTCTAGCAACGCTTATGGCAGACAACATGCAAGCAACTGATTGCGGGCGATGTCCATCGCGGACATCGTACCCTTGTCCGCCGCCTCCTTCACGATAGCATCAACCTTGGCAAGCATGGCAGTATCGCCCCTGAAGCGGTTGCGGAGCCACATGACGAGCCGCACATCCTCATAGCCCATGTCCGCCGCAAGCTGACGCCGCGAAAGAAGCGCAGCGTCGTTGTCGAAGTCCACATAGAGCGAAGCGTAGTCGTCGTAGCGTCCTGGCGTGGTGAAGTCGTTTGAATCGAACGGGCTTCCCGCCGCCTGAGTCATGTGCCAGAACGTCGCAATCTCGCGGTAGCCGTCGCGCATGTTCTGCCAGTAGTCGCGCCGGTACGCGCCCGGTCCCGTTTCCTTGGACTGGATTGAATACGTCCACACTTCCTTCAGTTTCTGCGCCGCAACGAGGCGTTTCTTCTCATCCGTCACCGCTGGACGATAGAGTTCAATCACGTCATACACTTCCGCAAGACGCGGCAAAGCCTTGTCGATGGCTTTCGACTCCAGAAACGTCGGCAACGGATCGGTCATGGTGAGATTCGCCGGGTCTTCTTCCTTGATCGTCTTCGCCGCATAATAGGTGCGGCTGATCTTCGACTTTGAAGGCGGGGCGTCGATGTCGCCGGACGGCTCGTCCACCGTATACCAGTAAATGCGATCCTTGCCTATTCCATAGCGCTCTTTCACGTGCGCCGCGAAGTCGCGCACCTGCGCCTGAACGCCCTTCTCCCACTTTCCGTCTCCAGGCACGCAACGCCGCCCGGGTGCGTCCATCGGGCACCACCACGAGATGTCAAGCGCCATGTACACCCAAAGTTTCATCCGCTCGCGCGGCAAACCTGCCGCCAGCACAGCGTCGAGATGCCGGTCCAGCCGGCTGAAATCCTTGACGCGGAACTTCCCGTCGAGTCCCTCTCTCGGCTCCGAGTAGCATCCCGGATTCACATAGACGACATTGTAGCCTCTGTCCACAAGGAGCTTGATCGTCTTCTCCACGTTCCGGCCCTTGGCGTGCGTCGATCCAACGTAATCGTATCCGGCGCGATCGACTGCGACCTCATCCAGATCGACATCCACGACCTCGACCTCAAGTTTGGACGCTTCGTCCGAAAAACCAGGCATCGCCTTTTTGAGGGAAAGCGTCCCTTTGTACGAACCGGCAGCAAGTCCGTGCGTGTCGAGTTCGAGGTAGATCGGCACCGTTTCCCCAGGCGCAAGACGCAGCAGTCCGTTCATCGGCAGCGGCATGACTGGATCGTACAGGGGACGCCCCACCCTGTCCGCAATGGCGAAACCCTGAGAAATGAGACAGTTGGCAGTTGGTAGTTGGCAGTTGGTAGTTGATGGTTTCCCGCTGCCGGTGTGGGGTTCGCCTGTGATCTTGAACTGGCCGACAAACGGCTTTTCCGTCAGATTCGCGGCCGCGAAGACGGCGACGGCACGCGAGTTCCTGGCCGCCCTAATGCGGATGGTTTCAATCGGATGCGACTTCTCGTCCGGCGCCATCTTGTTTCCCCACGGATTGTTCGGGCGGAACAGCAGCATCGACTTGCCGGCGAGAGAAGCCGATATGATTGTCTTGTCGAGATGGGAGAGCAGTGCCTTTAGCGAAGAGAACTTTTCCGGATCTGAGCCCTGCTCTTCAACGGCCCGCTTGGCATCGGCAAGCGCACGCGTCATCTTTTCCGAAGAACGGGCATCGCCGCCGCGCACGGATTCGACGCGCTTCTGCACGTCCGCTATCCGTCGCTCGAAATATGCCTTCGTTCCGCCAAATATCGCCGTGCCGAAGGCGTCGATGTTGCTGAACTTCCCGCCAACCGCCGCCCAGGTGGACAGTCCGCTGCACGTCTTTCCACAACGGGTGAAGTTTATCCCGAACTCGTCGCCCGGACGAAGTTCCCTTGCGAACACCTCCGAGAACGGTATTTTGAACGTCACCGAAAAACCGTTCGCAATATCCTTCGCCTCGGCCGTCGCCCGGGTCTTCCACTTGCCGTCCGGCACGTCCGGCGAGAGATTTCGCCGAGCCGCAAAATTCCCTGCCGCATTTGCCGAATACTGGTAATAGACGGTCGATTCCAGCGACGGCCTTATGAAGAGCTCCACGCCGTCACCCGCCCACGCGCTGGAATCGTGCTTCTCCGCGACCATGCCCTCGGGGACGGGATTGTCGATCGTGACCGTGATGTGCTTTCCGTCGATCGCCACCTCCGCCGTGGACGCCGCCGCGACGAACTTGTCTTCGGCGCTCACCATAAGGCCTAGCGCATCCCCCTCATGGTCAAGGACGCGAAAGCGACCTGTGGACCCTTTCCCGCATCCATCCAGCATCAGGACGTCTTCAGCGGCGGAAACGCCGACCGCCGCAAAGGCTGCCGCAACGATCATCACCAGATAGCGCATATATCTTTCCTTCCGTTTCGCGGCGCGATGGAGTCAACGCGCCCTACTTGAACGAGACAGCTATGCCCGAGCCGCGAACACGGACGTGGCCGCCGCGATTGCCGAGCGAAATCGAATCGATCTCCCAGGCGTCGCACTCCGAATCCAAACGCGTGAGCGTAACGGTGTTTGACCCCTGCCGCAAGAAACGCGACTTCACGCCCACCTCGACGAGATTTCCCGAATCCACGGCAAACTCGTTGACCGGCGCGTAAGCCTCCGTGTAATTGACGATCCTTTCGCCGTTTACGTACACCGCCAACGCAACGTCAGGCGATTCCCCGGTTGAAGCGATTCGCAGAAGCTGGTTCTTAACCTCCGATGCGTCAAGATCGAACGTGACCGTCAGGCTGCCACCCGCCGCGACGACATCGGGGGCGTCCCTGAAGTCAGCATTCGCGGGATACGTGTAGCTCGACGCGGCACTGCCGCGGAACTCGGCCGTGCTGCCGTTCTCCACGCCGATGCGCATGACATCGGGCCGCGGGAAACCGAAAACGGCCTTTACATCGTCTGCAGACAGCGCATACTGCCAGATCGCCGCCTGATGCACCCAGCCCCGGAAAAAGGTCGTCCATGTGGACGAGAACGTCGCCGAAGCATTCCTGTCAGCACCAAGATCGAACCGGCGCATAGAAGTTCCGCCGCAGTTTCCAAAACTACGGCTCCCCAAGTAGGAGAACTCGCCCCCCTCCACGCAGGTGTACACGTAACCATAGTTATTGCTGACGACAACAGCCATGTCGATCCACTTCCCCTTCGCGAGCCGGTTCCGGACCTCGCCGCTCTGCGTTTCGGTAAAATAGTAACGCCCCTTGTTTCCATCGAGGGTTATGGACAGGTTATCGGGATCCGACCCCGTGAGGCGCACAGATATACCCCTTCCTACAGTCCAGTCATAGTCCACGTTGAACACTTCCGCGACGCAATTCGTCGGGTTCTGGAACGCATCGATCTTAAACCGTACGAACGCCGTGTAGTTCACGGAATTGGTTATGGGGAAGATAGACGTTCTGGCAAATCCGCCCTTGCCTTGAATGACACCGTTCGCATTCGTCTGCGACGCCTGGTTGAAATAGATGCACTTCTCGCCGGCAAGCGTTGCACCGCTGCACGGGCAGACGACATCGACCGTGGTGTGTACGACATTGCCTGCGGGGCCTTGTTCATTCCACTTGTGCGCAGATGAATTGGGATAGGCCGTACGCAGCACGTCGCGGAACACGCTGCCGTCATCGCGGTACCAGCGGTAGGCGCCGGCGAACGGATCGCCCGCGACGCCAGACGCATCGAACACATCCCCTTCCGCCACGACAAGCGACAGGCAGTCGATCTCCATCTTCCCCGCGTTCGCGTCCGTCCGCGTCACGGTGAGCGTGTTCGCGCCGGACACGAAGAATCCGCCGGGGACCGTCACGGCAGCACTCTGCCCGGCGGCGGACGCCACATTCTCGGCGACCGTGCGCCCGTTCACCGAAAGGCCGAAAGCGCCGGACGCGGAACGGGACGTCGTCTTGAACTTGAACGTGCGCATCTTCGCAGATGTGGCGGCGTCAAGATCGAAGTTCACGGTCACGGCAGAATTGGCGGACGTGAGTTCGTTCGTCATGTTCCGCCAGTCATTCACCGTTCCCACGTTTGCCGCGCCACTCCCGGCGAACTCAAGCGACATGTCGTTCGCGACGCCGATCTTCCAGTCGTCGCCATCGGCGCATCCGTCGCAAAATGCGTTCAGGACCTCGTCGCGTGAAAGCGCGCGATCCCATACTGCAACCTGCTGGTACCAGCCGCGGAATGCCGACGTCGAAGACGAAGTGGCGGCCGTGCCGATTCCCTTCATGTCTGCCGGACCTCCTATCGCGAGTTTGTACAGGCCGTATGTGCCCGAAGTAAAACCGGCGTCCTTGTCTCGCATGCCAGTGTACAATTCGCCGCTTTCCGTCTTGTAGTAGAGGTAGTTGTTCCTGCCGTTGACGACAAGCGCCATGTCAACCCACTCGCCTGCCTTCAAGGTTTTCGTGGAGTCGCTCTGCATGTCCGTGAAATCCTCCGCATCGCCGCCGTGGTGGGCCCGAACCCACAAGTTGTCCGCCGGGCCATGCAACTGCAGCGACACGCCCGATCTCGCGCTGTAACCATAGCCGAGTTCAAGCAGCGTGATCTGCCCTGTCCCTTCGGGATCGGGATTGACACGAGACTCCAACTTGAAGCGTACCATCACCGTGTAGGGCATCCTGTTGGTCGCCGCCACCGGCTGCTGGAGGTTGATAGCCGACGTGCTGGCCTTGGTCGTATCCTCATTCAACGGCTGCTTGAAGTGGATGACGGAACGGTTCTTCAGCGTCTTGCCGGCATACGGCGCCGGCACGTCGATCGTCTCGACCATGATATTTGCACGAGCTCCACCAATTGTGAATGTATCGCCCGCAGGATTCGAGGCAGAGCCTATGTAGAGCGCGTTGGCGAACTCATAATTATCGAGATAGGCGTTCGACGCCTGCCGCGCGGCACGGAAGTAGAACGCCGCGTCGTCGAAGGCATTGGCGTTGCCGTTCGCGTCCGCCGCCGGCTTGATCGAAAAGCGGGCTTCGTCCTCGGCGGCGTTCTGCGCCGCCTCGTAATACGAGAGTTCCCTGCTGTAAAGTCGCACAGCTTTGATCTTGTAGAGAGCGGTGTCCATGCCTACTGTCAACGTGTCTGTCAGGCTCTCCGCCGCATTCCAGAATGCCGTCTGAAGCGTCGCGAACTCCGAACCGTCAACCGCAATGCTGCCGCCATTGGACTTCGTCCTGAGCGAATACGAGTGGAAACGGCAGATGAACTGCTTGTTGTTCCAGTCGCAGCGCCGCACAGGGGCGCCGGCGAACTGGCGCTTGGATCCGTCGTAATAGACGCCGCCGACGACATGATTCGCACCGACCTGCCGGAAATAGAGGCTGATGCGCGGATTGGCGGCCAGCATCCTTGCAGACGTCAAGGTTGTGTCAAGCGACTCGTCGGCCGCACAGACCACCTCCAGCGTCAGGTTTGTGCCCGACGCGTCCGTGAGGCACGATATGCCCGAGACGCTCCCCGTCACATGATCGAATGTCATCGTGTCCGCGCCGACGGTCAAGCCAGAACCGGGAAGCGTCAGGTCGTGGTTGTTCCCGGAAAGATCCCTCCACACCGTAGGCGAATCCGAATGCGAACCCACGCCAGCATTATCGATCGCATCGTAGCGCAACACGAGCCCGTCCGTCACATACGCGCCAAAGGCGGATGTCGCAAAAAGAAACATGGTTCCCAATACAAATAGACGTCTATTCATGCCTATGTCTCCTTGTTTTTTGGGTTAAACTATACCAAATTCCCATCCTTGGCACAACCCGACCTTTGGAGGGTATCGTGATTATGCAATATATGGTATAAATCGCGGCGGACATGGTGGCAGTTGCGCCCATTTGCGCAGAATAGCCAATAAACACAAGGGCGAACGCAATCACGCCCAAAAAATATTTTCTTGAAAATGGTGGTAGAGGGTTGCAATCGAGGCCGAGATTGTGCTATACTCTGCGGCGTTTAAGGCAAGTTGCGGAAACTTGCGGAAACTAAAACACGAACGCAGAATGGAGGTCGAACACCATGAAGCACAAGGCGAAAGAAAACACGCGGCGCGGGAATCATGCCGGACGGCTTGAACTGCGCGGCAAGAAGTGGCTGGCCATTTGGATGGTCGGCGGCAAGCGTCAGAGCCAATCAACGGGCGAGACGGACAGGGCGGAGGCCGAGAAATGGCTTGCGCGGAAACTTGAAAGCGTCCGCACGGCTGACGGCATGAAGCGGCTCGACAAGGACGCGGCCACAATACAGGCGATGCAGAAAACCGTCCTCGGCGCGGCTTTCGCGGAGATCGAGAAGAAAAAGGCGGCACTTGCCGACGGCATGGCCGCGCTCCGCTTCGACGAGGCGTGGACGGCGTATGTGAAAACGCCGAAGCGCAAGGCGGTGACGGAAAAGACGCTTGCGCAGATGGAGGCTCGGTGGCGGGGCTTCAAGACGTGGATTGCGAAGAATCACCCGGACGCGACGGAGTTGCGGCAGGTCACGCCGGAGATCGCGGCGGAATACGCGGGCGAGATTCGCGGCGAATACGTGCCGATGTCCTACAACATGGTTCTCGCGGCATTCCAGCAGATTTGGACGCGGCTTGCGGCGGAGATACGCGGCTCGGGCAATCCGTGGACGCGGGAACATTTGCCGAGGCTGGATGCAGGGGAATCGGAGCGGCGCGACATTACCGACGAAGAGCTGGAGCGGATATTCGAGGCGGCGCGCAAGGTGATACCGCCGTTGCACGAGCTTTTTACGGTCATGCTCTACACGGGCGCACGGCTGGGCGACTGCGCAAAGCTCGAATGGCGGCACGTCGATCTCGTGCGCGGCTTCATCTCATTCGTGCCGCAGAAGACGCGCCGCTTCAAGACGTGGGTGAAGATTCCCATATTGCCGCCGCTTCGGGCGATGCTTGAATCATTCCCGCACGACAGGCGGACGGGCTACGTCATGCCCGACGTGGCGAAGGAGTACGAGGCCGGGCGGCTTTCGGGCATGATTACGCAGTTCTTCAAAAAGCGGTGCGGTATCGAGACAAGCCGCAAAACGGAGGTCGGCAAGCGGCGACACGCCGTAGTGACGGCGCACAGTTTCCGGCATACCTTCATCAGCAAGGCGGCGAACGCCGGGATTCCGTTCGCCATTGTACAGGCAATCGTCGGGCATTCCACGGCGAAACAATGCAAGCACTATTTCCACGAAAACGAGGACGCGACGCTTCGGGCGTTCGCGGCGTTTCCGATACGCAACGCGCCCGCCGCCTTGCCGCTTCGCGGCGGCGAGGTGATAGATGCCGAGGCGGTGGAGGTCGCGCCGCCGTGCGCGGCGGGCAAGGCCAAAACGCGCCGCGCCGCGCTGGAGGCGTTGCTTGCCGAGATCGCGGCGGACGGCGACGATGCGGAACGCATGGCGGCGGCGGCGTTGCTGGCGGCTTGTGCGAAGGAGCTGCGGGGCGAATGACGCGGACGTGCGCAGAATCGCGCAGGACGCGCCGTGGCGGGCTTGTGGCGCGTTCCGCGCTTGCGGGCGCGGGAACGCCCGCGACTGGCGCGGGAACGCCCGCGACTGGCGCGGACGCTTCTACGGGGCGTTTTCGCGGCGTTGCGCGATGCGGCGCGATATGGTACAATGTGAGGCGTTTTTCGGCAAGTGCCGGACGGGAAGTCGAACACCCGAACCGCGAACACCAAAAAACAATTTGCGCCTTGCGCAATCGGTTCACCCTCGCGGGTGTGTTCGACCCGGTTGCGCGGGGCGTTTTTCATGAGGTCGAACACATGAACACGAACAAGGCGATGGAATACGAAAACCTCCCTAAAGAGGCACAGGCGGCGGCGCGGCGGATTGCGAAGCGCACGGGCGAAACGCCCGAGCAGGTTGCAAGGCGCACGGCGCGGTCGCTGACGTGCCGCCGGGCGGAATGCCGCAAGCGCGACATTCTCGGCACGGGCATGACGGGGCGCGAGGCGTTGCGGCGCATTGCGCGGCGCGACGGAATCAGCGAGGGCGAGGCGTTGCGGCGCGAGATCGCGGCACACCGCGCCGCCTCGCGCCGGGGTTCGCTCTACCGCGCCGACATAATGGGCTGACGCGTGGCGCGGTAGTGGATGCAGGGCGACGGCGGAAACGCCGCCGCTCTTTTTTTCATTTCCCCTATTGCGCCAATAAGCGCAATTTGGTATTATACGCGGCGTTGGGACAGTTTACCCGACCGAAAGCGCGGCGACATGGCGCGGCTAATCAGAAGCGACTAACTGATTGCAACCGTGGTTCTTGCACTCCCACGGCGGGCAGTTCCGCGCCCGTAAGCGGTGAAGTTTTGGCGTTTCGTTAGAGCGATCCGGCTGCAAGTTCAGACGGCAGAAACGACAACGGGCGGGCTACGTACACCCGGCGGCGCAATCTCTTTCATCTTCACGCCGCGAAGAGACACCCGAAAAATCAAGGGGTGTGTCATGCAGGGTAGAAACTTCGTGCCGCTCACCGTTGCGGCGACCGAGCTGGGCGTTTCCTATCGGTCGTTGCAACACCTAATCAAGAGCGGCGAGATCCCGGCGGTCTATCCGGGAGCGAACGCGCAACGCGCAAGGTATATCGACCGCGACGTTTTGGAAGCGGCGAAACAGCGGCGCGGCGGCGCAGTATATGAAACACGCGAATTGCGCCCGGCCACGGCGTGAAGGGAGCGCGACAATGCCGACCGAGTTCATGCAAGCGTATCTCGCCGCAACCGATGAGCAACGCGCCGCCGCGCTCGACGCGCTTCAAGGCCGCACGTCCGCAGGGCTTGCGAGATGTGAGCCGATTCCGCGCATACTTTCCGCCGAGGCGGTGGCGGAGCTGACGGGGCTCGACAAGCGGAGCCTCCGCAGTTATGCAAGCAAGGGGAAATTGCGCCGCGCCTATTTCGGCGGGGCTGGCAAGCGTTCCAAGGGGTACACCGAGGAAAGCGTCCGCGCCTTTATCGAGGCGGCGGGAAACAACAACACCAACAACACAAGCAAGGAGTAATCAAATGTCCATCGAAGTTAGAAGCAGCATGACGCTCGAGGAACTTTACAAGGAACACAACGAGCGCATGAAAGCCGAGCCCAAGACCGAGCCCAAGACCGAACGCGCAATCAGACTTGAAACAACGGGCAAGGATGATGAAAAGCGTTATAAGGTGATTGACTGCCCGATGCTGTTCCGCCCGGGTGAAGTGCGGCTCGTATGTGGCGAAGAAGCGCAGGACGAAGAATAGACGGGAGCGCAGAAAATGAAAACCGCACAGAAAAAGAGCCGCAGTAGGGCTTGCCCAACTGCGCAACCGAAGAGCCGCAGTAGGGCTTGCCCAACTGAACAGGCAAGGCGGCGCGACTTCGCCGTTCAATGGCTTTCCCCGTGGATGCTGAAAACGCCTCTTGCGAATGACGATCTATACGGGAAGGTCTGCAACGACCCCGACATCGACGCGCTTGCGGATTCTGTCAAGCGGCGCGGCATACTTCAACCGCTGATAGTCAATCGGCAGGGGCTGGTCATGTGCGGAAACCGCCGCATGGTTGCGGCTTGCCGCGCAGGGCTTGACGAGGTGCCGTGTTTCGTGCGCGACATTGCCGAGGACGATCCGGAGTTCGCCCGGTTGCTTGTGGAATGCAACGAACAGCGCGACAAGGGCTTCGACGTGAAGATGCGCGAGAGCGGCGTGAAGAGCATACAGACCGCGCCGCAGAGATGGCTTTCAAGGCAACGGCTGGACGCGGAGCTGCGGCAGTTTTCGGGAAGCATAATCGACCCGTTTTCCGCAGATGCGGGGCGCAAGCGCAAGGGCATAACGCGGGCGCGGCAGTTCGCGGACGCGGTGATTGAGATATGTTGCGACTGCCGTATGCGCGGCATACGCCCGACGGTGCGGCAGGTTCATTACTTGCTGTTGAACAATCCGCCCGTGAAGGACACGCAGACCGGGGCGCGGTACGCGAACGACGAGGCGAGCTACAACGCATTGACAAACATTGCGGCGCGGTTGCGCGTGTGCGGTGAGCTTCCGTTCGACGCGTTCGCTGACGCGACGCGGCGGTTGCGCAACTGGGAGACGTTCCGCGACGCGGCTGGCTACGTGGGGGAGGCTATGGGGCGTTTCGGTTCCGATTTCAGACGGAACATGATGCAGTCGCAAGACGCGTTTTTCGTTGCCGCCGTGGAGAAGGAAACACAGGCCGCGATATTTGAGGAGCACATTTTCAGGCACTATCCCGGTATGCCGCTCATGGTGTGCCGGGGCTTCGCTTCGCTTTCGCTTGCGTTCGACGTTTACTCGGCGTTCCGCGAAAGCGGCAAGCGGCGCATGGTGCTCGTGGTGCTTTCCGATTGCGACCCGTGCGGCGAAGGGATCGTCCGCGACATAGTCGAGAATCTGCGTGAGATCGGGATCGACGCGAACGACATGAGCATTGTACGCGCAGGGCTGACGCACGACCAGGCGCGGCGGCTGAACGCGAGGCCGCAACCGATAAAGCGCAACGGCAAGGCCGGGGAGACGGTGGCGGCGCGGTTCGAGGCGCGGCACGGAACGAGCGACGTTTACGAGCTGGAGGCCGTGCCGCCGGACGCGTTGCTGGATATATTCGACGATGCGGTGCAGTCGCGGCTTGACATAGGCGCATACAACGCCGAAGTCGAGGCCGAGGCGCACGACGCGGAGTGCATATTGGCGGCACACGCAAAAATCACCGCCGCGCTGGGGATGCGATGAGCGACAATCCCACAATGCCGCCGCGAATGCCGCGACGCGACCCCGCACGATGGGCGGTGGATCTCGCCCGTGCCGCCGTAGCGGGTCGGATAGACGCGCAACGGGCGCGGGCTATGCTGGAGGAACGCGCCGCAAGCGTGGACGCGAAGACCGCCGCATGGATGCGTCACCGCGTGGCCGCGCTGATTCTGAACGTGTTGCCGCCGGACGCGCCCGGAATCGTCGCCGGGTGCGTTGCCGATGCGGAGGCGCGGCTTGCCGCAGTCGGCGGTCTGTTGCCGTATGCGCCGGGATGGGTGCGGGAGACGCGCGGGCATGGCGGCGAACGTGCGCGGCTTTACGCCCGGCTCTATTTCTTCGCGGACGCGCTGGGGGCGGACGGGCGCGACTTCATCATGGCGCGTTGCGTGGCGGCGCGGCTCTTCGATGCCGACAGCGGCGATGTCGCGGCATTCATCGGCAAGGCGACGCGGCGCGGCTTCATGGTGCGCACGGGCGGAGGCAGACAGCGCGGCGGATGGAAGACCGCGCACGTTTACCGCATTGCGGCTTGCGGCGGGATTCTCGACGATGCGCGTTTTCTGATTCATGGCTTGCTGGCGGAACGCTTGCCGGAGATCGCTGGCGGAGGCAGATGCGGACTTGCGCAGGAGGTCACGGGGGTATATAGGAACATTCGCGCCGAAGGGGGTATATAGGAACATGGGGTATATAGGAACATTTTGCGGAAGCGCGGCGCGGGTATATAGGAACATTCGACACGCCGAAAAATGTTCCTATTATAGTATGTCTGATGGTATGTATTGAGTGATGATTTCCCTCTCGCGTGTGCGCGTGTGCGCACGTGCGCGGGAGTGGCAGAAACTAAACAGGAGTAAAGCGATGAGAAAACAGAAAGCGACCAAAACGAAAGCGCAGAACGCGGCGGCGACGATCCCGCCGCGCAAGGTGCCGCCGCCCGGCAAGCGGTGGATTATCAACGTGCCGAGGGGGTGCGTCGTGTTCTTCCCGATGAAGATGCTGGGCGGGGCGTTGCGCCGTTCGCTGGAAGCGGAGGCGGCGGCGAAGTTCGGAACGCGCAAGCGGTAGGGACAGACCATGAACTGCACACCCGAGAAATGCCCACACGCCGCGCTCATGAAGCGTGCGCGTATGGCTTGCCTCGGGTGCGACCACACGACCCCGGCGGGTCATGGCGGCGTTATTTCCCTCGATGCCGCAGGTGAGCGGGTCGTGGATGGCTTGCGGATTCGTGAAGATGCGCATTGCGGGGAACCTTGCACGGCGACGCTCGATCTGCACGACGAGGACGCGTTGCGGAAACTTCTCGCGACGTTCGCTGCGTTCGGCAGGAGCGATATATTGGTATGCTGGCACTTGCTGAACGGGCGCGGGCCGAAGGAGATCGCAAAGGTCGAAAGGGTGACGCGACAGGCCGCGCACGTCAGAATCATGAGCACGCTTCGCCGCTTCCCGATGCTGGCCGCATTGTACGAGCCGATGCAGAAAACACGGCGAAAAACGCGGGGGGATGTGCCTCCCCCCTCCCCCCCCCCCATAGGTACTGTCACGCCTCGGGAATCTTCGCCCTGGGGGCGAGGTGCCGCAATAAAATCGCGTGCGTTTTTTATACAAAAAAATTGCGAAAGGAAAGGCATGGCATGAGTGCAAAATTTACAGAAGAGCAGATGATCGGGATTCTCGACGGGTTGGCAGACGGGTTGCCGATATGTGCGCTGGCCGGGATTGCCGGTGTTTCGTTGCCTACATTGATGAACAAGTTATACAATCCCGCTTTTCTGCGGCAGCTCATTGAACCGTTCTGCAAATAAGACGAGCTTACGCTGGATTATCTTGAACGGCTTGAATGCTGGTATCGGAAAGACGGCGAACGGCTGACGGCATACAGGTTGCGTCATACTGTTGCAATGGCAATCCGCAAACGATTCCATGAAGAGGATGCGGCGGAACAGGCGCGGGCGAAGCGCAAGGGCGCATGGCTGGAACGCGGCGGCGTGCGCTGGATGTGGAATGCGGCGGAAAGTCGATGGCAGTCATTGTCGGGGGAATGGTGGCGCGGGTGCATAGGCGGGGAGTTGCCATGTTCGATTGCGGCGATGGTTTGACTGGCGGTCTGCAATTGGAGCGGTGCGCACTTCGCGCCCCGCAGGAACAAGAAAGGAAAACCGAAAGATGAACCTAAAGAACAAGGATCAGAAATACTCGCTCATGAAGGCCATTGCCGCGATGTGCGACGGCAACGGCACGCGGGGCGGGATTGAAAACGAACTCTCCGACGAGATGAAGGTGCGCGACGCGACCGGGCGGCTTGCGCAGATGGAGGGGATTGTATTGCCCGACATGCGGCTTTTGCGTGATGCCGGGATCGTTTCCCGCGACGTGCCGGACTACTTCGGCACGGGCGACAACTACGGCGGCGGTCATAACGTGATTTCGACCGACCTCATGCTGGGGAACTTCATCGGTGCGCTCACGGCCAAGACGGCATTGGGCAAGGCGGGAATCATGCGCCTCGAGGGATTGCAGGGCGACGTCGCTATTCCGAAATGCACGGAGGACGTGACGGCGGCGTGGATTACCGTGGAGAACGGCGACGCGACGAAGACGAATCCGACGCTTGCCAACGTGGTAATGACACCGCACGCGCTCGGCGCGTATGTGGACATTACCCGCAAGCTGCTCATTCAGACCGGGGAATGGGTCGAGCGGCTTGTGATTCAGCTCTTGCAGGACGCGGTCGCCCGTGCGGTGGAAACGGCCATATTCAACGGCTCGGGCACTTCCGGCGAACCGCTCGGCATTCTCGGCGTGAACGGCGTTCAGACCGTCAGCATGACGGCGGATGCGCCGACGCGCGGCGACTTGCTGGACTTCATCGGGAAGCTCGAGACGGCGAACGTCGACGTTTCGACGGACTGCGCGTGGATTGGCTCCCCGGCGGTCAAGAAGTTGCTGGCGCAGACTGCGGACACGACCGTGATTCAGAACGTGGAGGGGACGGAAAACGTCGGCGGCTTCGCCACGAAATACCTCTATGCCAACGGCAAGGCGGAGGATTATCCGTTCATCACGTCCGGCCTCTCGCCCGCGAAGAAGCTCATCTTCGGCAAGTGGAGCGACGTGGTGCTGGGGTCGTGGAGCGGCGTGTCGATTGTGGTTGACAAGTACACGCTTGCGCGTTCCGGCACGGTGCGCGTGGTGGTGCTTTCCGACTGGGACGTTGCGTTGCGCCATGCGGAGAGCATTGCGGTCGGCACGGCGTTGTCGTGACGTTCTTTCCTACGGGCGGCGGGCTTTAGCATTCACCGCCGCCCGTAGGAATCTTGAAAACGGAGGTGTTAGATGATGACGCTCAATGTAAAAAACGCCAATGTGGACATTGCGGAGAAGGGCATGAAGCGCATGGACGTAAAGGTCAATGATTGGGTCGTTAGATGTTTGGTTGAGAACGCGAAAGATGCGGGCATGTCTGTAAGATCATATATCCGCAAGACACTTGAAAAAGCGGCGAAGCGTCCGCGCCGCTTCAAGATGTTCGGCTTCTTCATTCCGGCAGGTGGCGAGAATGATACAATGTGATTTTGAGGTTGACCCCGCGACCATGCGGGCGTTCGAGCAGGCTTGCGACCGCTTTGTGAGCGACATGGGCAACTCGCAAGGCACGGCGTTGCGGCGCGGGACGCTGACGTTTCTAAAGTCCGTGAGATCGCGGACAAAGCAATCCCCGAAGATGGTTCCGCTAAAGGACGTTGTGAAGTTCGACGGACGCTTCACGGGCGAACCGAACTACATAACGCCGAAGGGGCACAAGCAAAAATCTCTTCATCGGTGGACGATCTATCGGCACGGCGGCGAACGGCTGACGGCAAAAACGTATCCGGCGCAGAGCAGGGCGGACGCACGGAAGCGGTTCGGAAGAATCAGCCAATGGGGACTTGCAAAAAAGTCGTGGGGCTGGTTCATGAAGGCGATGTTCGGAAACGCCGAGCCGCAAGGCAATCCGCGGGCGAAGATCGACGGGCGCATGGTTGAGCATGAGATGCGGAAAATCTACGAGGGAACGCCGGGCGTTGAGATAACGCTCACCAACCGCCTCGACTACATACGCGCAGCTCTTGAGCCGGGCGCGATGGTTGGAGCAATGCGGGCGGCGACCAATCAGATAAACGGCTATCTCGACAAGGCCGCGAAAGACGGCGCGAGGCGGTTTGGATGATTTGAGCGCGGCGGCGACAGGGGAGCTTTTGCGGTTTTCGTCCTTTCGTCCTGTCGCCGCCGCCTTTTGCGAGGTGGTAATTTGGTGGTAAATATGGGCGCATTGTAGCGGAAACAAGCGGAAATGGAAACGGAAAAATATTATAATTCGCCGTTTTTCGCGTTATAATGCCCATTGTTCACAATGCCCATTTATGGTATAATTTTGAGATTGATGAGACGGATCATATTCATAGCTTCAGCATTTCTCGCCTTCGCATCGGCATTTAACAGCGTCAATGCGGAGACGAACCATCTCATCCGCAGCGCGGCGGAGCTTGCCGCCGCGCTTGAGGAGGAACGGATCGGCGCACACTTCGAACTTACGGCAACTGTCACGTTTCCATGCAACCCGATCTGCTGCACATTTGCCGTGGAGGATGGGACAGGTGCCGTCGTTCTGCGCGAAGATGCCTTTTTCCGGGAATGCCCCATGCGAGCTGGGGATCAAGTCCGGCTCGTAGGCAGTACGTTCCGATACAGCTTTTCAGGTATGGTTGCCGCTTCGGACAATTCCGCTGAAATTATCTCGCATGGGCCGGCCCCGCGCCCCATCAACACCTCGATAGCGGAACTTGTGTCTGGACAGCACGTCAACAGGCTCGTGCAGTTCGCCGGCACCGTCCGTGACGCCTTCATGGACGAAATCGACCCCCTCTGGGGATATCTCGTGGTTCAAGACGGCATAAACTCAATCTATGCCACCTTCGCGACACCCACCCAGCAGGTTTCGACCCTACATGCGCTGATCGGCGCCAAAGTGCAGTTGTCGGGACTTCACGCACCCTATATCATCGGTTCTCGTCAGACAACTGGCATGCAAATTCTGATGACAGGCCTTGACGCCATTGAAATCCTGCAACCAGCCCCCAAAGACCCGTTCGACGTTCCCCTGCTCGAAAAAATGCGCCGGTCCCACGCCGCCCTCATCAGCGGCATGGAACGACGGCGCGTAATCGGGCGCGTCATTGCCGTGTGGCATGGCGACAGGGTGCTGCTGCAGACGTCTGACAAACACATCGTGCGAATTGATCTTGCCGATCGGAATCCGCCCAGATACGGCACCGACATCGAGGCTGTAGGCAATCCCGAAACTGATCTGTACCGCTTCAATCTCTCGCGTGCCATCTGGCGACCAAGTCCTTCCCATTCATCCGACAGGGCGGGCAGCCCATGCCCGCCGCAGAATCCCGAAACGGTCACGATTTCACAGCTTCTGACGGATCGGCAAGGACGCGCCGCCGTGCAGGTAAAATACCACGGGCAGCCAATCCGCATCAGAGGCGTCGTGCGCAGTCTCCCATCTCCCAACCATTCCACCGACAGGCTCGGACTTGAATGCGAATCGCGGATTGTGCCAATCGACGCAAGCTCCTGTCCTGAAGCCTTTGGCGACGTGGAAATCGGATGCGATATGGAAGTTTCCGGCATCTGCCTCATCGAGACGGAGAACTGGCGTCCCAACGAGCCGTTCCCGCACATAGAAGGCTTCGCCGTCATCGTGCGGACGCCAAGCGATGTACGCATCCTTTCCCGTCCGCCCTGGTGGACGACAAAACGGCTGCTGACAGTGATTGGCGCACTCCTCGCGGCGCTCGCGGGAATCTTCATCTGGAACAGATCGCTCAACCGACTCGCCGAACGGCGCGGACGCGAACTGACGGAGGAGTCCATCGCGCACATCGCCGCAAGCATGAAAGTCGGCGAACGCACGCGGCTTGCCATTGAACTGCATGACGCCCTTTCCCAGAACCTCACGGGAGTCTCGCTTGAAATCGCAACGGCCTCGAAGTTTGCCGCCATGCCCTCAACCCCCACCACGCAAAGCTCCATGCTCCAGCACCTTGACATCGCAACCCGGTCCCTCAAATCATGCCGAGACGAGTTGCGGAACTGCATCTGGGATCTTCGCAACTATGCCCTTGAAGCGACCGACATGAACGATGCCGTGCGGCGTACGCTTGCTCCATTCGTGAACGGCGTGGAGCTTGCAGTGCGGTTCAACGTGCCAAGGAAGCTGCTGCCGGACAACACGGTCCACGCCCTTCTTCGGATTGTCAGGGAACTGACGCAGAACGCCATCAGGCATGGACGCGCGAAGACGGTCAGAATCGCCGGATGCCTTGAGAATGAGCGGATTCTCTTCTCCGTCACCGACGATGGAAGCGGTTTCGACACTCAAAACTGCCCGAGCGTCCAAATGGGGCATTTCGGACTTCAAGGCATACGCGAAAGGATCAACCAGTTCGGCGGAGAGATGTCCATCAAGAGCGAAATCGGAAATGGCACCAAGGTGACAATCGCAATTTTGATGAAGGGCATAAACAAGGGAGAAGAAACTCCATGAAGAACAAGATTCGCGTATTGATAGCCGATGACCATGCGATGGTTCGCATGGGACTGGCTTCGCTTCTCGGAACAGAACCGGATATAGAGGTCGTTGGCGAGGCGGAGAACGGCAAGACGGCAATCCAGAAATCCATTGCCCTGAAACCTGATGTCATCGTGATGGACCTTGTGATGC
>JAEEGL014365780.1_pt1 | contig 19011 bp, 12 predicted proteins | sample 9134231 | NCBI WGS metagenome assembly JAEEGL01 (sample SAMN16246548, study PRJNA631951) | gut metagenome | biome: gut microbiome; feature: rumen; material: fiber-attached | host: Bos | place: Iran: Karaj | collected 2018-10 | reverse complement strand
TGCTCAATGCCATGGCTCAGCTCACGCAGCCCATCTTCGCCCGTGGCAAGCTCATTGCCAACAAGAAGATTGCCCAGCTCACGGAGGAAGACCTGCAGAAGAAGTATGTCCAGACGGTCATCAATGCCGGCAACCAGGTGAACGAGGCCATAGCAGACTGTATGGCAGCCCGCGAGAAGAATCGCTTCTACCAGCGCCAGGTACAGGTGCTCCATGAGGCTTACGAAGGTACGCACGAACTGATGGACAATGGTAAGGCCAGCTATCTGGAGGTGCTGAAGGCGCAGGAATCATTGCTGGATGCACAGCTCAGCTCGGCCATGAACATGTATAATGGTGCTGAGGCTGTCATCGCCCTCTATATCGCCCTGGGCGGTGGTGGTGAATAGAAGTTAGAATATCTGTTCAAGAGAGGTGGCTACGGCCACCTTTTCTTGTTTCTGGGGTGGTGCTCCAGTATCTCCTGCCTGAGCGTGGACATGTCTATGTGGGTGTATATCTCCGTAGTGCCGATGCTCTCATGTCCCAGCATGGCCTGGATGGCACGCAGGTCTGCACCGCCCTCCAGCAGGGCTGTGGCAAACGAGTGACGCAGGGTGTGGGGCGAGATGGTCTTGGTGATGCCGGCCTGTACAGCCTGTTGCTTGATCATGATGAGCACCATCACCCGTGTCAGGTGCGCTCCCCTGCGGTTCAGGAAGACATAGTCTTCTTCACCGGGCTTGATGTTCATGAGGTTACGGTCTATGAACCAGTTCTGCAACTCCCTGATGGCCTTGGGCGAGATGGGAACCAGCCGTTCCTTCGAACCCTTGCCGAAGACCCGGATGTACTGTTCGTCGAGGTAGAGGTTGCTGAGCTTCAGGTTGATCAGTTCACTGACGCGCAGCCCGCACGAGAACAGCACCTCGATGATGGCTCTGTTGCGCTGACCTTCCCACTTGCTCAGGTCGATGCTGTTTTCCAGGGCATCCACCTCCTGGGCCGTCAGCACCTCGGGCAGGTGTGCTCCCAGGACGGGCGACTCCAGCAGTTCCGAGGGGTCGTCGTCACGATAGCCGTCCAGTTGCAGGAAACGGTAGAACGAGCGTACACCACTGAGGATGCGGCATTGTGAGCGGGGATGGATGCCAATGTCGTGCAGACCGGCAGCAAAGTGCTGCAGGTCGGGCAGTTGCACCTCCAGCACCTGCTTGCCTTCCCGTTCCACGTAGTGGAGCAGCTTCTCCAGGTCACGCTGGTAGGCATCCAGCGTGTTGGCGGAGTAGCCGCGCTGCAGTTTCAAGTATCTTTGGTAGGCTCGAACGATATTTGCCTGGCTTTTCTTGTCCGTTTCCATCTTATTTCGTACCTTTGTGGCCGCAAAGGTAATAAATTTCTTTGAATTATGAAAATCCAAATTGTCAACGGTCCTAACCTGAACCTGCTGGGCACCCGCGAACCGGGCATCTATGGTTCGTCGTCGTTTGACCAGTATCTGCCACAGCTGCAGGCGCGTTATCCTGATATCGAGATTGCCTACTATCAGAGCAATGTCGAGGGTGAACTCATCAACAAGATGCAGGAGGTGGGCTTCTCCTGCGACGGCATTGTGCTCAATGCCGGGGCGTACACGCATACCTCCGTGGCCTTGCACGACTGCATACGCTCGCTGAAGTGCCCTGTCATCGAGGTGCACATCTCGAACGTCCACCAGCGCGAGGAGTTCCGCCACCATTCGTTCATCTCTGCTGCCTGCAAGGGGGTCATCTGCGGCTTTGGCCTGGACTCCTACCGTCTGGCTGTCGAAGCGCTCAAGGGATGACAATCGACGAGTATATCGATAGTCATATCGCTCCGGAGCCTGACTACCTCTACAGGCTCTGGCGGGCCACCAATATCCACATGCTGCATGGGCGCATGGCCTCGGGCCATCTGCAAGGCAGGCTGCTGAAGATGCTGGTCAGCATGATACGTCCCAGGAACATCCTGGAGGTGGGCACCTTCAGCGGCTACTCGGCCATCTGCATGGCTGAGGGACTGGAGGAGGGGGGCATGGTGTACACTTTTGAAATCAACGACGAACAGGAGGACTTCACGCGGCCCTGGATAGAGCAGTCGCCCGTCAGCGACAAGATACGCTTTATCATTGGCGATGCCATCACGGAGGCTCCCAAGCTGGGCATCACCTTCGACATGGCTTTTATCGATGGTGACAAGCGTACCTATCGCCAGACCTACGAGATGGCACTGTCGCTGTTGCGGCCCGGGGGCTTCATCCTGGCGGACAATACGCTGTGGGACGGTCATGTGGTTGACAGCCACTACGACCGCGACCCGCAGACACACGGCATCGAGACCTTCAACGACTATGTCATGAACGACGGCCGTGTAGAACAGGTTATACTGCCGTTGCGTGACGGATTGACGCTGATACGCAAACAAAAATAAAGATTTTCGCCCGAAAAGTTGCAGGTTTCAATTAAAATCCGTACTTTTGCTTACAAATTGTAAACTATCAACTAAAAGAATGGATAAAATTGACAATCTTGATAAGAAGATACTGAGTATCTTGTCAAAGAATGCACGAATCGCTTTCAAGGATGTGGCTGCCGAGTGTAATGTGTCGCGTGCCGCCATTCACCAGCGGGTACAGCATCTGATTGAAGGGAATGTAATCATGGGTAGTGGCTTCGATGTCAACCCGAAGAGCCTGGGCTACTCCACGTGTACCTATGTGGGTATCACCTTGGAACGTGGCAGCATGTACAAGGATGTGGTGGAGTGCCTGCAGCATATCCCTGAGGTGGTGGAGTGCCATTTCACCACGGGTCCTTACACCATGATGGTGAAACTTTATGCACGCGACAACGAACAGCTGATGCACCTGCTGAACGGACGCCTGCAGGATATCCCTGGCGTGGTGGCCACGGAGACGCTCATCTCTCTGGAACAGAGCATCAAGCGCGAGATACCGGTAACCTTTGACGAATGATATGATGGCAAACCGCTTCGACTGGCAGTCGCAACTTGCTGCGACGGCCTATCAGTCTTTTCCGGAGGCTGCACGTAGGCCGGTCATTGGCATTACGGGCAATTACGGTGAACAGAACTGCAAGCTGGGCGAGGGCTACTACAAGTCTGTCTGGCAGGCTGGGGGAGTGCCTGTCGTCATCCCTCCGTTGAGCGATGTGCAAGCGGTCGTCAACACGTTGGACCGTATTGACGGCTTGCTGCTCAGTGGAGGGGCTGATTTCAACCCGCTCTATGCGGGCGAGGAACCGTCTGCTCGCCTGGGGGGCATCAATGCTGAGCGCGATCTGCCGGAACTGCTCATCACGCAGCTGGCTTACAACCGGCAACTTCCCATCTTGGGCATCTGCCGGGGCATTCAGACGCTGGCCATGGCACTGGGGGGAAAGGTCTGTCAGGACATCTCTGACAGGGCTCAGGTCAGGCATTCTCAGGATGCTGACCGTTCAGAAGCAACCCATAGCGTCACCCTCGCCCCTGACTCCATCCTATATCATATCTATAAGGACTCCGCCACCGTTCCCGCAGCTTCTACTGCGGGCTCCCTCTACGTCAACTCCTTTCATCATCAGGTGGTGGAGGCCCCTGGCGAACGCTTCTGGGTGACGGCTCGCTCCACTGACGGATTTATCGAGGCCATGGAGAGCCGCGAGTACAAGAGCATCCTGGGGGTACAGTGGCATCCGGAGTGCCTTCCGGCTGAGGAGGGGCAACCCATCTTCCGCTGGCTGGTCAGCCAGGCTGCCAGCTATCGGGAGGCTTGTGACCTCCATCAGCGGGTGCTGACGCTCGACAGCCATTGCGACACGCCCATGTTCTTCCCGCAGGGGGTGGACTTCAGTAGCCGCGACTCCAAGCTGTTGGTCGACTTGCATAAGATGACGGACGGTCGTCAGGATGCTACCATCATGGTGGCTTATCTGCCGCAGCCTCTTCCGGGCGAGGACTTCCGGTCAAAGGTGGCGTTCGACGTCCCGGGACCTACGGCTTATGCAGACCTGATATTCGACAAGATAGAGGAGATTGTAGACCGAAATAGTGCTTATCTCAGCATCGCCCGTACGCCTGCAGACTTGTATGCCAACAAGCGGCAGGGCAGGAAGAGCATCATGCTGGGCATCGAGAACGGACTGGCACTGGACGGTCAGCTGCAGCGGCTCAGCCACTTTGCACAGCGGGGCATCGTCTATATGACGCTCTGTCATAATGGTGACAACGATATCTGCGATTCTGCCCGGGGCTGCGATACGCATCATGGGGTCAGCGACTTCGGACGACAGGTCATCGCTGAGATGAACCGACTGGGCATCATGGTTGACCTCAGCCATGCCAACGAGCGTAGCTTCTACGATGCGCTGGACATCAGCACCACGCCTATCGTGTGCAGCCACAGCAGTTGCCGTGCGCTCTGCGACCATCCCCGCGACCTGACGGACGACCAGATGCGGGCACTGGCGAAGAAGGGTGGGGTGATGCAGGTGACGCTCTATCATGGCTTCCTCGTCAAGGAGGGGGAGGCGACCGTACAGGATGCCCTTCGCCATTTGGAACATGCCATACAGGTCATGGGCATCGACCATGTCGGCATCGGTACTGACTTCGATGGCGATGGTGGTGTCAGGGGCTTTGCTGATGCTTCCGAGGTGCTGACTTTCACCCGTCACCTGCTGGCGAGGCGCTATGCGGAGGCTGACATCGAGAAAATCTGGGGAGGCAACTTCCTGCGGGTGATGTCTCTGGTCCAGGAATCAAGAAATATATAAAACGGTATCATAGGAAAGAAATGGAAGTATGAAGTATGTGTCTTTTTGCCTTTTTACCTTTTTACTCTTTATGACAAGTTGTGGTACAACGAAGAAGAGTCAGCAGAACAGCCAGCCTGTCGTCAACATTGAGTTCAATGCTGACTCGGCATATGCCTTCTGTGCGGCTCAGTGTGCCTTCGGGCCTCGGACCATGAACAGCGAGGCGCATGAGCGCTGCCTGCAGTGGATACAGCAGAAGTTCCAGGACTATGGCTGTCAGGTGACGCTCCAGCAGGCTGACCTGCGAGGCTATGACGGTACCATCCTCAAGAGCACCAACATCATAGCCACCTCTGTCCCTGACAGCATGCCGCGCATCCTCGTCTGTGCCCACTGGGACAGTCGTCCCTGGGCTGACAACGACCCGGACTCTGCCAACTGGCGCAAACCTGTGATGGCTGCCAACGACGGTGCTTCGGGAGTGGCTGTGATGCTGGAACTGGCACGCTTGCTGCAGCAGCATGACTCTGCCCGTGTCGCAGTGGACTTCGTTTGTTTCGATGCTGAAGACTGGGGTGTTCCCCAGTGGAGCGATGAGGTGGATGCTGACTCCTGGGCACTCGGTGCCCAGCACTGGGCCGCCTCCTATGCCTCCGCCCCCGTGCCCGCAGCTTCTACTGCGGGCGAGTCGCATCCTTCCTACGACTATGCCATCCTGCTCGACATGGTGGGAGGCCAGGGGGCGAAGTTCTATCATGAGTACTATTCCCTGCAGTATGCCCGCCCTGTTGTGGAAAAGGTGTGGCAGGCTGCCAGCGCTGCTGGCTATGGCAGCTTCTTCCCGTCCAAGGATGGGGGTGGTGTCACGGACGACCACATCCCCGTCAACGAGAAGGCGCACATCCCTTGCATCGACATCATCAACCACTATCCTGACTGCGAACAGAGCAGCTTCGGACCTACGTGGCATACGGTGAACGACGACATGCAGCACCTCGACAAGAATACGCTCCAGGCCGTTGGACAGACCTTGGTACAACTCATCTATTCTGATTAGCCATGCTCTCCGCCCTGCTCTTCTCCCTCCTCTCCGCCCCCGTTCCCGCAGTTTCTACTGCGGGCTCTCCTTCCGTCCCCGTTCCCGCAGTTTCTACTGCGGGTCTTCCCTCCGTCCCGGACTCCCTGTCTTCTCCCACCTTCGTGCCTACGGTTAAGGTGGGCAAGGTCCTCGAGGGGGGCGACAGCATCCAATACATGGAGATGAACAATGTCTATGTCTTTCCACCTGTGGCCTTCGAGAGCAAGAAACAGGCCAATGCCTATATGCGACTGGTCAAGAATGTCAAGACCGTCCTGCCCCTGGCGAAGGAGGCCAACATGATTATGATGGAGACTGCTGAGTATCTTGAGACGCTGCCTGACAAGAAAGCCAAGGAGGAACACATGAAGCGGGTAGAGAAGAGCATCATGAAGGAGTATAAGCCGCGCATGAAGAAGCTGACCTACTCGCAGGGCAAACTGCTCATCAAACTCATCTACCGAGAGAGCCATTCTTCCAGCTACGAACTGATTCAGGCCTTCCTCGGGCCTCTTCGTGCCGGTTTCTATCAGGCCTTCGCCTGGGCGTTTGGCGCTTCGTTGAAGAAGGAGTACGACCCTGAGGGCGTAGACCGCCTGACGGAGCGTGTGGTCCTCATGGTGGAGGCTGGCCAGCTATGATGCGCTCCCTGTTACTCTTCCTCGCCCTCGTCTTGTCCACTGCGGCCATGCCGCAGCCTTCTTCCTCCTCCGTCCCTGTTCCGTCTGCCGCTTCTTCCCCTTCCTGGGAGCAGCTCTTCCGCGACTGGATGACTCTCGAGGATGCTTCCTACGGTGAGGAGACCTTCGAACTCCTGGCTGGCCTGGCTGACAACAAGCTGAACCTCAACCAGACCACCCGCGAGGAACTGGAACAGCTTCCTTTCCTCTCTGCCACGCAGATCGAGGAACTCATTGCCTACCGGGACCGCTACAAACCCATGCGGAGTCTCAACGAACTGTTGATGATACAAAGCCTCGACTGGAACACCCGCCGCCTGCTGGTCTGCTTCGTCTGTTGCGAACCCCTTCCTCCGTCCACATCGCTCCTCCCGCCACTCTCCACCCTCTTCCAAGAGGGTCATCACACGCTGCAGGCTACCCTGAAGATTCCCTTCTATGAGCGCAAGGGCGACCAGAACGGCTATGCTGGCTACCGCTATCGTCACGACCTGCGCTATCAGTTCAACTACCGCGACCGACTCAAGTTCGGACTGACGGCTGCCCAGGATGCTGGTGAACCTTTCTTCACGCGTGGCAACAACTGGGGCTACGATCACTATTCCTATTACTTCCAACTGCGTCGCATGGGCAGGCTCGAGGAACTGAACCTGGGCATGTTCCGGGTGCAGATGGGCATGGGACTGGTCATGAATACGGGTTTCCACCTGGGCAAGTTGGCGATGCTTCAGTCTCAGGGACGCAGCAGCCATGTGCTGACGGCTCATGCCTCGCGGGCGTCCTATGGCTATCTGCGTGGTGCTGCTGCTACGTGGCGGCTGGCTGACCACTGGCGGGTGACGGCTTTTGCCTCTTACCGCCCGCTGGATGCCACCCTCAACGAGGACGGCACTGCCCGTACCATCGTCACCAACGGCTATCATCGCACGGAGTCCGAACTGGCGAAGAAGAACAATACGCACCTCACGGACCTGGGGGCTCGCCTCGCCTGGCGGGCTACTGCCCTTGGGGGCCTGGCATCGCTCAGCGTCAATGTGCTCTACTCCCACTTCGACCGCTCTCTCGTCCCGTACGCCTCCTCTTCCTCGTCTGCCCTCTATCGCCGCTATGCGCTTTCGGGCTCTTCGTTCTTCCATGCCAGCCTGGACTATGCCTTCACCCGTCACAGCTGGTCCTTGGCTGGTGAGACGGCTCTGAACCGTGACGGGGCGCTGGCTGCCGTCCATTCGCTCAGCTGTCGGCTCAGCAGCCAGTGGACGCTCATGCTCCTGCATCGCTACTACGACAAGCGCTATACGGCCTTCCATGCCTATGCCTTCAGCGAGGGGGGCAACACCCAGAACGAGCACGGCATCTATCTCGGGGCTACGTGGACTCCTTCCCGAAACACCTTGCTCAAGGCCTATGTCGACTATGCCCACTTCCCTTGGGCACGCTATCAGGTCAGCCTGCCCAGCGACGCTTTCGATGCCTTGCTCTACGCGCGTACATTAATATATAATAGGGTCACCGTGGAGGGTCGCTACCGTTTCCACCTCCGTCAGCGTGACAACGACCAGCGCACACTGCTCCAGAACCGCTACGAGCACCGTGCCCGCCTCCGCTTCTCCCTTCCCCTTTCTGCTCTCACGCTTTCCACGCAGGCTGATGCTGCTCTTGTCGACAACCTCACCGTTCGCTCCCGGGGCCTCATGCTCAGCCAGCAGCTGGCATGGCAACACCGCTGGCTACAGCTCTCCGGCATGGTGGGCTGGTTCCATACCGACGACTACGACAGCCGCCTCTACCTCTACGAACCCTCCGTACGCTATGACTTCTCCTTCCCGATGTATGACGGTCATGGGCTGCGCTACTCCCTCATGGCACGTGCTGATCTGGGCCGTTTCCAGTTGACAGCAAAAATGGGCACGACCAACTACTTTGATCGTGCCGTTATCTCCACTGGCCTCCAGCAAGTCAGCCGCTCATCCATCACCGACCTCCTCCTCCAGCTCCACTATCGGTTCTAACCTTCAGCCACCATTCCCGCAGTTTCTACTGCGGGGCTTTATACGTACTCGTCCCCGTACTTGATCTGGACCTCGTTCACATACTTGCGCACCAGCGCAGACGAGTCACCCTTTTTGCAGATGAGCAGCACATTGTCCTCCTCAGCCACGATGTAACCCTCCAGCCCGCTGATGACACCCAGCCGCCCCTTGGGCAGCTTGATCACATTGTTGTGCGAGTTCTCCATCATCACCTCCGAGTCTATCACCACATTGTCGTCTGCCGTCTGGCTCTTGCACTCGTAGATGGAGTGCCACGTACCCAGGTCTGCCCATCCGAAGTCGCACTTCATCACGCACACGTGCTCGCAGCGCTCCAGCACACCCCGGTCGATGCTCAGATTGGGGTACGACGGATAGTGCTCGTTGACAAATGCCATCTCCTGTTCGATGGTGTACTTCTCCAGATGGATGTCTATGTGTTCCAGCACATCCGGGAACAGCCTGCGGAAGCAATGGTTCAGATAGCGGGCGTTCGAGAAGATGAGTCCTGTGTTCCACAGAAACTCGCCGCTGTCCATGAACATCTGTGCAAACTCGCGCTCTGGCTTCTCCGTGAACGATTTCACCTGGTAGAAGTCCTGCTCCTCCAGGGGCTCGCCCTTCTGGATGTAGCCATAGCCTGGCTCCGGCCGGGTGGGCTCCACGCCCATGGTCAGCAGCAGGTCGTGGTTCGTCACGAAGTCAAAGGCTTCCTCGATGTTCCGGTAGAAGGCCTCTTCGTTCAGCACAAACTGGTCCGATGGCACTACCACCACCTTGCCGTCCGGATTGCGACGGCAGATGCGCATGTCTGCCCAGGCCACACTCGGGGCGGTGCCTCGATTCACGGGTTCCACCATCAGGTTCTCTTCATGCAGACTCGTCAGCTGCTCTCTCACCAGCGGGGCATACTCGTGGTTGGTGCAGACGAAGATGTTTTCTTGGGGGAGTATCTTGGAAAATCGGTCGAAGGTCTGTTGGAGTTGTGTGCGACCCATACCGAAGAAGTCCAGAAACTGCTTCGGACGATGGGTCCGGCTGCATGGCCACAGTCTGCGGCCCTTGCCACCTGCCAGGATGATACAATAGTTTTGATTGTTGATTCTCATTGTGTAATAAAATAAGTAATTGTTTTCGAGTGCTAAGATACGAAAAATATCCCATACGAACAAAAAATTACATTCTTTTTAAAAATTCTTCATTCTTCTTTCTTCTTTCTTAATTTTTCTTTGTAACTTTGCACCCGCAAAAGCCCAGATGGCGGAATCGGTAGACGCGCTGGTCTCAAACACCAGTGGGGAAACCCATCCCGGTTCGAGCCCGGGTCTGGGTACGCAGTCGGAGCTTTCGGAAGGAGGCTCCGATTCTTTTTCAAGATTCACTGCATATATATAATAAGGTATGTTAGAAACAAGAGTATTTAACCAGCTTAAAACATGTATAAACGAGAAAGGTTCTTAAAAAAACAAAAAAACAACATTAAATCGAGTGTAATAAATGGCTAAACGTTGTGAAAAGGCAATTTTTTGGGCATTTTTCGAAAAAAATGTATGAAAATCCTTGCAGGTTCGCGAAATAATGTCTATATTTGCACCCAAAAACGTGACTCTGCCGCAAGAGGCATGGGTCAGTGATGTGAAAAAATTGAGAGAAATTCGAGAGAAATAGAGAATATTATAACTTCTTTTTATTTATTAATTAATTAAAACAATTCGTATGAACAAAACAAAGTTTTTTAGTTCACTGCTCGTAGGACTGTTAGTTACTACGGGTTTGTTTACGTCTTGTAAGGATTATGATGACGACATCAAGAATCTGCAGCAGCAGATTGACCAGAAGTCGCTGAAGACAGATCTGGAAAGTCTGAAGTCATCCTTAGAGACGAGACTGGCTACTTTGGAGGCTACCTTGAATACCAAGGAGACCGCTTTGAAGGAAGCTATTAGCAAGAAGGCCAATCAGACCGACTTGGATGCGCTGACAACAGTTGTCAACGGCAAGGCCGATCAGTCTGCCCTGGATGCTGAGATTGCTGCCAGAGTGAAGGCTGTTTCGGACCTGACTGCCGAGATTGACGGTATCAAGACAAAGCTTGCTACCATCGAGGCCACTCTGGGTACGAAGGCAGACCAGTCTGCTCTGGATGCCCTGAAGCTTGTTGTCGACAAGAAGGCTGACCAGAGTGCTCTGCAGGCAGCTTATGATGAGCTGTTGGCTAAGATTGCCGAGAACGCTCAGGGTGACCAGGCTGACGAGCAGGCTCTTCAGACTGCCATCGCTACGCTGACTGGTAAGATTGACGAGCGTCTGACCGAAGCTCAGGTTAAGGCTATCGTCGATGAGAGTGCTGCTGCTCAGACATTGGCTCTGCAGACTTTGAAGTCAGAGATTAACGAAAAGCTCGAGTCTCTGGGTCTGACCAAGGCTGACATCGAGAAGTTGACTGATGTCAACAATAAGATTGCTGCCATTGAGGACGCTTTGAAGGCATTCACCGGTGCTGAGACTATTGAGGAGGCTAAGGAGAAGATGCAGGAGTTGGCTGAGAAGGTCAACGAGAACGTTGCTGCTATCAACATCCTGGAGGCTTTCGTCAAGAAGCAGCTGACCTCTATGGTGCTGATGCCCGCTTTCTACTGGGAAGGTCTTGAGGCTATCGAGGTTCCCTTCGCAAGCGCCATGACTTATGGTATATGGGACAAAGCTTATGAGTTTACTTATACAGTAAATAATGCTCTGGGTACAACAACTGTCAAGGTTAAGGTTGCTGACCAGATGGCTTTCAATGCCACTAACAAGGATAAGGCTGTATTCCTGCCTACTGAACACTCTGTAAATGGCGATGCAACTTATGGTATTTGGGATAAAAAAGGTACTTTAGGTGGTGGCCGTGTTGGTGGTAATAATATTAACGACACAGTTGCCTGGTATCTGCGTAGCAAACTCGACGGTTGGAATGCTGATCCTAAGAAGAATAAAGCACTCCTCGACTCTGTTGAGTTGAGTAAGGGTGGTATTGCCAAGTATCACTACAATCCCTCTACTGCTAACCTGGAAGGCTACGAGTTCTCATTCTTCGAGAACGACGCTGAGGTTTACACACGTGCTGCAGGTGCTATCGCTGCAACTCCTCGCAAGGACGGCATCACGGCTGAGAATGGTGTTCTGACTGTTCCTTTCGATGTTAACGGTGGCACGCTGCTGTCTATGTTCCAGGCTTGGGCTAAGAGCACGGGCAAAATTACCGCAGAACAGGGTAATGGTGTAGGTATGGCTGCTAATGGTGATGTCTTCGGTCAGTACACTGCTGGTAAGAGCTTCCCGCTCCCCTTCATTGCTGCTCAGATGGCAAAGGGTGACACCATCGTTACTTCTGACTATGGTGTAGTTGTTCCTGCAGAGGTTGAGATTATCGCTCTGGCTGACAACGATCCTCTTGCTGTTATTGGCGGTAAGGATACTAAATTCTCTAAGGTAGACAAGGACTCTATCCGTGCCAACCACCTTTATGAGTCAACTGGTTACAATGGTATTGTTATTCCTGAGGGAGGTGTAGGCAATAACTATGGTGCCATCACCATGCCTGCTACTCACGAGATTGTTTACAACCAGAAGGCATTCGATCTGAGCAAGTACATCGAGACTCACGCTCGTTACACTACTTATACCAAGTATGGCAGAAATGCTAAGGACACTAAGCTGACCGATGAAGAGCTTGTGGCTATGGGTCTGCACTACGAGTATCAGTTGATTGACTACTGGGTAGGTGAGGAAACCACCAGCCAGACCAAGCACTTGATCCGTGTGGACAAGGACGGTAACAAGTCTGACGACGTTAAGAGCGGTTACTTCTCTGTACGTTCAGTTGATGCTGAGGGTAATACAATGGCTGACGAAGAGGCTACTCTCGAGACCGTTGGTCGTGAGCCTCTGATCCGTGTGCTGCTGAAGACCGAGGAAGGCAAGATTGTACGCTACGGTTATGTGAAGCTGCGCATTGCCAAGGATGCTGCCCAGAACATGGAGGTTGCTATCAACCTCGGTGAAATGTGGATGAACTGCGGTGAGGAGAAGAAGGTGACATGGGCTCAGATGGAGAACATTATCCTCCGTCAGATCAACATGACCAAGGAGGACTTCGAGAAGGCATACTATCTGGATGTATTGGGCAATTACACTTACATGCCTCATATCAATCCTGGTACAGGTGAGACCGCTGGTAAGCTCTACACTGAAAATTGGGAAGCTAAGCGCTTCTATAAGGATGCCAAGAAGGGTTATATTGCTGCTACAGGTAGTGACGCATTGGCTGATCTTGCCAAGATGACTACTGACAACAACTGGTTCGGCCGTGTATGGTACACTCCTCATGACAACCAGACCACCACTCAGAACTGGGACCAGAACACCAACGTACTTGTTTGGAACCTGAAAGATAAGGAAAACTCTAAGAATACAGGTGATAATGCTGGTACTGAGTATGGTAGCAACATGACAAAGGCTGCTTACAATCGAATGATTGCTGCTTTGGGTGCTACCTATAACAACAAGGGTGTGAATAAGGATGAGTTCTCTACTGTTGTTCGCTTTGTCAACAAGAGCAATGGCACATTCATCTACGTGAAGCTGTACTTCGCACCTGAGAAGGTTCACTTCGCTTACGGTGACATCAACAACCGTGTGCTTGACCACTGGTATGACTTCGCTAATGGCTATGCTGAGAACACCGCCGACTCTATCGAGGTTTATGCTAACGTTCCTACACCTGCTCTGAACAACAACCAGCCTCTGACTGTTACATCGTTCAAGAAGGACCTGAAGGAGTACTGGCTGCAGCAGCAGATTATTCCTACTATCTACAATCAGGATAAGTTCGGTAAGTTTGCAGAGAATGTCATCACCTTCCAGTTCCGCCTGCCTAAGAAGGGTGAGACTACCACTGGTGATAAGGTTGACGGCATGTATGTGAACAGCTCTACTACCGACTTCAAGTCTGGTAAGATCAAGACTTATCCTGCAGGAGATGCAGTTGAGATTGATGGCCTGTACTACTGGGAGGTTAAGGGTGCATCAGGTACTACATATCAGCTCTATCTGGTTAAAGGTGACCTGACTGCTGCTAATGTCAAGGCTAAGGCTACCTCTGGTGACAAGATTGTCGCTGTGAAGACGGGCAAGATGACTCGTGACGAAATCGTTGCTACCATTACTGCTAATGGTGTCATCCAGTACATGGGTTATCAGGAGACAACTCCTTACACTCCAGAGAATGTAGTTACTGCTTCGTTTGTAGCATCATCTGCTACTACTTTGACTCCCTCTGCAAATGTTAACAGTGCCGCTACTGACATTCTGAACTACATGGGTATGTACGATGCTACTGGTAAGCTGATTAAGGATGACTATCTGGACGGTCAGACTGGTGCATTCGCTGCTTATGTTGATATCGATGTAGCTAATAATGCTTGCTACGATCCTCTCATGGGCAAGAACTTCTTCAACGTACGCTTCCTGCGTCCTGTGAACATGTGGCCTGCTAAGACCGAATGGACTGATGCTCCTAACGACACTCAGATCTATCCGCTCTGGAAGCTCGTCTACATCCGTGACTGGCGTCAGTTCCCCGTTGTGATGCTGGGTGCTGAGCAGCAGTTCGGCGAGGCCGCTAAGCCTGGTACTGGTGAGGACGGTGAGACCTACACAGGTGCTATCACCGGTGGTGTGAATGGCGTAGTAACCTATCAGTACTACAATATCGCTAACCTCTATGTGAACCGTGAGGAAATCCGTTCGGATGCTTATCTGAATGCTGACAATCGTACTATCCTGACAGATCCTGCCAAGATTGCAGCTCTGAAGAAGGTTGGTGATATTCCTGCTCTGACTGGTACGAACTCTGCAACTGCAGAAAAGTGGGAGTTCCTGAAGATTTGGCGTGGTGGTAATCCTAATAACCTTCCTGGTTACGAAGATATCGAACCTTGGGCTGATCGCTATGATGCTTATCTGGCAAGTCAAGCTCAGGCTGCAGGTGCTGCTGCTACCGGTTTGCAGGAGTCTGGTCGTCCTTATGACCTGCTGGCTTACACCAACAACAGCGGTGTTGTGAAGGAGTTCCACATCTACGTACCTGTTTCACTGAAGTATCCTTGGGGTTCTGTAACCGATTGGACTCAGAAGGTATGGGCTGTTATCACAGTGAAGCCGACTACCGGTAACGAGTAATCCGATCTCTGATAGATTTCAAACGAATCTATTATAACTCAAAGAGGGGTGTCAAAATAGATTGGCACCCCTCTTGTTTCAAAGATAAAAGATTGTATGAAGAAAATAGTATTATTCCTTGCTGCCGCCCTATTGGTGGGCACAGCGCTGACAAGCTGTAAGGACAAGAAGGCTCCTGCCGACACTAAGCCGGTAGAGACCTCGATGTTCACCAAGGAGGATACCGCCAAGGTGATGGACCTGGTTAACCAGTTTACTGTTTGCCTGCAGAATGGTGATATCAAGGGAGCTGTTGATATGCTGGTTTACCTTGAAGGTGACAGCATTAAGCCCCAGACGCCTGCTAACCTGCAGCGTCAGGCTGTTACGCTGAGTTTCATTGCCGGCAAACCTGGCTATGAACTGGAGCGCATCATCCTGAACAATACCACCAACAACGAGGCAAAGATCAATGTAGTGCTGTTCGAGAAAAAGGACGAGAACGACAAGCGTCCTAACATGACAGCTATTTATGTCCGCCCTGTCTTTATTGATGGTCAGTGGCATCTGACTCCAAGAGACAATATCACAGAGTCTGTGAAGGACGATCCCGTTGAAGAAGCTGTGGAGAGGAAAGCTGCAGCTGAAGAACTTGCTAATGAAGAAGATTAATCCTGTCATGAGACTGGCTGTTGCTGTTTCCAACCTTTTGCGGCTGGGCTTCGCGGCTTGTCTGATCCTCCTAACTACCCTACTGACGGCCTCATGTCGCCAGCAGGGTGCTTCTGTCTCAGTTGCAGAGGCTAATATTGCATTCCTTGGTGAAACGGAGTACGACTTTGGAGATTATTCCACACAGGACACGCTGGTGCACTACTTTGTCTACAAGAACACAGGCAAGGTGCCCCTGGTCATCCAGAAAATAGAGACCTCGTGCGGCTGCACCCGCGCCACGTTCAGCAAGAAGCCCTTGGCACCAGGAGGTACGGACAGCATACGCGTGACCTACGACGGCAACGGATTCTCACAGGGCACCTTCATCAAGGGCTGTGATGTCTACTCAAACACTGATACAGTATATCATCTCCGCATCCGCGGTTACTACTTACCATAATTAATAATATAAAACAAACGCTTATGAAAAAAATCTCCTTTGTAATTGTAATCCTGCTGGCCGTGATGGCACTGGCTGTCCAGGCCGCCAAACGCGCAGCAGAAGACGCTCCTGCCGTGAGCGTGACCGTATCCCCTTCAGACATCCTTGCCAAGGATGGTGACATCACCGCCGCAGTGAATGCTGCCGTCGAGGGTAAGAACGTGAAGGACATCCTGATCTTCTTGGGCAAGAATGGCCAGTACACCGTCAGCGGCTCCATCGTGACGGCTGCCCCACTGACCATCAAGGGCAACCATGCCGTCATTGACGCCTCTGGCTTCAGCGGCGACCTGATAACGTTGAACGGTACAGAGACACTGGCCGTCAAGAAGGACGGTACTGACTCCGACCACAAACTGATAGCATCTGTGGAGATTGCACAGGTGACCATCAAGGGCCTCAAGGGCGCCCTCATCACCGACGCGCAGAAGACGCTGGTGGAGAAGGTCGTCATTGACGATGCCACCATTGAGATGCCGGCTTCCAACAAGAACGTGCTGAACTTCAACGGCAAGGGCTATGTGGGCGCTGTGACCGTCAGGAACTCCACCATCTTCGCCAAGGACAAGAACACGGGCTTCTTCGCACAGTACGGCAGTCGCCCCAAGAACGTGAACGAGGACTGGCTGCAGACCTTTGACATCCAGAACTCGACGTTCGTGAACATTGCCAACGGCAAGAACTTCAACAACCTGAAGCAGAACGGTACGGACAAGAATGGCTATGTGCTGAAGAACAACATCTTCGTAGATTGCGGCAAGAACGGCCAGGTGGTCGTCGGCCTGAACAACGGCCAGACCAGTGCCACTCCCGCCTGGGAGGTGTCCGGCAATATCTTTAACTTCGGTGGTGCTGACACCAGTGCTGCCGAGACCTCGAAGGCCGGCAAGAAGGATGGCGAGAACATCGTAAAGAACAGCATCGAGGGCGTTGTAGACTTCGAGAGCATCGAAGACGGCGTGATGAACGGTATCGTGGACTGTGTCTATGCACTTGCTCTCAGTTCCCAGCCCGGAGATCCCGAATGGGTGCTGATACTCGGACAGGTAGCAACCGACGTGGTGCTGTCTCCTGCAGAGGGCGAGCTGACGGCTGCCGTGGAGGAAGCCTGCAAGGGCAAGGTGGCCAAGAGCATCACCATCAATCTGGCCAAGGACGGCAAGTACACGGTGGCTGCTCCCTTCTTCATCAGCTGTCCGCTGGTCATCAACGGTGCCGAGGGTGCCGAGATCGACGCTTCAGGCAATCCCGACCAGTTCATCCTGATGCGTCCCATATCGAAGGATGCCAACCTGAACGACAAGGGTGCCCTTGAGATCAGTGCCGTCAGCATCAAGGACGTGAAGATTACAGGCCTGAAGAACCGCCTCATCTACGGCAACCGCCAGAACTACCTGTTCGGCAAGATTATGGTGGAGAACAGCGTCCTGCAGTTCGACGGCTCGACACCACGCAGCATCTTCGACTTCTACTGCGGCGGCAACTTCGAGGAACTGAGCATCGCCAATTCCACGCTGTATGCCGACCCGTCGAACGCCATGCGCGGCGGTCTGGTAAGCACACAGTCCAGCAAGAGTGTCATCGAGTTGGGCGGCGAGAGCCAGAAGCTGAGCATCAAGAACTCTACACTCTATAACATCGCCTACGGCAAGACTCCCGTCCTGCTGCAGCGCCACAGCCAGTACTATCTGAACTTCGAACTGACAGGCAACGTCATCGTGAACTGCGGTGAAAAGGGTAATTTCGTAGCCGGTCTGAACGAGGGCCAGAAGAGCAGCGAGGTGAAGTGGGCTGTAGCCAACAACGCCTTCTCGTTCGACGGTGAGAACAGCGGCAGCAGCGAGGCCTACGGCAATGCCGTACCCGGACCGGTGAAGTTCAGCAATCCCGCTGCCGGTGACTTCACCATCAATATCATAAGTGAAATCTTCAATCGTCAGATCGGCGACCCGCGCTGGCTGAACGGCAACGAGGACAACCTGCTCCTGGCCATTGCCTCAGGCAAGGACATCGCAGCAGAGATTGCTGCTGCCAAGGGTGAGAACAATCCCGGAAGCATACTCGTCGTGCTGGAGAGCAACGGCACCTATACTGTGGGTGAGCCTATCGAGATTGCCGGCAGCATCGTCATCAACGGCAATGGTGCCACCATCGATGCCAGCGCCATCACGGGCGACAATGCCGTTGTCAAGATGCCGTCGGGCATCACCGAGCCTACGGCAGTGGACGAGGTTGCGTTCAACGACGTCAACATGAAGATTGCCACCCGTCTGTTCTATGCCAACAAGTCCAAGTTCTGGATTAAGAAACTCTCGGTTGACAACAGTGTCATTGCCGTCGACGGAACGTTCAAGAAGAGCATCTTCGACTGCAACGGCGGCGGTAACGTGAAGCTGCTGTCAGTGAACAACTCTACCATCTATGCCAATCCGAAGATCGGCCAGAACGGCGGCTTCTTCAGCTCGCAGTCCAGCCAGAAGCCGACGGAGTTCGGCGAGGACGAGACGCAGACCTTCCAGATTACCAACTCCACGCTCTACAACATCACCAACGGCAACGACATGGTGACGCTGAGAGAGAAGGACAAGGAGTATATGTCGTTCATCGTCAAGAACAACGTTATTGTCAACTGCGGCAAGAACGGACAGTTCTTCAAGGGTCTGGCCGGTGCCAGCGACGCGAAGAAGGCTACGTGGGATGTGGACGGCAACGCACTCAACTGGGGCGGTGCCGACGTCAGCGGAACGGAGACCGTCAAGGGTACCAACGACGAGATCAAGAACAGCATAGCGGGCATCGTGGAGTTCGAGAATGCCGAGGAAGGCAACTTCACGCTGGCCTACAAGAGCGCACAGAACGAGGCCAAGATAGGTGACCCGCGCTGGATTGTCGTTCCTGAGGATGTGAAGGTAACCATTGCCTCGGGCGACATCAGTGCAGCACTGGACGAGGCCCTGGCCAAGGTGAAGGTGGTGAAGGACATCCGCATCAACCTGACCAATGGCGGCGAGTACACCATCTCGAAGAGCATCGTGGTGCCCAACAGCCTGTATATCGTCACCGGCGACATCATGGCTTGGGAGCAGCAGAATGCCACCATCGACGC
>JAEEGL016553328.1_pt1 | contig 19012 bp, 14 predicted proteins | sample 9134231 | NCBI WGS metagenome assembly JAEEGL01 (sample SAMN16246548, study PRJNA631951) | gut metagenome | biome: gut microbiome; feature: rumen; material: fiber-attached | host: Bos | place: Iran: Karaj | collected 2018-10 | reverse complement strand
CGATTGGCTCGTCGGGTACGATAGGTTCGTCGGTAACGATAGGTGCGGCGGTAACGATAGGTTCGTCGGTCACGATAGGTGCGTCTGTAACAATAGGTTCGTCGGTGGCAATGGGCTCCTCGGTGGGCTCGGGAGTGGGCTCCTGAGTGGGCTCGGGAGTGGGCTCCTCGGTCACGATCGGCTCCTCGGTAGGCTCGGGAGTGGGCTCCTGAGTGGGTTCGGGAGTGGGTTCAACTGCCAGATTTATCGAACCGTCATTGGCAATAAAGTCGATATCGGTCCTTTCAAGGGAATCCGCGGGCATATAATAGAATTCATTTACCTGCGCAGCGATCGGCTGATCCTCGGTGCAGGAATCCGCTACCCTGAAAGTGACGGTGACAAGAACGCCGGTGGACGTGAATGCTTCCGTGGGGCAAAGAAGACCGATCTTTACCGAGCCGGGAACGTTAGTTCCGTCAAGCACGGGCATGGAATCCCAAGGCCTTGAATTGAACGCGGGGCCGGGCTGCACGCTGACTACGGAGAGGTTTTCAACGTCGTAATTGATGAACATATTAAGGCCGTGAGCCTCAAATTCACCATCGATAGTAAGTGTGATCTGGACTTCATCACCGGGATGAGCGTCTTCAACGGTGCTCAGGGAGAATACCGCGTTGCCATCGGCCGAGGCGGGAACGGCAAAAATGCCTATCACCATTGCGAACGCAACGAGTACAGCCAGAAACTTCTTCATATAAATACTCCTTCCTGAAATGCTTTCGATTTACGGAACGCATTCCTCCGTAAACGAGAACGGAAGCAGTATATCACATCGAAGAAGACTTTGCAATAGCCGCAAAAGAGGATTATGCCAAAAAACACAAAAACTTATCGTACGGGCGTACGATAAGTTTGCAGTATTTGTATGAATTTGTCGGGCGCACGTGCGACAATTATCGGACGCTCGTACGATAACTTAGTTTTTCCGCTTTCTCTTCTTTGTCGAGGAATAGCTGCCATATCTTGAATAGCTGTCATACCTTGAGTAAGAGCCATACCGTCCATAGCGGGAATATCTGCCGTACTTCGAATACGAGCCATAGCTCGAATATCTGCCGTACCTTGAGTATTTGCCATAGCGCGCGTATTTGCCGTATGCGCCGTAGCCATAGCCTCCGTCGGAATCTGCGCTGTTGAGCACGTAGCCCAGGAACGCGGCTCTGCCGTTAGACAGATGGTTAAGGCCGTCAAGTATGCGGCTCTTTCTCGTATACTCCTGCCTGATTACGTAAAGCACGCAGTCCGAGATATTGGCAAGCACCACCGCGTCCGCAATAACAGAAGCCGGCGGCGAATCCATAATGATGTAATCCACCCTCTGCAAAAGCTCCTCGATAAGCTCCTTCATCCTGGCGGTGCCCATAAGCTCGGCAGCTTCATCGGACGGAGTCTTGCCGTTGATAACTATAAGGTTTTCTTCGGGCTCGTTTACGATATCCTCGATACCGACAATGCCGTTAAGGTATTCGGCAAGTCCGGCTTCCTTCTGGGTGGTAAGATCGCCCAGATCGGAAGGCTTACGGATATCGCAGTCGAGAAGAGCGACCCTCTTCCCCGCCATCGCCATTGCCATCGCGATGTTGGCGGCAACGGTCGTCTTGCCCTCTCCGGGCATGGAGCTGGTGACAAGTATAGTTCTGAATCCCGTCTCGTCACAAGCCTTGATTATGCGCGAGCGTATGAGCCTTATCGAATCGGAAAAGCTTTTGGAGATATCCGGCGACGATATCTCGATTATGCTCTTGTTCGCCCTGCGCCTGCGGCTGATGTAAGGCACGTTGCCAAGGCAGCGCAGATTGAGCATCTTTTTAAGATCATCGGAATCCTTGACCGTATTCTTGGCGAACGTGGCAATGATCATTATGACGAGCGAACCGAGGCAGCCGAACAGCACGCCCTTGAGCAGCTCATTCTTATACGAAAGCGAATTCGTGGGCTTTGTCGGTATGCCGGAATCGGATATAAGCGTCATGCCCGTATTGCCTATTACAAAATCAGCCACGCGGGGGTAATTGTTTATCGCCGACTGCAGCACGTTATATGACATCTGCGGCGTCCTTGAATAGACCTTGATCGTGAACAGATTGGTCTGCCCCACCGGCTCTGCCGTGATAGTTGCGGGAATGCTTGAAAGGCCCAGATCCTGCTGAATGAGGTTTATAAGCACGTCGCTGCTGAAAATATAGGGGAACGTCTCGGAAAGCTGCTTGGAGAGGCTTACCGAATAGGTGGGGCTCGACTTGGTGCTGGCGCTGTTGACGTCCACGGTGAAGGTTGCCGACGCCTGATAGATGGGGTTGAATTCGAGCCTTGCCCTGACGCAAAGAATTACGCTGAGAATAACCGAGAGTATGATCGGCAGCAGATACATCCTTCTGAACACCGAGATGAACTCATGCAGAAAATCCGTGATGCTGACGGAAGAGCTTTTTTGCGCGTCGTTCCTTATGCTCTCATAAAACTCCTCAACGCTTTCAAAGGCGGGTTCGGCGGCTTTGTCGTTACCCTGCCGGATCCGGTCCGCCTGGTTCTCGTCGGGTCTTCTGATCTCTTCGCTCATTTCCTCTCCCCCCCTTCATCGTCGGAGCGATACTTCTGCGAGTATCCGTAGCCGTAGCCATAATAGCCCCGGCCGTAGGAATACCCATAGCCGCTCCTGTAAGAATTTCCGTAGCCGGAGGTGCGGTAGCTGTCGGTCCCGCGCTCGGAACCGGAAAGGCTGAGGAAATCGAGCGGATAGACGTTGTTGAATATGCAGCCTATCATATCCGTGCCGCTCTGGCTTACGGCGTCTATGCAGTCGTTTATGCGTCTTGCCCTTGCCGCGCCCTGCTTTATCACAAGCAGCGTGCAGTCGGCAAGCTCGGCAAAGCATTCGGCGTCGGAAGCGACTGAAATGGGCGGAGTGTCGATAACGATGTAGTCGAAATAGTCTCTTGCTCTTGTAAGGAAATCCTTCATTTCTTCGGAGCCGATAATCACGGTCGAGTTCGAAAGCGAGGTCTTGCCAAGCAGCAGGCTGAGCGTGGGAAGGCCTTCCATGGTGGGGATATCCTCCATCCCGATATCGCTTACGATCACCTCGCTGATGGAGGTGCCTCGCTTGACCCTTGAAGTGAGCGCCTTATAGAGCGCGGGCTTGAGCATATCGCCGTCGATAAGCAGCACCTTATAATTGTTGAGCGCCAGTATTATCGCGGTGTTGGCGGCCGAGGTGGTCTTGCCCTCGTTCTCAAGCGCCGAGGATACCATGATCACCTTATGCCCCTTGCGCTTAAGCAGATATTCCAGCCTTGTCCTGAAAAGCCTGTAGGTTTCGGCAAAGCGGAAGCTGGTCGTGGGATTGGTGATCAGCATGCTCGTTTTTGCGCCCTGCAGCCTTGCCCTGAGCGACAGGTTTTTGCGCTCATGATAGATCGTGGCAAGCGCGGGACAATCCACCCTCGTCACAAGATCGTTCTCGGTCATGATCTCATCGCTCGCAACGGAGGCAATAACGAGCAGCGCTATTATCGCCAGCGCGGCTATCAGCGTGTAAGTGATCACCTTTGCCGTCCTGTTCATATTCTGGAGCGGAGCCGCCGGCACCGTGGGCGCCTTCAAAACGTCAAGCACCGCGTTGCCCATCAGGTTATCGGAAACTATGTGGTGATATTTTATTATGCCGTTGATCTCTTCAAATGCGACCTGGGGCGAAAGCGTTTCGACGCCTATCTGGATAAGATTGGTGTTCTCGATGTGCTTTGCCGTGACCGTTCCCGAGAAGGCGGGCATATCGAGCGATTCGGCTATCTTTTGCTGAAGCACGGGGCTTTCGAGCACGTATGAGAACGAATCCGCAAGCTTCGACGCCACGACGAGATTTGAATAGACCGTGTCGGAACCTCCGTCCTTGCTTGTTACAACAAAAGTCGCCTCGGCATAATAGGTCGGCGTATAGCGTTCGGAAATGACTATATAGGACGCAAAGGCCGTGATCATACAGCCGATGAGTATTATCCACCAGTTCCTGATGATATTGAATATGATGACCTCGATATCGACGCCGGTATCCTTTATACCGCGGCGCGATATATCGGCTTTAGTGGTTATCCTGCTGCCTGTTTCCGCCATCAGCGATCCACCTCCGTTACGATTATGATCAGAACGGAGTATCCGTAATACTCGCCCTTGTTATCGCAGGTGTAGAGCACGCGATACATGCCCGGAGTGGTGTAATCCACAGCGGAATCGTCGATCTCTATGCTGCCCGCCTTGTATTCTCTCAATTCATACGGGGTGCCGTTCAGCGTTACGCCCGCAATAAACGATTCCGGATCGATGTGCCCGTATCTGTCAACGTAGACGAGATAATCCTTTAGCCTTAAGTTTGGTATCATCCTTGTTTCGGTATAGGTCCGCTCGTAAACCTCGATCTCCGTTTCAAGCACGGATACGTCGCCCATGCTGTTGGTCACGCGGAATTCCACGGCATGCGTGCCCATCGCGGTGATATCGTCGTCGGGATCCTTCAGATTGAGCTTGACGCGGTCGGAGATATCGCCGTCGATACAGTCGAATGCGCCAACGCTGCCAAGCGGATTGAAATTGGACGAATAGCTGAATTCAAGCGGCGCCTTGATCTTGAAGCGCGGCGGGATATAGTCGGTCAGGAACAGATGCCGCGTCAGCTTTGACACGTTGTTGGAGGAATCGAACGCGGCATAGGTCACTATGCAGTGCCCCTCGTCGACGAACTGCGAAACACTTTCAACGACTATGCTGTCGGTTATATCGCCGTCCTCAACGTCCATCGCCGTAACGTCCCTTAATAGGATGCTGTTGTCGGAAAGGCTTTCTACGCTGACTGATATGCTGTCGGTGGGGCAGATTATGGTGGGCTTGCGGTTCCCGCGGCTGAATCTTTCCTGCCAGATGTATATGAGGAAAACAGCCGCCGTCACAGCAAGCACGTAAAGCAATATGGTCCTTATTTTTCTTTGTGTTTTCTTCATGCCGCTAATCTGCCCGTGTAATCAAAGGCAACCCTTCCTCTGACTGTGTATTTTACCATAACCGTTATCGCGTGTCCATCCCCTATCGGCCGTCGGGAAGCAAAGTTATGCTTACCAGCTCGCACGGATCATTGAGACGGAAAAGCCCCGGTTCGCTGCCGAGCCCCGCGGTGATTATCATCTGCGCGTTCCCGAGATCCTTAAGGCCTTTGTCAAGCATGGGCAAAAAGCCCTGCTGAGGAAGATAGGGACTCTTGTTTATGAATGGGATCTGCCAAAGTCCTCCGTGCGTGTGCCCTGACAGCACCAGGTCCGTATCCCAATCCTCATAATACTTCAGCATGCTTTCGAGCCTGTAATCAACAGGTCTGTGGCACAGAAGTATTTTATAGCTGTCGGTATCGCAGAAGGAGGTCAGGAAAGCGTATTTTTCCGACGCTTCATATTCTTCCGAGGTCTGCCCGTACTTAAAGCAATAATCATAGATGCCGCCAATCCTGACTGTCTGCCCGTTTATATCGGCGTCGACGTATTCCTTGTCCAGCAATACCACGCCTGCGGCCTCAAGCGAATCGAGCAGGCCTCGGCCGTGTTTTTCAACGTAGATCGATTCATGGTTGCCGAGCGACATATATACCGGCGCGATCCCTGCCATTTCGGTCATGAAATCGACGCCTATATGCAGAAGGTCCTCGCTTATGTTGCGCGTGATCATATCGCCGGTGCATAGTATCACGTCGGGCTCCTGAGCACGCACGGCTTCGACGAGTTTTGAGTTGTTCTCGCCGAATTCGCTTTCGTGCAGATCGCCGACGAGCACGAACCTGACCGGTGAACCGACCTTTTCGGTTACGAATTCATAGCCGGTCACAACGAAATCATGAGCGCATCTGTAAGCTTCGAGCGCGCAGGAGACCGCAAGGAACGAAAGTATCAGAAGCACGGCCCACAGCCTGCGGCTGTGCCTGTCCATAGCCTCTGCATCATCCCTGAGTAAGCGCTTTTTGATTTTTCGTTCCGCCCTTGTCAATACTTTCTCCACGTCATCCTGTTGACGACGCCCACGTAGCTCTGTATGATCTTGACGACCTTCATGCTGACGTTCGAATCGGCATAATCGGGCGTTGAAATGCCGTCGTCGCCGTTCTCATGCATAGCGACCGCGGTATCGACCGCCTGCAGCACCTGCTCCGTCGAGATCGAACCGATTATGAAATTGCCCTTTTCAAGCGCTTCGGGACGCTCGGTGGAGGTCCTGATCGAGACGGCCGGGAAGCGGAAATAGTTCGCCTCCTCGGGTATTGTGCCGCTGTCGCTGACCACGCAGAAAGCGTTCCTCTGCAGGCAGTTATAATCCGCAAACCCGAAAGGCTCCATGCTCCTGACGTTGGGATGGAACTCGAAGCCGCGCTTATCTATGAACTTGCGGCTCCTGGGATGGGTGCTGTAAATGACGGGCATATCGTAATGCTCGGCCATGGCGTTGACGGCGTTCATGAGCTCGAAGAAATTCTTTTCGTTATCGATATTTTCTTCGCGGTGGGCTGACAGGAGTATGTAGCCCTTCTTCTCAAGGCCGAGCCTTTCAAGCACGTCGCTGTTCTCGATGCGCTCCAGGCTCTCGTCAAGGACTTCGCGCATGGGCGAACCCACAACGTAGGTCTGTTCCTTCTTTACGCCCTCGGCAAGCAGATAGCGTCTTGCGTGCTCCGAATAGCAAAGATTCACGTCGCTGGTATGATCGACTATGCGCCGATTGATCTCCTCGGGCAGGTTTTCGTCAAAGCAGCGGTTGCCCGCCTCAAGATGGAACACGGGTATCTTTAAGCGCTTGGCGGGGATCACGGATAAGCAGGAATTGGTATCGCCAAGCACGAGCACCGCGTCCGGCTTTAGCTCGGCCATAAGGTCATATGTCCTGGCGATAACGTTGCCCAGAGTCTGCCCCAGGCTCTCCCCCGCCGCGTTAAGATAATAATCCGGCTCGCGAAGACCGAATTCCTCAAAGAATATGCGGCTGAGGCGCGGATCCCAGTTCTGTCCCGTATGAACGGTGATATGTTCGAAATACTTATCGCATTTTTTCATGATGCACGAGAGCCTGATTATCTCGGGCCTTGTGCCGAATACGGTCATCAGCTTTATGCGGCTCATTCTTTTTCCTCCAAATTTACCTTCTCGAAAAACGTGTCGGGCCTCTCGGGATCGAAAGCCTCGTTTGCCCATATGATGAACACGAGATCGCGATCGCCCGTGTTCACTATCGAATGCGTATAGCCGGGGAGCATATCGACTATCTGCATCTTTTCGCCTGTAACGGGGATCCTCGCAGTTTCTGCGTCGCCTATCCGCCGCTGGAGTATCACGCCCTCGCCCGAAACAACTATGAATTTCTCCGTCTTGGTATGGTGCCAATGATTGCCCTTCTCATGTCCCGGTCGGCATACGTTCACGGACACCTGCCCCATACCGCCCAAATGCATCAGCTCGGTAAAGCTGCCGCGCTCGTCGGTGCGCATCTGCGGGAACACGCCCGCCTCCGAAGCGCTGACGTAGGAAAGATACGTCGAGTTGAGCTTTCTTACAAAGTCGTCCGAAACTTCGGGAATATCAAGGCTCTTTCTGCACTCGTCAAAGCCTCGGATAAGCCCGGCAAGCCTGCCGAGAGTGCATTCATAGACCGTGTCGACCGTGCAGTAACCGTTATCGGGCGTCTTTTTTCCGGCGATACAGCGTATTATCTCCTCAACGACGTCATCTATATATGCAAGCCTCAAAAGCCTGTTTTCGTCGTTGACAACTATCGGCAGCCCCTTTGCGATATTATTGCAGAATGTGGCCACAACGCTGTTGTAATTGGGTCTGCACCACTTTCCGAAAAGGTTGGGAAACCTGTAGACGTAGGCTTGCGAACCCGTTCTTCGGGCATACCGCAGCACGGCGTTTTCGGCCGCAAGCTTGGACCTGCCATAGGGATTGTCCAATTCGGCCTGAGTCGAACTTGACAGCAGCACAGGGCACGGCGCACCGCGTTTTTCAAGCAGCGCGATAAGCTCCGAGGTGAAGCCGAGGTTCCCGGTCATAAACTCTTCCTCGTTAAGAGGTCGGTTAACTCCGGCAAGGTTGACTACGAAATCGGCCTCCATGCAGTATTCCGCAAGCTTGCTCCCGTCGGAATCGACGTCGAATCCGATCACCTCAGGCGGTGCGGGAAGCGGCGAATTCCTTCGCTTTCCCGACGCTATGTTGTTAAGCTCCGCACACAGGTTCCTGCCAACGAAGCCTTTTGCGCCAGTTACGAGTATCTTCATACGCCCTTCTCCAGCTCCTCCCTGATGTACGAGAGCGAGAGCAGCTTTTCCATTACCTTCTCCACTCCCCACAGCTCGGTATTATTGGAATTGAACTCGGTCAGAGTGTTCCTTTCAACGCTGCCGTCCTTGAAGTACTTATCATAATTGAGGTCGCGGTTATCGGCGGGCACGCGGTAGAAATCGCCCAGATCCAGCGCGTGGGCGCATTCCTCGTTGGTAAGCAGCGTTTCATACATCTTTTCGCCATGCCTTATTCCGATTATCCTGATCTCGTTTTCGGCATTGAAGAGCCTTCTTACCGCTTCGGCCAAGGTGCCAATGGTGCAGGCAGGCGCCTTCTGCACGAAAATATCCCCTGCGTGACCGTTTTCGAATGCGAACAGCACAAGGTCCACCGCCTCCTCAAGGCTCATCACGAATCGGGTCATGTTGGGGTCGGTAACGGTCAGCGGATCTCCGTGACGGATCTGATCTATAAAGAGAGGCACCACGCTTCCGCGGCTGCACAGCACGTTGCCGTACCTTGTGCAGCATATGACAGTATCGCGCGCGTTCCTCGACCTTGAAACCGCCACCTTTTCCATCATGGCCTTGGACGTGCCCATCGCGTTGACGGGATAAGCGGCCTTATCGGTGGAAAGGCATATAACGTTTTTAACGCCTTCCTCTATGGCGGCGTTAAGCACGTTGTCGGTGCCTATTACGTTGGTCCTGACGGCCTCCATCGGGAAAAACTCGCATGATGGCACCTGCTTAAGCGCCGCCGCATGGAAAACATAATCCACCCCACGCATCACGCTCCTGACCGAAGCGGGATCTCGAACGTCGCCTATATGGAAGCGTATCTTTCTTGCCGCCTCCGGCATGCGCGCCTGGAAATCATGTCGCATATCGTCCTGCTTCTTCTCGTCCCTCGAGAATATGCGTATCTCACCTATGTCGGTATCAAGGAAACGGTTCAGCACGGCGTTGCCGAACGAACCGGTCCCTCCGGTGATGAGCAGTGTTTTCCCTTTGAAAACGGTATTATCCATTATTTTTTCCTCCCCAAAGACAATATTTTTTTAAACAGCGAACCTACCAGTGTCTTTTCGTAATCATTCATTCCAAACAGCCAAAGCGCGGCAATATACGCGGCCGCCATGGCAAAGCATTTTATCAGCAGCCATATCCAGCCCCTTGGCAGCAGGAGCATCAGCGGCACGCCCACCGCGGCGGCTATAATCAGGCAGGGCAATATTCCCTTTATTACTCCCTTATAATATCGCAGCATGCTTATGCCGATCTTTTTCCTGAATACGACGTTCATCACCAGAACGTCTCCCAGCATTATCGAAATAAACGTCCCGAGCGCGGCGCCGACGAGCGGGTCCCACTGTATGAGCGCGACCGTAAGCATGATATTTGCGAGCACGACGCAGAATTTCAGTATGGCCTGTTCCTTATGCTCATTTCTTGCCCAAAGCACCTGTGAGCCTATGCTCTGTGTCAGTGTGAACATAAAGGCGGTCATAAGCAGGGCGGAAACTATGTATGCATCCGCGTTTTTTTCACCCGCCCATACGCATATGAATTCCCTGCCGTTTATCAGGAAACCGCACCAGAATATGCCGAGGACCATGAATATCAGCCTTGATATCCTGACCATTTCATCCATTATCGCGCCGGGTTCGGGACGTGCTTCGATCATACGCACCACACCGGGCATGAGCACGCCGTTGAACGCCGCTCCGAGGGATTGATAATACTGCACGATCTGCGCCCCAACTCCGTATATGGCAAGCAGCACCGACGATGACGTGACCAACGCTCCCAGGAGCACCTGATCGACGCTTGAATTGAGCTGGGTCGCGATCATCTGAAGGAATATCAAAGAAGAGTACGCGACGATCTCCTTAACGAGGCTCCTGCGCACCCCGCGCAGCAGAGGCCTGAGCCCAATGGCGAATCTGACGTAAAATACGTAAAACAGCCTGCAGATCACCGTAAGGATCAAGTTTACCGTTACGACTCCTATGCTGCCATAGCCCAGCTTCAACGCAGCAAACGTGAGCCCGATGCGTAATATGATCTGTACTATCGACGCAGTCCTCGACACGGCAAAGCGTTCATATGCGCTTATGGCGTTATGCGATGCTGTTGTGCCAAGAGTTACGGCGGCGCTTATCACCGTGATGGAAAGCAGCTTCTGCCCAAGCGCCGCTTCCTCCGCGGATAAGCCCTTTGCGAATACAGTGGGGAACAGCAGGACAAGCACGAAACCTGCCGCAAGAGCTATCAAAGCTATCAGCAGATAATAGACGGAAGCAACCCCGAAGAATCTGCGTTCTCCCTCCCTGTCCCCCGTCACCCTGTATTTGGCGATAAAGCGGGTCACCGCGTTGCCCACGCCGAGATCGAGCAGGAAAAGATATGCGTTTACCGCGGAGGCAAGCTTATAAACTCCATACTCCGCCTGGCCGAGAGTCCTGATAACAAAGGGCGTCAAAAGAAGCGTCGAGAGTATCTCGAAGATCATCAGCACATATGAAAGAATTACGCCCGCTTTTCTGTTCATTTATAGGTTTCAGCTTCTTTTCCCGATTTTTTCCGCATGGGATCCCCATGTTGATCGTGTACGGCTCAACGGATCCCTTAACAAGCGGCCGGATAGGATTCAGCTTACGTTCTCCAAAAGTGTTTTCAAATCATTTCCGAACTCTTCCGAAAGCTTCTCGAGGAGCTTTCCCGGATCCGAAGGCTTTGTGATATCGACAGACCTTATCGCGTCCGCTATAGCTTCCGGAGTCTGGCTGTCATAATAATGGACGTACCGTCCGACGGCGGAGTTTTCAATGGCCGGGATCCTTATGCTGACCACCTCCAGTCCGTTCGACAGGTATGAGAGTATCTTGCTCGGGAAGGACGTTTCGTTGAAAGCCGCCGACGGATCCTGTGTGGACAGGCCTATATCACAGCTTTGTATGAATCGCAGATACTCGTCGCCCGTCTTAAGCCCGTCATATGTCACCTTGGCTTCGGTCGTTTCAGACACTCTGTCTATCAACTCCCTGAGCTTTGCGGTATCGCACTCGGTGCCGAAGCCTATTATGTGGACGTGATATCTGCTGTCAAGCTTTTCGGCAGCAAGCACGGCCGCTCTTCCGCCTTTCCTTGGATCGAACGTACCCGCGTAAACACAGTGGATGCGTCCTTCGCCGTCGGCAGCGCCGAATTTGGTCTCCGCCAGCCTTCTTTCATTCCTGTAAACGCCGTGTATTATCGCTTCGGGCTTGCCGTCGGCGTTTATAAGCGATCCGAGCATCGCAGTCGGGAACAGAAACCCGTCGGCCATACGCATCAGGCCGATCTCCTTTTCTCTGTGCCGCACATCACCGGTAACGTCGGAGTATACCTCCTCTGCTTCAAGTATAAACGGTATGTGCCTGCGCTTGAACGCCTTTATCAGATACAGCGCGCCCAGCGAATGATACAATATCACCTTATCGTCGTTCCCGATCGTATTCACTATTTCTTTCTTTATCTTGAGCTCGGAATACTTTCGAAGCAGATACCTGAGAGGCTTAAAGCTTGAAGCGTATCTGTCAAAAAACCTAACGCAGATCCCGTCCGTGTTTTCGGTAAACGCAGGGTATTTTTTATAAAAATCGGCCCTGTTCTTTGTTCCCGAAAGGGACAGTATCTCGACGTCGCAGCCTATATCCTTCAATACGTCTGTAATAAAACGCATCTTGTTTACGGCGGCGGGCACGGCGTCGCGGGAGCTTTGTGAACCTGTGTCCTTATAAAACGATATATAATAGAGCTTTTTCATTGCAGCGCTCCCTTCTCCCAAAAGAACGAATACGGAACAATGCCCGAATTATGGATGGTTGAATAGAAGAAGCACGCTATCAGCGCGGCCATTACCGTGATGCGAACCAAATCATAGCTTTTGTTTCTTTTCGTTTCGTGCTGTATACATATGGGGATCAGCAGCATATAGCTCCAGCTGAACAAATTGCTTACGCGGAAGAACTCCGCAATGCTCATTGCGCAGGCCTGAAACACGATGGCTATCGACGCAAGGTTATAAAGCGCTTCACGGTGCGGAACTTCCCTGACGACTTCGGTTCTGTATCTGAGACAGAATACAAGCATCGACGCCTGAATGATGAATCCCGAAGCATTAAGACGGACCGTTCGGGCAGCGTAGTTTTCGATCCTCTCGTCAAGCAATGCGTCGGGCACCGCCCGGATCATCCACGCGCCGATCGTATCCCTGAACAGCAGTACGATTATGAAAACCATGATGCCTATAAGTATCCTGATCCATCCCGCCCTTAACATTGCGATCGGATAGGCTATTATAAATACGATTGCGGCACCATGAAAGCGGCTGGCTAAAAACACAAGCAAAGCAAAAGGTATCAGCTGTCTTTTTACAAGGAAATAATAGCTGATCATCAGTATTCCCATTGAGATCGCCTGCCTGAGACCCGTTATCGAAAAGAAGAAGATGCCCATGCAGTACAGATATATCAGCGAGAACGAATAATCGGGGGATTCCCAATACAGAACGAGCGCGACGCCTGCGAGAAAAACGAGCGTGGTAAACCCCAGCCAAACCTGTGCGTTCGGTATCACCTTGCCGAAAGCCCATGCGGATAAAACATAAACCGGATCCTTATACGACGACGCCGCCGTCCTGATCTCATCGAATGTCATTGTAAGCTGGCTGTTGAAGCGGTCAATATAGTTCTGAGTATCGGCGCCCACAAATGGCGCGCGCAGCGATGACATAGCAAGCAGAACGATCAAAGCGGTAATGAGAAAAACGGGATGATTTGCCGTTCCGAAAATCTTTCGCGAAAGCATCCCCCAGATTATCAGTATACCCAATACGAGAACGGGTATGGTCAAAGCATTACTCCTTGTTCAGCAATTCCCTGTAAAGTTCATATGTCGCCCGGACGTTCTTTTCCATATCGAAATTGGCAAGAGCGAATTCCCTGCATCTTTCGGCAAAGCTCTTCTTTCCCGCTTTCAGCACACGTTCGACCGCCGCGAGGATCTCACCGACTTCGCCATTTTGAACGACCTCTCCGCAGCCTTCTCCCACAAGCTCGGGGCAGGCGGTGGAGTTAAGCGTGATAACGGGAGTGCCGCAGGCAAGCGCTTCCGCCGCGACCTTGCCGAAGCTTTCCTCTCCGGAAAGCGTTACGAACACTTCTGCCGCCGAATACCATTCGGCAAGCTCTCGCTGGCTGTCGGTCGCGGGGATATGCCGCGCCCTGCCAAGATCCGTGCCATCGGGGATCCCGCCGATCAAAACCACTTCGGCATTCTCTGCCGCGTCGGCAAGCCTTATAAACGAACTCAAGCCTTTGGCCTCAGACCATTTGCTGCATACGCCGAGTATGAGCTTGCCTGTGATACCGTATTTTTTCTTTATATCCGACGTCCTCGGGCAAAAGATCTCCGTATCGATCCAATTATAGATCCTTTTTATCATGAAGGCGTCCTTCAGTATGCTTTTTCGCGCCTCGTTCGCGATCCAATCCGAAACGCCTATCACCGCGTATCTGTCAAGGGAGGCAAAGAGCTCCCTTTTCTCGGCAAGCATCTCCGCGGTCCTGTCGAATACCCAGCTTGGGATGTCCTTTTTCAGCCTTGGGCAGTTCCCGCAGCCGTGCTGCCATCTGTCGCAGCCGTCGGCCGTATAATGGCAGCATTTGCCGGTATACCACCAGCAGTCATGCAAAGTCACAACGACCGGTATCCGCCTTGCCGAAAGGTATTTTAACAGCATCGGCACGTCGATATAATTCCCGTGAAGATTGTGCAGATGCACTATATCGGGTTTTTCGGAATCGAGATACCCAAGCAGCCTGCGCGTAGCGCCCGATGAATGCCGTCCCGCGTCGCCGAATGCCCTTGCAAGAAGGCTGTGCGCCTTCACGTCGGCCGGCGAGCCCATGCGGTAAGCGCCTTCCGCGTCGGGCCCCGATGAAAATACCGTAGTTGACTTCACGCCGTATTTTTCAAGCCCTTCGTCAAGCTGTTTTACGGTCCTGCCGGTACTCGATATGCCGTAAACGGCGTTGAGCCTTATAACGCGCATTATTGCATCCCCTTTCCGGAGACCCTGTACAGTTCGTCATGCAGTCTCTTGCGCATAACGCTTTTGCTGTGATTCTTCCTTCCGCATTCCCATGCGCGCATACCGTATTCCCCAAAGCTTTCGGGCGATGAAACGAGCCTTTCGACGGCCGGCAGGATATCGTTAAGGTCTGTTATGACGATCGCCGCGCCGTTTTCCTTGAGATGATCGATAGGCGCGATACCCTCGGGTCCGATCGCCACGATACAGCGCGCGGCCTTCATATAGTCTACAAGCTTGGTCGAGAAGGAGTGCCTGACTGCTCCCATGGATTTCAGCGTGTTGCCGTCGGCGAAAACCAGCGCGTCCGCTTCGGCCTGTATGGCCGGTATCTCTTGGGATGACACGCCGCCCATAAGCTTTATCGCAGGCAGCGCAAACGCCTTTTCCGCGCTCCTCGTCAACGGATCGAGCGTATATATGCGAAGCTCGCAGTCGATCCCCTTTTCTTTAAGCCGGCCGAGCGCCCTGCCGAGGGCGGACAGCGCCTTGTATCTGCCGGTGTAGATATTGCCGGTATAGGTGAATACGAAGGGCGGCTCATGCGCGGTCTTCAGCCCCGGCTCGCCGCTGAAATCGGCGGATTTGGTCAATATGCCGCAGTTTATGCCGAATATCCCGTCATACTCCCTCTTCTGCAGGCCGGTCATAACGAACACGCTTTCGCAGGCTTTTATAAGCTTTTTGAGCTTGGGGCGCTTCAAAAACCTGTCGATCCAAAAGAGCGGCGAAAGATTGAAGCGTTTAAGTGTGTACAGGTCGTCGCCTATAAAACCCACCGCGGGCTTGCCGGTGTATCCGATAATGAACCGCGCAAGCCTTGTCAGATGGAACGAGTTATAGATGGGCTGGAATATCACGTCGGGATCGAAGTCGTCGATGAAGCGTTTTAGTTCATCGCTTTTATCGCGCCCGATAAGCCATATAAGCTCCTGCGCCCAATGGAAAACCATCAGCCTCGTTTTGCGGATGCTGTCATAGCGCTTCTGCTCCGCGGCGTTCATCACGTCAGAGCCTTCGCCCCGTTTATACACCTCGCGTCCGGGCGGGCAGTTCCCGTTCCTCAGGTTTTTAAGCAGGCTCTTTTCCGTTATCTGAAAGCAGCGCATATCGAAGCCGTTGTTCGGCGAGCCGCTCCTGCAGTAGATATTCGCTATGCGCACGTCGTCCATGCCTTCAAAGAAGTTCGAGAAGGTGCTTCCGAAGCTGTTGCTGTTATCCCATGCGGTATTTGACAGAATAAGGACCTTTATCACTTGATAGCCCTCACTGCAAGTCCCGCCGTGAATATGCTTAGCCTCTTAAGCCCCATCCTTTGCAAAGTGAACATCATGCGCATATAAGCCCGCTTCGCTCCGGATTCGAAATAAGGGTATGCGCAATAGTTCTTCGACGCCTCCTTCATCCTGGCAGTCGAAAGCATATCGAGCGCTTCACTGCGGCTCCGCTTATGCTTCATCATGGAGTTCAGGTAAACCAGTACGTTTCTGACGTAAAGCGAATCGACGTACCCCTGTGCGTCGCTTATGCCGCAGTCCTCTATAAAAGCCTTCGCCTCGCCGTCGATAAAGTCTATGGTCCTCAAAAAAGCGGGGTCGAACGAGCTTGTGATGCTTCCTTCACGCTTTCTGTACCGAAGCGTGGGCTCATCAACAAACGCAATACTCCGCGCATACTTGTAAAACCGCAGATTGAAAACGATATCCTCTGCGATATGTCCTTCGGGAAAGCGCACCCCATGCTCCCTTATGAGCCCGGCGCGGTAAAGGTTGGAGTGTGCTCGCCATGCCCTCCCCTTGCCCATGAGCGTTTTCACGGCATGCTCTTTGGGGTCGGTGAGCTCTTCGCTCTGCGGCATATGCCTGCAGATAGCTTCCGGCTTGCCGGATTCAAAGAATTTTGTATAGACGTTTGAAACGACCGCATCGATATCGTCGGTCATTTTATCGATCAGCAGCGAAAGCGCCGCGGGTTCGAGCACGTCGTCCGAATCGAGGAATATGATGAACCTTCCTTGGGCTTTCTCAATGCCGGCGTTGCGGGCGCTTGAAAGACCGCCGTTCGTCTTGTGAACGACGCTTATCCTCTCATCCTCCGCGGCAAGCGCGTCGCAGATGGCGGGAGCGTCGTCGGGCGAGCCGTCGTCAACAAGTATCGCTTCCCAATCGGCAAAGGTCTGCGCCTTTACGGAAGCTGCGCATTCAATCAGATATCTGCCCGTGTTGTAGACGGGGATTATTACCGAAACGGCAGGTCGATCAGTCATTTTTCCTTCTTTATGCCAAAGCCTCAGGCGGTCTTTTCTTCCTTATCGTTATCGTTCCCGTTTTTGAAATTGGGAAGTATCTCATGTATGCAGTCTACAACGGCGGAGCTGTTCATCCGCGCAAGCTCGCAAAGCTCGTTGAGCTGATCGTTGAACACCTCGGGATCGATGGGCTCGGGGAACGCCTTGAATATGCGTCCGTGTACGGTCTTTTCCATTGCGTTCTGCTCGTCGGAGGTCAAAAGCTCCTCATACATCTTTTCGCCGGGACGCAGCCCGGTGATCTTGATGGGCATGTCCACGTTGGGCTCATAGCCGTGGAACCTTATCACCTTTTCGGCCAGCTCATATATCTTGACGGGCTCGCCCATATCTAGCACGTAGATCGCGCCGGATTCTCCCAAAGCGCCTGCCTGCAGCACCAGCTGCGCGGCCTCGGGGATCGTCATAAAGTACCTTGTGATCTCCTTATCGGTGACGAGCACCGGGCCGCCTTCCTTTATCTGCCTCTCAAAAAGCGGTATCACGCTGCCGTGAGAGCCCAGCACGTTGCCGAAGCGCACGGTCATACAGCGCATGATGCTGTTCTTGGCAAACTGCTGTACTATCAGCTCGGTTATGCGCTTGGTAGCGCCCATGACGTTGGTGGGATTGACGGCCTTATCGGTCGAAAGCATCACAAAGCGCTTGACTCCGTGCTCGTCGGCGGACTGCAGCACGTTCAGCGTGCCTATCACGTTGTTCTTGACCGCCTCGGCGGGGCTGTCCTCCATGAGCGGCACGTGCTTGTGTGCCGCCGTGTGGAGCACTATATCGGGGTGGAACTCGTCCATCACGTCGTCCAGCCTGGTCTTGTCGCGCACGGATCCGACCCTGATTATCACGTTCAGCCAGGGACGGCGCTGCTTGAGCTCACAGTAGAGCTCATAGGCATTGTTCTCGTAAATATCGAATATGATTATCTTTGAAGGATAGAATACCGCTGCCTGACGGCAGATCTCCGATCCTATCGAGCCTCCGCCGCCGGTCACGAGTATCGTCTTGTGCTCAATGAAGCTTTCAACGCTCTGTACGTCCAGATTCACCTCCGGACGGAAGAGCATATCGGTTATGTTGATCTCGTTCAGGTCCTTCATGGTGGGCTTCTCGCCTATCTCGCTCAGAGGCGCGACGAGGCGCACGTGGCAGCCGGTCTCGCGGCAAACGGTCACTATCTCGGCACGGCGCTGCGAGGTGAGCGTGGGTATCGCTATTATGATCTCCTTGACCTTCTTCTGCTTTACAACGGCGGGGATATCCTCCGTGGTGCCCAGTATCTTAACTCCGTCAATGCGCATGCCCACCTTGGATTTGTTATCGTCGATAAAGCCGACCGTCACGCAGTCGGGCGCGCTCTGTCCGTTGGAGAGCTGTGAATGCACGTATGCGCCGAAATACCCCGCTCCGACTATCAGCGTGGGCTTCTTGTTCCTTGTGGGGGTCTCGGTCAAAGACGCGATGCCCTTCCGCACTATCCGGTAGCCGAACCTGGTGATAAATACCAGTATACCAATGAAAATTCCGGCCAGTATTATGCCCGTCCTGCCGGAATTGCGGAAGCCCATATCGTGCGTGAACGGTAAGAACGAGAGCAGGAAATTGAAAAGCAGGCATGCTGCGGTGCCGACTCCCACGCCGGCGATCGCCATTATGCCCTCGTTGAGGCCCGAAACGCTCCATACGCTGCTGTAAAGCCTGAATACGAAGAACGCGGCGATATAGAGCAGCGTGAATACGGCCACCTGCACGTTGGTGAAATAATGATACAGCGTGCCGCCGGGATCGTCCTTTGCCATAAACAGCAGACCGTAGCCGCCCTCCACAGCCATGTGAAGGAACCAGGTCGCAAACGCAAATGCCGCGACACAGCACACGACGTCCAAAAGGATCAGCGCGGTCACGCGGGAGAATTTTTCTATTCTGAAGCTCTTTTTGTTCATAAAGCGCTCCTTTCGCAAAGAAACAACATTGTATGTATAATACACCATTTTCTATTATACATTAAGGGACAGTGATTTGCAATATGGGAAATGCGTACATATAATGAATACCGTTTGAATAAAAAGAGACGCTTTGGGCGCATTCACTTAAGGATACACAGCCTCAAAAGGTATCTTTTTGCGCCCTGCCGCGTTGAAAATGCTCGAAAGACCCTCCGGGTATTCCTGCGCTTTTCGCCTTGCATGGCACAAAAATCTCCTCTTTTGAGACGCTT
>JAEEGL012432731.1_pt1 | contig 19012 bp, 18 predicted proteins | sample 9134231 | NCBI WGS metagenome assembly JAEEGL01 (sample SAMN16246548, study PRJNA631951) | gut metagenome | biome: gut microbiome; feature: rumen; material: fiber-attached | host: Bos | place: Iran: Karaj | collected 2018-10 | reverse complement strand
TGGCTCAGGCAGGCACATCGATGCTGGCTCAGGCAAATCAGTCAAATCAGAACGTACTTTCAATCCTTGGCTGATAAATACCAACTACCGATCAGAAGGGGCCGATCCGAAAGGATCGGCCCTTTTAGTTTGCGCGTTTGTATAAGATCATTCCGAAAGTTTTAAATTTTTTTATTTTCAGTGTTAAGTTTTATTTTCTGTCTCCGATATATTTAGTGTAAGCGGTAAGGAAACCGCAGGAAAACTACAGCAGGTCATTATGGAAGACCTATATAGCTTCTAAATACAAGGAGGAGAGAAAAATGGTAGTACAGCATAATCTTACAGCAATGAACAGTAACAGAATGTTAGGTCTTACGACCAGTGCACAGGCAAAGTCAACCGAGAAGTTATCTTCAGGTTACAGAGTAAACAGAGCAGCCGATGATGCAGCAGGTCTTGCAATAAGTGAGAAGATGCGTCGCCAGATCAAGGGACTGACACAGGCGAGCAGAAATGCACAGGATGGTATTTCCTGCGTACAGACAGCTGAAGGTGCTCTTAATGAGATCCATGATATGCTTCAGAGAATGACAACACTTGCTGTACAGGCATCAAACGATACAATGACAAGCGATGACCGCGGATATCTTGATCAGGAAGTGCAGGCTCTTATATCTGAGATAGATAGAGTTGCTTCAACAACAACATTCAATGAGCAGAATCTTCTTGATGGAAGTTTTTCTGACAAGAACCTTCAGGTAGGTGCAGAGAGCGGCCAGTATATCAGCATCAATATAGATGCAATGTCATCTGACGGTATAGGACTTACCTCAACAGCTGTTTCAGGAACAGACAATACTAATGCAGAAGCTGCTATAAGCACTATCAAGAGTGCACTTGCATCAGTATCAAGCCAGAGAGCAGATCTCGGTGCTATCCAGAACAGACTTGAGCATACGATCAAGAACCTTGATAACGTAGTTGAGAATACAACATCTGCAGAGAGCGCGATCCGTGATACAGATATGGCAACAGAGATGGTTACATTCTCGAATGCAAACATCCTGGCTCAGGCAGGTACATCAATGCTTACACAGGCAAATCAGAGCAATCAGAACGTGCTTTCTCTCCTCAGCTGATCCATACAGCTGAATTAAAGATCCCCCGCACCTGCGGGGGATTTTTTTGTTTTATTGTGGGCTTTCTGATTATGGATTAAAATAATAGGCATGAAAGATTTTAATATTTTATTTTTTCAGCAGAAGATAACGATCACTTCTTTTTGCGGGATACTTTGGGGACTTATCGAACTGGGATATGATGTGAAGCAGGGCAGGGATCTGCTTCCGGACGGTGATTACGATGAGGTTCTTTTAAACAGTATCCTTAAAGATATAGATGAAATGCTTCTTAACGGAGCAGATGCAAAAGAAGGAAAAGATCCGATAATAATAACGCAGGATTTTTGCGCAGTTGCAGCAGAAGCGGCACACATGAGAAATATCATCTATGTGTGCTGGCCATATGACTGCCCGCAAAGCGCTCTTTACAGGAAAGAAGCGCTGTATGATACCAACAGGATATTCTTCTTTGATAAGTCTGAAATAGAAAGACTTAAGGCAAAGGGCATAAAAAATATTTATTATGAGCCGCTTGCAGGCAATGTCACAAGGACTGATTCTCTGACTCTCACCGAAGCTGATATGAAAAACTATTTATGTGATATTTCTTTTGTGGGAGGTTTATATACAGGAAAGGAATCCGAAATCTTAAAACGGAGTTCCGAAAAAAGATTGTCGCTTCTTAAGTTTCTTTCAAATGATCTTGATGTAGTCTTATATACATCCACGGAAGGTGCGGATAAAATGCTTCCCGGGGTCTCTGTTAGGGGCAGGGTGAATTATGATGATGAGATGTATAAAGTCTTTGCTTTTTCGAAACTTAATCTGAATATCACCATGGCAGGCATAGAGACCGGTGTGCCGCAGAGAGTGTTTGATATCATGAGTATTGGCGGTGTGTGTCTCACGGATCATCAGAAGGAATTGGATGAACTTTTTGATACAGGGAAGGAACTGATAATAGCTGATTCTTTTGAAGAAATGAAGGAGAAGGCTAAGTACTATATCAGTCATGACAAGGAGCGGCTTGAGATAGCACTTAATGGCTATAAGAGGATAAAGTCGGAATATAATTATCCGAATGCAATGAAACGTATACTTGCAAAAGTGACGGAGAGTATCTGATGCATATACTTTATATGGAATGGCCGGGATACGGCGGAGAATTTATCAAGAAGAATCTGAAGCTCATGGGACATGAGCTCAGTATTTTTGATTTCCCTCATCATTCAGAAGATCTTAATGCGGGTGAGGAACTGGCCGGGAATATCGCAAAGGCAGCCATAGAGGCAGGAGCGGATATCATCTTTTCTCTGAATTACTTTCCGGTGATAGCAGTCGCGGCTCATGCGGCAAGAGTTAAATATATATCCTGGATATATGACAGCCCTGCGGTCCTTACTTATTCCGTGACCATATGTTTTCCTGAATGTTTCATATTCCATTTTGACAGTTCGGAAGTGCTTAAACTTAAAAGCCTCGGAGCTCCGAATGTGTTTTATCTAAGCCTCGCGGCAGATGCAGAGCACTATGACAGCTTTCAAGTGACAGGCAAAGATCATGAACGCTTTGATGCTGACATTGCCATGATAGGATCAATGTACAGTGAGGATAAGTTTGCGATATTTAAGAAATATGAGAATTTCGATGAACATACAAAAGGCTATCTTGATGGCCTTGTGAAGGCGCAGGAAGAGGTGTACGGGGCAGATCTGCTGGAGCGGGCGCTTACTCCCGATATAATGAAGGCAGTTTTAAAAACAGTTCCTTTGGGAGTCCATGGAGACAGCTTTGAGACGGTTGAATGGGTGTTTGCAAATTACTATCTTGCAAAGCGCGTGACTGCGGCGGAGCGTCTTCATCTTATGGGTGCTCTTTCCGAAAAGTACGAAACAGTTCTTTATACAAGAGAGGATACACCGCTTCTGCCAAAGGTTATCAACAGGGGATGGATCGATTATTATAATGAATTTCCCTTAGCAGTCCGCTGCGCAAAGATAAATCTGAATATTTCCTTAAAGAGCATACATACGGGCATACCGCTCAGGGTGATCGATCTGATGGCCTGCGGAGGTTTTGTGCTGACCAATTATCAGGAGGATCTGTTCGGAGAATTCGTTCCGGATGAGGATTTTGTCTATTATGAAGATACGAAAGATGCGGTAGAGAAGGCAGGGTATTATCTTGAGCATGATGATGAACGCAGACATATCGCAGATAATGCATGCAGAAAGATCAGACAGTCATATACATTCAGGCAAAAGCTTGAATATATGCTTAATACGGCGAACTGATCGCGCTCTCATGAATAAGCTGTCCGGGTCTCATAATCGTGCATCCGGGCGCGGTAAAATATGGCTGCAGTGAAACTCCGGCCTCATTTACCAGTGCATCTCCCTCCAAGGCTGTTTCATTGCACATAAATATCACATTGTCTTCATATTTTTTCTCAAAAGCCCTGCATGTATTCCCTGAAGGGCTTTTAGTATCTCCGGTAAAAAATATGCCGAGTTCGATATGCTCCATTCCGCAGAACTGTGCTTCGACAGACTGAAGTGAATTCTTTATTGAACTGTCAGAGTCTGAATCGGAACATATGAGTATAAGAGAATGGAATTTTTTTGCAGGCTCATTCAGTTTTTCCTGACACCTCTTGGCTCGTTCTGCCGATGCCTGATTCCCGGCCGCAGCAGCTTTTTCAAAACAGGATAATGCTTTAGAGGTATTTCCGTAAGCATCATAGATGCATCCCATGTTGTGAAGGGGCAGAGATGTTTTTGCGGTTTCCAGAAGGTGGTCTTCTGCAGTCAGAGCTTTTTTATATAAATGCATTGCTGTTTCATTCTGACCTGAATTGAGTGCGGCATATCCCAGCATGCATGAGTAATCCGCAAGGTCTGAAAGATGATCTGAAAAACGGGAGAGCTCAAGAGCCTCTGCGTAATGCCCTGTATCTATAGCTTTGTTTCCGTACGAGACGATAAGCTGCCGCACATATTCAAGTGACGGATCGGGATTTAATGACATGGCCTTTCTATAGCATTCAAGACTTTTTTGCATATCATCAGCAAGCCCGTAGGTCCTGCCAAGCTGAAAATATGTATAAGGGTCCTCAGTTCCGTTTTGCTTATCATTCTCAAGCTGACGTTTTAGAAGTTCTATCCGTTCTTTTGTTTTTGCTGCATTCTTTTCCGGACTTAAGATATAACCGTCATGTAAGAATACCATAGGAACCGGATAAGCTTCAGGCTGATTTCCGTCACGTCTTACAGGCTGCTCATGTATTATGCCTTCATAGACTATCTGTCTTCTGTCAAAAAGTCTCTCAACCCTGTCATCAAGCATGGTATACCCGTCACCGGACATGCAGATGTTTCTTCTGAGCATCCGTCCGATGGCATGGGGATACTTATTCATAAGTTCAAGGGTTTTGTTAAGATCTGTTTTTTCGGGGACGGTAGTGAAAGCTTCGGGAGGGAAGCTTTCTGCATCCGGAAGAGTTTCCCCCGGAAGTTCAAGGTATTCGTCGCTGTCTACGAAAAATACCATGTCTTCGCTGCACTGTTCCATGGCAAAATTTCTGGCGGCCGAATAATCCTCTATCCATTCGAAGTGGAATATCTTATCGGTATATTCTGATGCTATCTTTACGGAATCATCAGTGGAGCCTGTATCAACATATACAACTTCAAGCCCGGTCCTGCTCAGGGGATAAAGACAGCGCCTTATGGAATGAGCAATATTTTTTCCTATAACACAGAATGAAAATCTCATGTGTATCGACATTTCTTTCAAACATCCTCCAATTCCTTAAGCCGCTCTGCAGAGCGGGGGTAGTTCCCGGCACGGCGGTAGAAATCCTTTGCTATCTCTATGTCGCCGAGTATCTCGCTGATGACTCCAAGATTATGGAACGGGAAATAAGTAGTTGCGCCTTTAAGTCTGTTCTCTTTAAGAGAGAGGCAGCGGACGAACATCTGACAAGCTTCTCCCCATTTCTCGTTGCTCATCAGTATGCTGCCCATCATGTAGGTATATTCGGGTATGTTTCCGAAACGGTCATCAAGTGCAAGCAGGGCAAGCGCGTCCTTATCTCTGCCGCAGGCTCCAAGGCACTGACCGTAACCCGTGACTATCATCTGCATATATTCAACAGAAGCGTCAAATGTATCCACACGCTCCATTGCTTTTTCAAACCAGGGGAGGGCGGAGGCTTCATCATGCATGAGAAGATAGGCCTGACCTATCTGAAAGATCACATAAAGATCCTGCGGGTCATCCTCAAGCTGCTTCTTAAGCAGTCTGATATTACGATCTGCTTTTTCTTTAGCCTCTTCTTTCGATATGAGATAGCCGCTGTGGCCTATCTCAAGAGGGAAGTTGTAATAAACGATGCGGCTTCCTGATATGGGCACGAGCTGTTCGTGGATTGGATGGATAAAATGAAATGATCTTCTGTCAAATACCCGTTCTGTTCTGTCAGTCTGGATATTTATGATGCCGTCTGCCTCGATGGGATTGTGCCTGATGATCTGCCCTATCATCCCGTGATGTGATCTGTATGCTTTTTCGCATTCGGCGGCATCGTATTTTTCGATATACTCATCGGCGTCAAGGATGAGCACAGCATCATGCTTTGCAAGGGATACGGCATAGTTCTTGGCTTTTGAGAAGTCGTCGGGCCATTCGAGGTAAAACGTTTTAATTCCACGCTTCTCTGCTTCGGCTATGCTTCCGTCAGTGGAGCCGGTGTCAACGAGTACGACATCGTCTGCCGGAAAATCGCTTTTAATGATCGAATCAAGGCATCTTCCGATGTTCTTTTCTTCGTTTTTCATTATGATACAGATGCTGAAATCCATATTTTGTGCCCTCTTCGGTGCTATTGTATCATATCTTTACAAATAGTATAATATCTGTAAGTATGCGTATCGGAGGGAGAATGGTAATACCTGCAGCTGAAGATATGTCGGGTTACACCGACCATAACGGCAAGTTTACGGAAGAAGGAGCAGAAAAGCTCCGCCGGGATACTGAACGTTTCTACAGGGAAGGGGCTGAGCGTAAAGCTCAGGTCTATACTGCTGTTTGCGTTGTAAAGGGCCGTATCAATGAGCGTATACAGGAAAGAAGCCGCAGGGCTTATGATGCGCTTGCAGATTACTTAAGCTCCGATGAGTTTGCACTTGTCGACGGTTACGATTCCGAACTTATCGCATTTAAGCTCACAATGCCGGTATACCGTATGGAGAGGGCTGCCGATCCGGAGGGAAAATTCCCCGTGGTATATGACAGTATCGAGTATATAGATGACTTTTATAATGTATATATGCAGATGCTCTTTTATTTCAGGCGTCTTCAGCTTAGTTCTGATGAGTCTGATAAGGAGGAACTGTGCGCATACGTGAAAAAGAAGAAGATCTCCGTAAGACTGCTTGCAGCCTTGCTTGCGGATATGCCGCTTGGCGGTAAGGGGCGCATAGCCGTTCGCATAGCCGATCTGTATATCAGGGATGACAAGCCGGGAGATGCTTATTATCTTATGCTTTTTATCGAAAAATACTGCAGCGAGGGTGACAGTGACATGTTCACACGTGTGAAGAGAGAGGCTGCGGCATTATCTTCAGGCGGAGGTGGAATATGCCTTTAAAAAGCCTGCTCGCATCAGGGAAGGACAAGAAGAGCTTTGCGTTCATCATCTGCGTAAGTGATGAGATGATGTATCGTGAGGCCTGCTATTATATACAGAAACTAAAGATCCCGCGCGGTATGAGCATAGAGATCATACCGATCAAGGACGCTGCCTGCATGGCTGCCGGTTTCAATGCGGGTATGACGGAAACAGATGCCAAGTACAAGATCTATATGCATCAGAATGTTTCCATATTGAATCCTAATTTTCTTGAAGACATACTCACTATTTTCAAGTCTGATAAAAAGATCGCGATGATAGGGATGATAGGAAATGTAGAACTTCCTCCCGATGCGGTCAGCTGGCATGGTGAAAGAGTCGGCAATGTCTATGAACTTGATCCCGATAATATGGATTTCAGGAATTATTCTTATTCGGTAAAAGACGGACTCTATGATGTAGAGTGCGTTGATGGTTTCCTCATGGCCACATCCATGGACATGAGATGGAAACAGGAAGAGTTTGACAGCTGGGATTTTTATGATATGGCTCAGTGTTTTGAGATGCGCAAAAAAGGAATGCGTGTTGTTGTGCCTGAGCAGAAGAAGCCTTGGTGCGCTCATGATGAGGGGGTCAATAACCGCTGGGGCTTTGATACATACAGAAAAAGATTTATGAAACTTTATATGGAAAAGGAGTAAACTAACATTGGCTGACAGTAATTCAAAATCACGTAAACCGAGTCTTACGGGTGACTATCTTATAAACTTTCTTACAACAGCATATGCATTCGTAATGCTGTGCATATATCCCTTATTTTACAGAAACAGATATTTTAATATGGGAGAATCAAAGTTTCTTTTTTTTAAGTGGTTTTCCGCTGTAATGTTTATAGTGCTTGCAGTTGTATGGCTGTACAGGTTTATTGATTATCATTTTTCGAGAGATGCTTATGAGGTAAGTTTTGAAAAAGCGTTTAAGGGGATGAATAAGACAGATGTTTTTGTCATTGCTTATTTCTTCCTTACATGGATAAGTTTTCTCCTTTCATCGGCTTTGCTTTCACCCGGCAGTACGGAAAAACTTGCACTCTGGGGATTCCCGGGCTGGAATATGGGATTTATCTCGCAGCTGTTTTTTATTTTTATTTATTTCTTTGTTTCGCGTTTCTGGAAGAGAAACGATATTACGATCATTGCAATGCTTGTTATCGCAACATTTACTTTCCAGATGACCATAGTCCAGCGTTTTGGATTTAATCCGCTTGGAATGTATAACGATGTGAGACGTGAAGACCTGGAGAAGTTTGTGTCAACTCTTGGACAGACCTCATGGTTCTCCTCATATGCAGTGCTCATGGTCCCTGTCGGAATGTATTTCTATATTTTCGATAAGAGGATGCAGGCAAAGATATTATCAATACTTTTCACGGCGCTTTCTTTCGGAATGCTGGTTACAACACACAGTGACAGTGCATATATCGCGTTTACATTCATACTGCTCACATATTTCTGCTTCTGCCTTGAGAGCAATGAGAAAATGTTCCGTTTTCTCGAGGTTGTTATAGTAGGTCTTTTATCCATGAGAATAGTGGGCTGGATGAACCTGGCATTTCCGGATAGAGTTCAGCAGACAATAGTTGAACCCGAGAAACTTACGAAAGCCGCAACGCAGTCGACTCCCATGCTCATACTTCTTATTGCAGCGATCGTTATCTATACGGTATTCCGTTTTGTGATCTGCGGCGACAAGCCCTGGGAAAGAGCGGCTGAGCTTAAGAAAGAAGAAGAAAGAAAGGCAGCAGCCAAAACAGTCAAAAAAACCGTTTCAAAAAAGAATCAGAAAAATAATAAGAATAAAGGCCGCAAAAATCAGGCAGAAAGCCCGGCGCCTGTGGTTGAAGAGAAGCCTGCCGAACCTGCAAATGAAGGTTTTGATATTTCAAGATATGCGAAGCCTATACGTGTGACCGTGCTTTCATTGCTTGTTATTTCGATCATAGCGATCGTTATGTGTGTTGTGCTTGTGACAAACGGTACCATACCTGCAGATACGCTGCTTGGAAGGATCGATTATTTCCATTATGCCGATTCATGGGGTAACCACAGAGGCTTTAACTGGCGTATGGCGATCAAAGCATTCAAGAATGCATCTGTTAAGGACCTGCTTGTGGGTGTTGGTCCCGACTGTTTTGCTGATGCTATGGATAAGTACTGTCAGCCCGAAGTATATAATTACTGGAGCGGACTGACTCTTGCCTGTGCGCATAATGAATTCCTGAACCTGCTTATTACGGGAGGCTTCCTGGGACTGTTTGCATACCTGGGGATCATGGTTGCCTGCTTTGTTGAACTTTGCAGGGGAGCCAAGGATGAACCGTTCCTTATCCCGTTTGCGGCAGCCATCCCGGCATATTTCGGACATAACTTTTTCTGCTATCAGCAGTGTATCTGCACACCGGTGCTTTTCCTGCTCATGGCAATGGGAATGAGGATGCTCAGAATGGGCAAAGCGAAAGAATAAGGAGAACATATGGCACTTGTCACTTTATGCATGATAGTTAAGAATGAAGAGGCTGTGCTGGAGAGGTGCCTGAAGAGTTTTGCGCCCGTAGCAGATGAGATAGTCATAGTTGATACGGGCTCAACTGACAGGACAAGGGAAATAGCAGCTGCTTATACTGACAAGATTTATGATTTTGCGTGGGTCGATGATTTTTCGGCCGCACGCAATTTTGCTTTTTCAAAGTGTACAAAGGAATATATCTATTCTGCCGATGCCGATGAGGTGCTGGATGATGAGAACAGGGAACGGTTTCTTTTGCTGAAGGAAAATCTGCTTCCCGAGATAGAGATCGTGCAGATGTGGTACATAAACAGGCATGATTTCAGGACTACGGAAAATTATGAGAGAGATCTGAGACCGAAGCTTTACAAACGGGAGAGGCGTTTTACCTGGATAGAACCGGTGCATGAAACGGTAAGACTTGAGCCTGTGGTGTTTGACAGTGATATAGAGATACTGCATATGCCGGTTTCTGCCCATCAGGGAAGAGATTTCGGGATATTTAAGAAGCTGTCGGCAGGTGAAGAGGGCATGTCCGGCAAACTCAGACATATGTATGCCAAAGAACTTCTTCTTTCAGGCAGTTCAGAAGATTTTGCGGATGCCGCTCTTTTCTTTAAAAAGGAATTTTATGAAACTGCGATGGATACTTCCGAAAAGAGTGAAGTGTGTGCTGTGCTTACGCATCATTACAGACTGGCAGGTGATAAGGATGAGTTTTTCAAATGGGCTCTGAAGAATATAAGCATGTCACCCTGCTCGGAAGTGTGCATGGAGCTGGGAAATTTTTATTTTGATAAAGGCGATGTTGATGAAGCGGCAGTATGGTATGTGAATGCCGCAGAAGAAACCGAGCCCGTGCTCAAAGCACAGGCCCGGAGTGATGCATATGAAATGCTTTCGCATGTTTATGAGAAAACCGCCGGTCTGCATCCGGAAATAAAGGATCAGGCGCTTGAAATGGCCGTACAGTACAAAATGAAAGCGAAGGAAGTTACATATAAGAGTTGAACAGCATCCCACTGTAGGCACTGGTAACGTAAGGATTTGCGTAGTGCGGAACGGTGGGATTTTTATATGCAACTATACGTTTATCCACATAGTCCATCGGATTGATCTGTATTCCCTCCGCCTTGCGCAGTGCGAAACGGGTGAAATCTTTAAGCGTATCAAGCTCTGCTGTGGGCTCACCGTTTTTCAGGACTTCCGTAAGTTTTGTGTCATCAACGTTTATATTGCCGTCCTCGTCCTGTGTCACCCCGATATCCGAGAGTGCATCTGTATAATAGTGGCTGCTCCATTTCATGTCAGCTACGAAAAGATTCGTGCGTGGCTGTACGTCAACATATTCCGCAGTTGCTCTTAGGAAGGCGTTGTAGGAACCTGCCAGAGAGATTATATTGTCGCGGATGGATTCGTAATCCGGTTTTATGCCTATCGTCAAAGGCGAGCCGGGATCTGTTGTTTCTTTAAGAGTAACGCTGTAGCGGCCATCCAGTGTGACTTCGTTTACGGGAGATGTATATTCGGTACCGTTGACGGAGAATACCGCATCATGTCCCGGATCGGTGACCCGCTTTATGCCAAAGTAGTCTACTATTCCCGAACGCTGGCTCGTATCATCGTCAGAGATGGAGAAGTGCCCGCCGGATTCGCCTCTGTTACCGTAATTGGTCGAGTGTATCACCAGGGCTGCTTCGTCATTCTGATTCTCAACCACTTCAGCCGAAAGCCCAAGGTTAAAGTTGTTTATCAGACGCGCCATACGTCGTTGGATATCTATATTCTTATCGCTCTCGCTTATAGTGAACTGCAGCTCATAAGTGGAGGTGGAATTCGAAATATCAAAGGAATAGTTGCCGGGGGCAAGACCGGTTTCGTCTTTTTCAAGGAAATGACCACGGTTTTCCTGAGGGCCGGCTAACTGTTTTATATCAAGTTCCAGTTCCGTAGGATCATCGGCACCGGGGTAGGAGCCTGTGATCTCGGCTTTATCGGGATCTGAAGAGAAGGCACGCTTGCCGGAGAAAAGCTCATCATCCGAAAGACCGCCGATCTCGGCGATATTGTTTCTGAAGCTGATAGCGTTTTCCTTCATATGAATGGTGTAATCCTCAAGAGCCTTTGAGCGGTCCATGAGAAAAACAGGCTCATCCTTGCTAAGCTTCACAATATCCCTGTATACTTTCTGGAGATCTTTTTTCTTATGAGAATCAAAGCGGGAAGACTTGGGTGTCAGATCCGCCTGATAATAATTATAGACACTGCTTAAAAGAGAATTTTTAACGGCCATATCTGCACCTCCTTTCTTCCTTGATCGGTGCACATTCGGTGAGATCCGTATCACCGGGGAGCCTGAAAAAGCCTCCTTCATGTGCATCGGGGCAGAGTGCCTCTTTATACTAATGATAGTTATCTATATAATAGCATAGAAATGCAAACTTCTCAATAAGAAGACATAAAAAATACAATTCTTAATACAATTGATCATTGACAGCCGCTAAGGGGGAGTGTTATAGTATCACAAGTTGGGGTTCGCCCCTTTTTTTAGTGTATTTTTAAGGAGGACTGACAATGCGTACAAGGATAACACTGGCATGCACAGATTGCAAGCGCCGCAATTATGACACAACAAAGGATAAGAAGACACATCCTGAGAGAATGGAAACAAAGAAGTACTGCCCGTTCTGCAAGGCTCACACCCTTCATAAGGAGACAAAATAATAATGGCTGAGGAAGAGAAGAAGAAAGTCTCCTCTTCTGAGGAGCGTCCGTCCGGCAGCAAGAAAAAAGATAAGAATGCACCCAAGAAGCAGAACTTCAGAAAAGGTGTAAGGACGGAATTTAAAAAGATCACCTGGCCGGACAAAGAGTCACTTACAAAGCAGACGATAGCTGTTATAGCAGTGTCTGTTGTCATTTCGATTGTCATCGCACTTCTTGATTTCGTTATGAAGTACGGTGTAGACTGGATCGTTCAGCTGTAATTATTAGGAAAGGTGACAGGCAGATGACGAATGTTAAAGTGAAACGTATGGAAAGCCTTCAGGCTCTTCTTAAGAGTGACGTGGAGGAGACAGGCGAGCTTTTAAAGGCTCCGGTAAGATCCTCTGAGGCTGAAGTACGTGCCATAGAAGATCAGGATATTGGCGCCAGCGAGAATAAGAGCGGGCGCGGCATGGGATGGTATGTTATCCATACTTATTCCGGCTATGAGAAAAAGGTTAAGCTTAATATCGAGAAGGCAATTGAAAACCGCCATCTCGAGGATAAGATACTTGAGATCAGAGTGCCTATGCAGGATGTCATGGAAGTGAGATCAACAGGCCGCAGAAAGACTCAGAAAAAAGTCCTTCCCGGATATGTGCTCATTCACATGGATGCGGATGATAACGATGCATGGTATGTTGTAAGAAATACCAGAGGCGTTACCGGTTTCGTAGGACCGGGATCCAAGCCGGTTCCTCTTGAGGATTACGATATGGGTACCCTCGAGCAGGAGAGGATCGCAAAGGCAGATTTCGCAGAAGGCGATACCATCATGGTTATAGACGGTGCTTGGAAGGATACTGTCGGCAAGGTAACAAAGATCGACGAAAACAAGCAGGCTGCTACCATCATGGTAGAAATGTTCGGAAGAGAGACACCTGTCGAGATCGGTTTTGCACAGGTGAAAAAGCTCGATTAAGGGCTCGATTAATTTTTGAAACAACCGGGAGTTTCCGACAGGCATTTTGCCTGTACCGGAAATATCCGATTGTGGGAGCTGCGGGAATAACCCTGCAGCGATAACTACCACTTATACAGGAGGAAGTAAGAAATGGCTAAGAAAGTAGAAGGCTACATCAAACTGCAGATCCCTGCAGGAAAAGCAACACCGGCACCCCCGGTAGGACCCGCGCTTGGCCAGCACGGTGTCAACATTGTTGAATTCACAAAGCAGTTCAACGCAAAGACCGCTGACCAGGGAGACCTGATCATACCGGTTGTCATCACAGTTTACGCAGACAGGAGTTTCTCATTCATCACAAAGACTCCTCCCGCAGCTGTTCTCATTAAGAAGGCATGCAACTTAAAGACAGCTTCAGGTGAACCTAACAAGAAGAAGGTTGCTACGATCTCTAAGGACAAGATCAAAGAGATCGCTGAGCTGAAGATGCCGGATCTTAATGCAGCAAGCATTGAAGCAGCTATGTCCATGATAGCAGGTACCTGCAGATCAATGGGCGTAACCGTAGAAGAATAAGGGAGGTACTGAAGATGAAGCACGGAAAGAAATATAATGCGGCTCTTACTCAGTATGACCGCACACAGCTGTTTGAATCAGCAGAAGCAATGGAGACAGTTAAGAAGACAGCTTCTGCAAAGTTTGATGAGACCGTAGAAGTGCACATCCGTACAGGTTGCGACGGAAGACATGCAGAGCAGCAGATCCGCGGCGCTGTAGTTCTTCCTCATGGAACAGGTAAGAAGGTGCGCGTACTCGTATTTGCAAAGGGTGATAAGGTAGCTGAGGCTGAGGCAGCAGGTGCTGATCACGTAGGCGGAGACGAGCTTATCCCCAAGATCCAGAATGACGGATGGCTTGATTTCGATGTAGTAGTTGCTACACCTGACATGATGGGTGTTGTAGGTCGTCTCGGTAAGGTACTCGGACCTAAGGGTCTTATGCCTAACCCTAAGGCCGGAACAGTTACTATGGACGTTGCTAAGGCTGTTCAGGAGATCAAAGCCGGTAAGATCGAGTACAGACTCGACAAGGCAAACATCATCCACTGCCCTATCGGAAAGGCTTCTTTCACAGCAGAGCAGCTTACAGAGAACTTCAACTCATTCATGGAAGCTATCGAGAAGGCTAAGCCTTCAACCCTTAAGGGTCAGTATTTAAAGAGCATCACAGTGGCTACTACAATGGGCCCCGGTGTAAAGATAAATACTGTAAAGTATTGATAAGTTTTTGATGATCCCCCGCGGCCTGTGACTGCGGGGGATTTTTTATTGGGGCTGCGTAAAGCTTGTTTCCGGCTGAAGCCGGACGCACCCCGCGGACGAGTAGGGGGATGGGCGTCCCCCTACTCTAATGATTGCGTTTGTGATAGACTATCATAGGTCCTGCAAGATATTAGCTGCCATTAAAGCGGCCGGACCAAAAAAGAGTGGCGGGTATTTTGGAATGAAGGAATATGTAAAATTATTCATAACGGTTTTTCTTCTCGTTCTGGTTACGGGCGGGATTTTTCTTTATGCGTTGAAGCAGCATCCGGATGCTATAAAGAATGCGATGGATATGCCGGCTGATCCTGAGATACCGGAGGATGAGGAAAATCTCCCGCCTTCCGATATGCCGGAGGAAACACCGGATGATGAGAATGGGGATGCACAGGCACCGGAAGTAACGGAAACTGAAGCTGAAGTGATCGACCTTCAGGGTGTGGTATCGACTGATGCCGTATCGGAAGATGGTGCTGAAAGCAAGTATAACAAAGAAGATTTTGATGGAAATGCGGCAGAATCAATGGATATATTTGTTGAGCCGGCTTCTGAAGACGGTTCGATAAAGATAGGCTTTGCGGGAGATGTTCTTTTGGATCCGGGATATGCGATCTATTCAAGCTACAGACAGCGTGGTGGGGTGCTTTCGAATTGTATCTCAAACGACCTCATCGAACGTATGCAGTCTGAAGATGTGATGATAGTAAATAACGAGTTCCCGTATTCTGACAGGGGAACCCCGGCAGAAGGCAAGCAGTATACTTTCAGGGCTGCTCCCTCGTCTGTATCGATTCTTTCGGATATGGGAGTTGATGCGGTATCTGTGGCAAATAATCATGCTTTTGATTATGGTGAAGCGGCATTTATGGATACTCTTACGACACTCGAGGGTGCAGGCATCCCGCATATCGGCGGCGGACGTGACATAGCTGAAGCATCCAGGCCTTTATATATCTATACTGACAACATGAAGGTCGCAGTGATCGCATCATCACAGATAGAGAGGAACGGCAGTCCTCATTCAAGAGCTGCCGGTGAAAACAGACCCGGAATGCTGCGCTCATTCTCAGATATAGAGCCCACGCTCGCAGCCATAAGAAAAGCAAAAGAGGAAGCGGATTACGTTATCCTTTACATACATTGGGGTACGGAAAATCAGGTGGATGCCGACTGGGCACAGAATGAGCAGCTCCCGAAGTTTATCGATGCGGGCGCTGACTGCATCATAGGCGGTCATCCCCACATACTCCAGCCTCTCTCCTGGGAAGGCAATGTTCCGGTTGTCTACAGTCTCGGCAATTTCTGGTTCAATTCAAAAGCGCTTGATACAGGCATGGTTGAGCTCAACATCTCTCCCGATGGCCTTAAAAACATAAGATTTGTTCCCTGCAGGCAGCAGGGCTGCGGCGTAAGCCTCCTGCATGATTCTGAATACAACAGACTTCTCGATTATATGCGCAGCATTTCGCCCAAGGTGACCATAGACGATGAAGGCTATTTCACGCCCGCCGGTTAAAAGCTTTCTGATATGATCTTTTGGAATCCTTGCTTCCGGCCGGGGAAAATAATATGCCAAGTGCGGCATCCCGGGCGCCGTCGGCGCTTGGATGCGATATGAATGCGTCCGGTGCAGATGCGGTAAATCCTGCAACGCCCAGCATTCAGCGTCCTTAGCGCCCGTTACGAGCGCCTGAATAGCGAAAGCGTGCCGCACGGGCATATATTTTCCCCGGCCGGCCAAGAACATCTCAAAAAGCTCTTGACAGTATACTGCCTGTGATGTTAGAATACCCCTCGTCTGTAAAAGACATGCCGAAGACAGCAGGCGGGGATGCCCCGTAACATTGAAAGATGGCCTGCCGAGGAGAAGTCGATTTATGATTGATCTTTATGCTCCGGTATAATCCGGAGCTTTTTCATTATATGGCTCCTCAGATTTGGCAATAAAATCTATAAGGAGGTAGAAAGATGGCAAAGGTTGAACTTAAGAGCCCTGTGGTTGACGAGATCGCAGGTGTGATCGACGGAGCAGCTACTGTCGTACTCGTAGACCACAGAGGTCTTACAGTTGCACAGGATACACAGCTTCGTAGACAGCTTCGTGAAGCCGGCGTTACCTACAAGGTGTACAAGAACACCATGATGGTAAGAGCATTTAAGGGAACACCCTGCGAGGATCTTTCACAGTATCTTGAAGGCCCCAGCGCACTTGCAGTATGCAAGGATGACGCTACAGCCGCTGCAAGAGTACTTGTAAAGTTCGCAAAGACAGCTCCTGCACTTGAGCTTAAGGGTGGTATCGTAGACGGAACGGCTTACGATGCAAAGGGACTTATTCCTATTGCAGAGATCCCTTCAAAGGACGAGCTTCTTTCAAAGCTGCTTGGATCACTGCAGAGCCCTATCACAAACTTCGCACGCGTCATGAACCAGTTAGCCGAAAAAGGCGGAGCTGCAGGCGCATCATCAGACGAAGCACCCGCTGCAGCAGAGGAAGCTGCACCGGCAGAAGAAGCAGCACCTGCTGCAGAGTAATTAACCCTACAAATTTTAAGGAGGAAAATTAAAATGGCTGATATACAGAAGATTATGGATGAGATCAAAGAGCTTACAGTTCTTGAGCTTAACGATCTTGTAAAGGCATGTGAGGAAGAGTTCGGCGTATCTGCTGCTGCAGGCGTAGTTGTAGCTGCTGCTGGTGCAGGCGCAGGCGCTGCTGAAGAGAAGAGCGAGTTCGATGTAGAGCTTACTTCATTCGGTGAGAAGAAGATGGATGTTATCAAGGTTATCCGTACCATCACAGGTCTTGGTCTCAAGGAGTCCAAGGAGCTCGTTGAAGGCGCTCCCAAGATGGTTAAGGAAGGCGCTTCTAAGGAGGAGGCTGAGGACATCAAGAAGAAGCTTGAGGAAGTTGGCGCAGTTATCACTCTTAAGTAATTCTGAAACAGTTATTTACGGGGTACAGTCATCAGGGCTGTGCCCTTTCTTATTTTCTCTGATCTAATTTCTTGAATTTCTCATTGACTTACACTTACCAAAATGGTAGTATGGAAAATGCGTCATTATGATGTGATTGGTATCACTATGCTCTTTTAGTGGCGCGGGAACTGTAAAAATATAGCATACGGGGTGAATGTCAGAATGGAAAAAAACAGATTTAAACCCATTGTACACGGAAACTCTATGAGAATGAGCTACCAGCGCAGGAAAGAAGTGCTGGATATGCCTAACCTCATCGAGGTCCAGAAGGATTCCTATCGCTGGTTCTTAACATCAGGTCTCAGGGAAGCTTTCGACGATATCTCTCCGATCAAGGACCATGGCGATAAGCTCAGTCTCGAATTTGTAGACTTCAAGCTTGCCAAGGACGAGATCAAACACGATATCAATGAATGCAAAGAACGTGATCTGACGTATGAGGCACCGCTGAAGGTGAAGGTTCGTCTCTATAATAAAGAGACAGATCAGATCAGAGAACATGAGATCTTCATGGGCAACTTTCCGCTGATGACGGATACAGGTACTTTTGTTATCAACGGCGCTGAGCGAGTTATAGTCAGCCAGCTTGTCCGCTCCCCGGGAATATATTATGGAATATCCAGAGATAAGATCGGTAAGAAGCTTTTCACATCAACTGTTATCCCTAACAGAGGTGCATGGCTTGAGTATGAAACAGATTCAAACGATGTATTCTATGTAAAAGTTGACAGAACAAGAAAGATGCCCATCACTGTGCTGCTCAGATCCATCGGTCTCGGCACAAATGATGAGATTATCGAGATGTTCGGCGATGAGCCTAAGATCCAGGCTTCATTCTCAAAGGATATCGCAAGAACATATGAAGAAGGACTTAAGGAACTGTACAGCAAGGTACGTCCCGGCGAGCCTTTCAAGGTTGAAGTGGCAAAGAAGTATGTAGAGGATACATTCTTCGATCCCAAGAGATATGATCTCGCAAGGGTTGGTCGCTACAAGTTTAATAAGAAGCTTGCTCTCAGAAACCGTATCAGAGGACATATCCTCGGTGAGGACGTTCTTGATCCTTTCACAGGCGAGCTTATCGCAAAGCAGGGCACAAAGGTTGATGCCGAGCTTGCGGACCAGATCCAGGATGCAGGCGTAGAGTCTGTAATGATCCAGACTGAGACAAGACTTGTTAAGGTTCTTTCAAACCAGATGGTTGACATCGAAGCATGGCTCGATGTTGATGCAAAGGCTCTCGGGATCAAAGAGAGAGTCTATTTCCCTGTGCTCAAGAAGCTTTTCAAGGAGTGCGGCGACAGACGCGAACTTCTTTCAGAAGCTATAGAGCGCAATATTCATGACCTTATCCCGAAGCATATCACACAGAGTGATATCCTTGCTTCGGTTAACTACAATATCGCTCTTGAATACGGCATCGGAAACGATGATGATATCGATCATCTTGGAAACCGTCGTATCAGAGCTGTTGGTGAGCTGCTTCAGAACCAGTACCGCATCGGTCTTTCCAGAATGGAAAGAGTTGTCCGCGAGAGAATGACAACACATGATGCAAATGCAGGTGATGAGATATCTCCTCAGGCACTCATCAATATCAAGCCTGTACAGGCTGCAATTAAGGAGTTCTTCGGTTCATCACAGCTTTCACAGTTCATGGACCAGAACAACCCTCTTTCAGAGCTTACTCACAAGAGACGTCTTTCCGCACTCGGACCCGGCGGTCTTTCAAGAGACCGTG
>JAEEGL011808083.1_pt1 | contig 19012 bp, 14 predicted proteins | sample 9134231 | NCBI WGS metagenome assembly JAEEGL01 (sample SAMN16246548, study PRJNA631951) | gut metagenome | biome: gut microbiome; feature: rumen; material: fiber-attached | host: Bos | place: Iran: Karaj | collected 2018-10 | reverse complement strand
GCTTCATGTGCTCAGTCAGATGGCTGATACGGAATGAAAACAAAGCAATCTGGCTCTCAGCGCTACCTGTATCGGTAGTACCCTTACCAAACTTGCCGAAGATCTCTTCTTTTTTTGCTGAATCCAAATACATAATTGTATCTTTATTTAGTTAAACTTGTTTGTCGAGTAGCAACCTCTCTATGGCACTATCTCGCAAATGCGGGTGCAAAGATACGAATAAGCGAGAGATAAACAAAGAAAAAGATACATTTTTTTCGTTTATCCGAGCAGAAGTATTTTCGAAACAGAGTTTCAAAGACACGAATAAGCGAGAGATAAACAATAATATATATGTCCTTTAAACCTTTGACATGAAATAGCATCTTATTATTGTATGCAAAGGTTATTATCCTTTATTTTAGCATTTGGGGTGTTGATCTGCTTTCCATTTTACAGAGCAACAGCCCAACAGGCTATTGTCCCATCAAAGAACAATAGCGGCATAGCCCTCTTGAATGTGCGTGGTATAGTTTTTGAAAACCAAACACTGACTCCTATGGAGGGTGCTGCCGTAAAATTGTTTAATGACAAGGATTCGATGATAACAGGAGCACTGACGGGTGAGAATGGGCGATTTCTGCTTCCTTCCATCCGCGCAGGAAAATATACTATCAAGGTTCAATATATAGGATACAAGGATCAGACTTTCGGCGTCACCCTTCCAAACAGAAGCGGCAACTACAAAGTCAGCGATATTATGATGCGCGAGGCCTTCACTACACTAAAAGAGGCTGTGATAGAAGGGAAACTGGCCGAACTGACCGTGGTGGACGACACTGTGATGTATAATGCGGATGCCTTCAAGCTGGAAGACGGCGCCATGGTAGAGGAGCTGATAAAGAAACTGCCAGGCATAGTGGAGGAGGAAGACGGGAGCTACACCTTCAACGGAAAGAATATCAGCCAGATTTTGGTGGACGGGAAGGAGTTTTTTGGAAATAACCGTAATATGGTGTTGCAAAACCTGCCGGCGGAAATTGTGGACAAGGTGAAAGCCTATGACAAGAAAAGCGACCGTGCCCGAATCACTGGGATAGATGACGGAGAGGAGAAAACCGTACTGGACCTTGCTATCAAAAAAAACAGGAAACGAGGATTCTTCGGTCATTTGGACGGTGCCTACGGAACAAAAGATCGTTACAACGGAAGACTGAACCTTAGCCGGTTCATAGGAGACCAGAAGTTTGGCCTAATAGGTAACGGCAACAATACCAATGGCAACGGTATGACGGACAACCAAAGCGTGGGTGCCACCATGAACTGGCAAAACAAGGTGATAGAACTGAACGGTAGCATAAATGGCAACTTTAGAGAACAGAGCAACGAAAGTTTCAGCAATAGCCAAAATTTTGAGATCAAAAACTCGGCCTATACCAATAGCCATAATTGGAGCAGCGGGAACAACAAGAACCTGAACTTTCAATACAAAGTGGAATGGCGGCCAGACTCGACATGGAACATATTGTTCCGCCCCGAATTCAGCTATGCCCACAGCAACAATGAGAACGACAATGAGTCGGCCGCCTTCTGCGACAATCCCTACGATTATACAAAAGACCCACTGGCAGATTACAAGCAGCTCAGCGACATCATTGGTGTGAACCACCGCAGGGGATCGAGCGTCAGTTCATCGAATAACATCAATGCCTCGGCATCGATTCAGGTAAACAAACGACTGACGAAACCAGGAAGAAACATTACCCTGAACATGAGCGGAGGCTATGGGAGCAGCAAGGGGGAGAGCACCAACTACAGCCTTACCGATTATTACCAGATTCTGGCTCATGACGGAAGCGACAGTATTTACCATAAGGTACAGTACAACGAGAACCCACAGAAGAACTTCAACGTAAATGCAGGCATCAGCTATAGTGAGCCTATCGCCTTTCAGACCTATCTGCAACTGCATTATGACTACAGCTATAACTACAGGGACAACAGCCGAGAGGTAAGATCAATCTTCGACCCCTATAACGAAATACTGGGAGTGAATGAATGGAATTACACAGATTTCTATTACTCGCCTTATACTGTCCGGGATAAACAACAGTGCAACTATACAAAGAACTACTACCACAATCACAACGTAAGGTTACAGCTCCGTATTAACAGAACACGCTACGAGTTCTCCATCGGTGGTAACATACGTCCCCAAGTAAGCAAGATTGATTACCAGAAGGGGCGTATAGATACCATACTGACCCGAACGGTAGCCAACATCGCCCCTACCCTGTTCTTCCGCTACAAGTTCAGCAGACAAGAACAACTTGAAGCCCGATACAATGCTAGCACCGGACAACCCAATATGACGGATATGATTCCGGACACCCTGTCGGATGCCAACCCCCTAAACATCCGCATCGGTAACGCCACACTGAAACCGTCGTTTACACAAAGCTTTAATCTGGACTACCGCAGAAGTGTGATAGAATACCGACGGACATCGGCACTAAACTTGCAATTCAGAACAACTCAGAACAGCACCACCAACCGTACAGAATATAACGAGACAACCGGCGGACGTACCACGATGCCCGTAAACGTGAATGGCAACTGGAATGCATCGGCCAACTTCAACTTCAATACCGCACTGGATGCTCAAAAGCATTGGCATATTAGCTCAGGAACATCGGCCAACTATACTAACGCCGTGGGGTTCCTATACAGAAGCAAGGATGCCACAACAGTGGAAAACACTACCCGTAGCGGTAACTTCAGACAGCGCTTACGACTGACATACCGACGCGACTGGGAGAACCGCTGGAGTGTGAACGCCCATATCAACGGTAACTTCGGCTATAGCCTGAACCGTAGCACCAATGCAACTGCCTCGAATCTGGACCATCACGATTTCTCGTTCGGAGGTTCATTTGTCATTAAGACACCATGGGATATGACCCTGTCATCGGAAATAAACGAGAACTGCCGGCGCGGCTATTCTGACGACAACATGAATACCAACAGACTAATATGGAATGCCAGCATCAGCCAACGTATGCTCCCACATAGAATCCTTACCCTATCACTTAGAGCCGTGGATATCCTAGGGCAACGTGACGATATCAACCGCTCTGTTTCGGCAACCAGCAGAACAGATACACAAACAGAGATGGTACATAGCTACGTGATGTTCTCGGCCAACCTAAGATTCGGCAAGTTTGGAGGAAGAGGAGGACGCGGAGGCGATAGAAGAGGAGGATACCGTCCGATGAGAGGTAATGACCGCAGAGGCAGCGACTTCAGAGGTGGAAGGTTTTAGATTTTTCTATTTACCGTTCACTGTAATGGCAAAATGTCAAAGAAATAAATAAAAAGAATAATTTTGTGGGGTGAATAGATTTTTTCAGGTAACAAGAAAGGCAAGGAGCATTATGCTTCTTGCCTTTTCTAGTGAAGACTACTGACTCTTCACTCTAAACATTAAACTCTAAACTATATTAGAGCGCGTTTGCTGTCAAGATAAGTACCAAGAGACCGAGGATAGCGTAGAGCTCGGGGAACACGGCCAATACCATAGTGGTACCGAATGCACTGTGACCAGCACCGATAGCGCTAATACCGTTAGCACAAACCTTAGCCTGGCGGATAGCTGAAAACAGGGCAACAAGACCCAGTGCCAAACCTACGCCAAAGATAGCGCAAGCAGGACCCATGGCAATGTCAGAGGTAACCTTGCTATTCAACATAAAGAAACCTACGAATCCGTACAGACCCTGAGAAGAGGGAAGTGCAGAAAGACCCATGTAAGAACCACTAGCAGTAGGATTCTTTTTGAAAGCGCCAATAGCAGCATTACCACAGATAGTTACACCATAAGCGCTACCAATACCAGAGAGGGCTACACAAAGAGCCACACCCAAATAAGCTAATAAAATCTCCATAACTTTTTTTTGTTTTAAATCATAATTCACAATCCTGTATTCATAATTGAAGTCTTGCCGGACCAGGCTTTGCAACCTTATTCTAATATTAGTACTTCTATTTCGGCTAAGCAGATATTCTTACGAATAAGAACCATGTCTTATGAAGGATTAATATTTATTTTGTTTTTTATTGGTTTACCGTTTATTGTTTACCGTTAGATTTTAAACCCTTAAACCTTGGCTCCCTCCCTCTCGGGGGAGGGCTGGGGAGAGGCTATTTTTTTATCTTAAACGGAGTGTACTCCTTTCCACCGCCCTCGAAATCAGCATTCTTAAAGAATTCCACGAAGGTAAGACGCATGGGATGGACAAATGCACTAATCATACTTAATGCAAATGTGATACCATGTCCCGCCAACAGAATGAGAACCATAGGAGCCCAACGAATATACCAAGGCATACTGCTAGTCATATCATAAGCCAACGAATTGAACACACCACCAAGCACACCACCTGTCAGTCCAAGTGCGAAAAGTCGGATGTAACTAAGCAAATCACCCAATAATCCTGTAGCCATTCCATAAGTTGCCCATACACCGCCACCAATATTAAGTAATGGTCCTGTAATCGGATTCTTGTAAGCTGAAGGATTGTTATAAAGGAATATGCCCACGGTACTAATTGCAATAATACCCATTAATACATTCCGAACAATCTGTGGCAGGGCGACACCACAAGCAGGCAAGCCAAACAGGGCAATGGCAGCCAACAAGGCAATCACCCAGCTAAATGAACCTATGGCATATCCAAAACCATAGTTCTTCCAAGCCTTAGCACCCTTAAGCACCATACCCAGCAATACCTGAACCAAACCAATAATAACGGAGATAACCATCATGGGTGAATAGCCAAAGATAGGACCTACACCGTTGTCATTCAAGAAATATGGTTTTACAGATGCTAGAATTGCCCAATCCTGTTTTGTAAGGTCTACACCAAAAACGGTACCTGTAAGCAATCCGCAAATAATAGTCATTAGACCAAGCCAAATACCCAATCGTCCAAAACTTTTGGTTTGTTCAGAGCCCTTCAATGCCAAGAAAAGACCACCCAAAAATACCAACAATCCATACCCGCCGTCACCCAAGCATAGGCCAAAGAACAGCATAAAGAATGGAGCAAAAAAGACAGAGGGATCAATATCGTGATAGTTGGGGAGAGAATACATACGTAGGATAGGCTCAAAGAGACGTGTATAACCATCGTTGGTAATCTGAACAGGGACATCATCCTCGTATGCAGGATCCTCCATCTCGTAATATATCTTGTCCTTCTCAAGGTACTCTACCAAATCTTCCGTCTTGTCCGCACGTACCCATCCTATCATCAGTCGAAGAACATCACCAGCTACACGCTCATCGCTCAGATGAACTTTGCTAAGGGATATTCCATTCTGAACCTTTACAAGTCCCGACTCCAATTTGGAACACAGGTTTGCATTGATATATAACAACTCCGCACGTACTGCATTCAACTTATCTTCCTCGGCCTTACGCTCAGCAACAAAGTCGGTTAGGGTGCCTGCAGGAAGGTAAATCTCCTCAGCTTGTATATCAGGTACCTTCTCACTGAAAGTGATGAAATAGACGCTCTTGTCCATCTCGTTGATGGGCGTTGCAAAATAGGTATCCACCCATTCTTTCTTGAAGAACTTGCTACTGCAACGGAAGAAATGTATCTGCTGTGCACTGGCATCAGAAAGGTTCTTGACACTGTCAGGGTCAAAGTTGCCCCAAGGCTCCAGCATATTGATATTCTTCTGCAGTGCATCAATGTTATGAAGCAACTTCGACTCCTCTGCTTGCAAATCCTCGATATGCTGCAACAGAACTTCAGGAGAAACACTTTCATCCATAGCATTTGGCACAGCCATACCATCGAAGGTCTTGGCATATATTTCCAAAGCCTGAAGGGCTGCCTTGTAACGCTGTTCCTGCGCCAAACCGTCCTGTAGTTCCTGGCTAGTGGCACCCTGCTGCAACTGCTGAATATGCACCACGCCCAACTCGCGCAGCGAAGCAATAAAAGAATCGTATTCCTTATCTGTCACCAAGAAGGTGAGCTTTTTCATTTTCTCAATCATACGGCTACCTCCTTTTCATCTTCTTCTGCACGACGTTTTTCCTGTAGTGACTTCAGAATCTTCTGTGATGACTTTGACAAGTTCTCCTCGTCCTCCATGAAACGCTTAATCTTGCGAACAGCCTCTTGGAAGCCAGGAATCTGAACCTTCTCGAAAAGGTTCACCTTCTGGGTTGTCTTCTTGCGGGCATGCTCCAACAAATGAAGTTTTGCAAAAACGAACTCACGCTCAACGGCGGTCTTCGCCAGTCCCTGCAAGAGGTTGATGCCATCGAAATACCACTTAGGGGCACTGAACAGGCCAAAAGGACGAACCTCCAATTCTATGTTGTCAAGAACAGGAACACGTACACCCGCAATTTTCTTCACGCTCAGCTGCACATCCTTCAGACTTACCAACGACGTATCAAACTCGCCCCACAAAGCATACATACGCTCATAACCAGCTATCTGGCTTTGCAGCTTGCGCTCAAGTTCGTCTGCCTCATCCTTGCATCTTTTTACCTCAAGACGCAATGCTGTCTCCTTGCTCTTGATAATGGGCAAAGTGCGCTGGCGCATCTTCAGGTTCTTCTCAATCTGTTGAAGAGAGGTCTTGTTATACTGAAACTTTATTGCCATTTATTATGTTGAGTTACACTCTATTTAATCAAATATGGGCACAAAAATAGAAAATCTTCGCCTAATTTCCAAAAAAATGGACTAATCATACCACAAAAAGGAGATTTCAGGAAAGCAGATACGTAGTTTTATGTAAAAAGTCAGTACTTTTGCGACATGAATGATGAAAAATCTCTAAAAGAGCGCACCGCAAAAGGACTGATTTGGGGAGGCTTTTCCAATGGACTGATGCAAGTGATTGCTGCTGTCTTTGGGATGGTTCTGCTTTTATACCTCACACCTGCAGACAAAGGAAAGGTGGCGGTATTGTACATTTTCTCTGCCATTGCCAATGCACTGCAAGAAAGTGGCTTCATTGCGGCCCTCTGCAACCGTAAAGAACCAACTCACGAAGAATACAATGCAGTCTTTTGGTTCAACATATTGGTCAGCATCACTCTCTATATTGTATTATGGTTCTGCGCCCCACTCATTGCCAACTTTTATGGTGACAAAGATCTAATCTATCTTTCTCGGGTACTCTTCCTCGGTTTTCTGCTTTCTGGTATTGGTACCGTGCAGAGGGCCTATCTTTTCGGACATCTTATGGTGAAGCAAACAAGTATTTGCTCTCTTACTGCGATGCTAATCTCGGGCATAGTGGGTGTTATTATGGCAGCAAATCGTTTTGCCTATTGGGCCATTGTATCACAGGCCGTCTGCTTTGTTCTCATCACCCAAATCATGGCGTGGTTCTTCTCGCCCTGGCGACCAACACTTCCGAGAATTCACAATGAAGGCGATGGATTTTTCTTCAATCTTCAATCTTCAATCTTCACTACTTTAGCTCCCGCTTGGAAGATGTTTGGCTTCAGTAGCAAACTGATGCTAACAAATATAGTGAACATCTGTAATCTGCATGCCTTTTCTGTCCTGCTTGGCAAGTTCTTTGGCGTGCATACCGCTGGCGTCTATTCCACAGCCAGAGATTGGGATGACAAGGCCTCGAACACTATCAATGGGATGGTGACGAGCGTAGCCCAGCCAACTTTGTCACAAGTGAAAGAGGATATCAACCGATATCGTCAGGTATTTCGTAAGATGATGCGTTTTGTCTGTTTTATAACTTTTCCAGCCATGTTCGGATTAGCTATTATAGCACAGGATTTCATTTTACTGGTGGGTAAGGAGAAATGGGCAGAATCCGGAATCATGCTGTCGATACTCTGCATACATGGTGCCATTGTACCTATTACGACACTATATAGCAACCTGACCATTAGTCAGGGTAAAAGCAACATCAACATGATTTGTACCATTGCTCAATGTCTGGCAGTTTGGACAGGACTGTTGCTGCTATATCCCAAGGGCATGATGCCTATGGTAATCTACTTCATTGGGCTGAACATTGCTTGGTTAGGCATTTGGCAGTGGTGGGCAAAACGACTTGTAGGCCTATGCTGGAGAGAAGCACTAAAAGATATCCTTCCCTTCCTTGCCTTTACACTAATTGTACATTCATTCGCTTGGTGGGCAACAAGTGGAATAACAGTCATGTGGCTAAGAATGATGTGCAGAATTATTTTGGCTGCAACCCTATACGCAGGAATCATGTGGTTAAGCGGTGCCAAGATTATGAGAGAAACGATAGAATATATAGCCCCCTCCAACTCCCCCTTTGGGGGAGGGAAGAAATTCCACAAAAACAATCCAGATTCACAAGAATGAATATGGCAACAGCATCTGAAAAAGAACTCCTCACCCAAAGGGGGAGGAAGGGAGGGGGCCTCCGCAACCACGCTTTCGACCTACTATGCGGACTCTGCATCCTGAGAATGGTGACACTGCATGTTGTTTGCCAGACTTCGTTGCGCCAGATGGACTGGTGGAAGCTGATAATGGAATGGAGCTTCTACCTGATGAGTTTCTTCTTCTTTAAGGCAGGTTATTTCAACAAGGGCGTACAAGGCGATTCACGTACATACTGCTGGGACAAATTCCGTCGTCTGATGATTCCCTACTTTTCTTGGGCTGCTATCAGTGCATGTATTTGTCTGTTCTTTATGCTGGCATTCCCTGGTCGGTTCCCCGGCACAGAACAGTCTTTCCATAGTTTCAGGATACTGGTTGGCGGATTCACGTGGGGTAACAGTCCACTATGGTTTCTGCCATGTTTCTTTGCTTCCTATATCATAGTCCATTTCATAGGAAAGGTACGTCACCTGCATTTTATCATCATCTTTTTCCCACTGCTCAGCTACTGGCTCTATAAGCAGGGGAATCCGCTGTACTTTATGATGGATAACGTATTCTGTGGGGCTTTCTTCTTCTACCTAGGAAAGCTATGGCACAAGGCACTAGACAAAACAGGCAACAAGAAGGGGCTCATTCTCAGCATCATACTGGTGATAGCATTTGTTTGTATGAACATTTACCTGCATGGCGAGTATGAGATGAAGACTAACACCTTCATCGGACCATTCTGGCGAGTGATGCTCAACACAATGCTGGCACTGACAGGACTGTCCGGAATCCTCTTGACTATAAATATCAGACGTATTCCAGGCATATGCTACATTGGCGAGCATAGTATGGTTTACTATATAGGGCACTACCCATTGATTATGTTCTATGTATACATCTCCCTGCTTTTGGGACACCAGATCAAGAAGAGTGTACCTGATATGTTTATCATGACCATTTTGGTTATTGCCATTTGCACACTATTAGTACCTTTCATAGAAAGGGTATTCTGGCTGAGCGGGAAAACCCTCACCCCCACCCCTTCCTCTTCTAAGAGGAGAGAGTCCATTTATTTCTATCACACCCAAGATACGATGCGAATTGTACGGGAATGGAAGGAAGGGAAATTCCCTGCTCACTTCCTGTATGGAGCATTACAACTGGAGAAGTACGGCTTTGAAGTCATTTGGCACGACCAGATTCACGTGTACAAACGTGTACAGGATACACTGAAGGCTACATGGAAGATTCTAACCTGCCGCCAACATTATGACGTCCTATATGCCACTCACACCCGCGGCATTGAGGCCATTATCCTATTACATGCCATAGGGCTTTATAGAAAAAGGATTGTGGTATGGCATCACCAGCCTATTGTAAAAGCCAAGAACTGGTTGCGCGAGACTTTGGCTCGCCTCTTCTATAAAGGGATGGACCATATGATTTTCTTCTCAGAAAAACTGATGCAGGACAGCCTGCAATCACAAAAGTCCGATCCGGTCCGGATGAGCATGGTGCATTGGGGAGCTGATTTAGCATTCTATGATAGCCTACCCCATTCCCTTCAAAGGAAAGGTTTCATATCCACGGGAAAAGAACTGAGGGACTATAAGACATTGACAGAGGCCTTCAACCATACAGGAGACTACCTCACCCTTTATACCCAGAAAGAACAAAAGGATACATTTACTAATCTGGAGATAAAAGACAATATAGACTTGAACTTTGGAGAGCGTCTGATGCCCTACGAATTGTCTCTTCTGGTAGAACAAAGCCAATGCGTATGTATCTGCTGCAAGCCAAGCAACTATACTGTTGGACTGACCACCGTTGTAGAGGCTATGGCATTAGGGATACCCATTCTCTGTACCCGCAACCCACAGATGCCTATGGACTTGGACGCTGAGGGATGCGGCATCTACTTAGAGCCTTACGACACAGAAGGTTGGGAACGAGCCATCCGTTACATTGTAGGACATCCAGAGGAAGCCAAAGAAATGGGACGTAGGGGGCGCCTCTTAGCCGAGAAATATTATAATGTAGAACAGTGTGCAAAGGAGGTTGCAGAGATTATTAGACTTTAGGCATTAGACCTTAGTTAAGATGACAATGACAACAGACAATAATAAAGAGTTCCTCACCCAAGAGGGGAGGACAGGAAGGGGCCATAGGATAGAGTGGCTTGACGCCATGCGAGGTTTTACCATGCTGCTGGTAGTGGCATACCATGTGGCACAGTTTGGATTCGCAGAAGACGAGAAGACCAGTGCCGCCCTGCCCTTTTTAGTCCTCTTTCGCATGCCTCTGTTCTTCTTTGTCAGTGGTTTCCTGGCCTATAAAGCAAACTTCGTTTGGAACATTAAAAACACGCTACCACTGGTGGGTAAAAAATTACACGTACAGATAATCCCCGCTGTTATCTTTCTATGCATCTTTATCATCTTTAAATCCAAACTACCGTTCTGGGATGGCATAATGACAGCCCTAAAGAGTCCTACCAAGAACGGATATTGGTTTACCTGGGTATTGCTGCAGATGTTCCTGATTTACTATGCTATTAGCATTGCAGTGCACTACGTGGGAATTAAAAGCGAAAAGTTAAAAGTGAAAAATGGTTGTTCTTTGTTTTTCTGGCTCGCTGTATGGATACTTTCGATAGTCGCTTATGAAACACTCTACCTTCCGAAGAGTTTCAAATACCATCAGGCACCGTTCTATGCATATACCAGTTTTATACAGACCATACGTTTTATGCAGTTCTTCCTGTTAGGCAATATCGTTCATAGGTATTGGAAGGAGATACAACGACTCTTTGACAGTGTATGGTTCTTCCCTCTGATAGCTACCCTGGCAGTGGTATGCTGCGCAGACATCTTCAGGTTGCACACCCTTAAATTTGCGTGGACCAATCTACCTCGTACAACAGCCATGTACACACTGCTGCTGATTGTTGTGATGTTCTTCCGTCATAACCAGGAATGGTTCCGCAAGGAGCGTCCCTTGGGAAAAGCATTGCAGTACGCAGGAGCCCACACCTTGGACATCTACCTGCTGCACTTCCTACTCATCCCTTCCCTACCCTTTATCGGCACGTGGTTGAATGCTCACCATCCCAACTTTCTGTTGGACATTCTCTGCTCCATTGGCGTAGCGATTCCTATCGTTGCTCTATGCTTGCTCATCAGCCAGATTGCGCATACTAGCAAGCCATTAGGCAAAATCCTTTTTGGAAAGTGAAAAACTATCTCACAACTCTAAGCACTTAGCTCTAAACTAAAAAAGCCCCTGAGCGTTTGCTCAGAGGCTTCTTCTTATTTCCAGTAAATATCGGTGAATTCCTTTTTGATGTTCACCTCTTCAAGCTTGAAGTATTTGCGGAAGAGTTGCCATGTAACATCCAACATCTCCTCGGTATTCAAGTTTACATCGATAGCCAACAACTTGCTGGAATAATCCTTAGCAAAGGACAGACAACGATTATCATAATCAGTAAGATCGAAACCATTCTCCAACTTGGTCTTTGCGTTTGCAGCATCGGCATATAGGCGGATAGCAGCATTCATTACCTGTGAATGATCCTTACGCGTCTTTTTGCCAGCAACCAGCTGCTTTAGACGAGACAGTGAACGGAATGGATCTATGACGACCTTACCTACATCACTATCACGACGCAGATAAAGCTGTCCCTCTGTGATATAACCTGTATTATCAGGAACGGCGTGTGTAATATCGCCGCCGCTCAAGGTTGTTACCGCAATAATTGTGATAGAACCACCACCTACGCTCTCGGGGAATTGGACGGCCTTCTCATAAATCTTAGCTAAATCAGAGTAAAGAGAACCTGGCATAGAGTCCTTAGAAGGAATCTGGTCCATACGGTTACTTACAATACTTAAAGAGTCAGCATAAGAAGTCATATCGGTCAACAGAACCAATACGGTCTCATGCTTCTCTACAGCAAAGTACTCTGCAGCTGCCAATGCCATATCAGGAATCAAAAGACGCTCTACGGCAGGATCCTCTGTGGTATTGATGAATGAAATAATACGATCCAGCGCACCTGCATTAGAGAAAGTGTTGCGGAAGAAGTAATAGTCATCATTGGTCATACCCATACCACCCAAAATAATCTTATCAGCCTTGGCACGCATGGCCACCATCGCCATTACCTCATTGAAAGGTTGGTCGGGGTCTGCAAAGAAAGGAATCTTCTGACCTGACACCAACGTATTGTTCATATCGATACCGGCAATACCCGTTGCAATCAATTCACTGGGTTGCTTACGACGAACGGGGTTTACACTGGGGCCACCGATGGGTACCTCCTTGCCTTCAATCTCTGGGCCACCATCAATAGGCTGACCGTATGCATTAAAGAAACGTCCAGCCAACTGCTCGCTAACCTTCAGAGAAGGAGACTTGCCCAAGAATGTTACCTCGGCATTGGTGGGAATACCACCCGTTCCCTCAAACACCTGCAGGGTAACGTTGTCACCCATAATCTTTACCACCTGAGCTAGTTTGCCGTTGATGGTAGCCAGTTCGTCATAACCAACACCCTTTGCCTTCAACGAGCAAGTAGCCTTGGTAATCTGACTAATCTGTGTATATACTTTTTGAAATGCTTGTGCCATAGTCTTATAACATTGCTTCTATTTGCTTGATGTAGTCGTAGTATTGTTCACTCTTATACTGTGAGTAGTTCATCTGCTTGCAGAGGTTGATCAATTTCTTGAAGAAGTCTGTAACCTCCAGGAATGTATCGAAATTAAAATCATCCTTCTCACATATTCTGGTCACTAGATTCAGAATCTCCTCTTGACGTGCCAGAGGTGTTACAGCATCTACCTCATCGAATGCATCCTGCTGCAAAATGACATAGTCGATAACCTCAGATTTCCAGAATGTAATATGGTACTCCACTGGTACGCCATCGTCACCAAGGATATTGATCTGCTCTGCAATTTCCTTACCACGCTGCATACGCGTCTTCAGATTCAATATCTTGGGAATCCACTCATCATTGATATGCTCCTTAATATACTCGGCAAATTCAGGATATTCCAGATACTTAGAATATGAATCAATAGGATTTACCGCGGGGTAACGCTTCTTATCGGCGCGATCCTGCTCCAAGGCATAGAAGCAACGAGCCACCTTCTTCGTATTTTCAGTTACAGGCTCCTTAAGGTTACCACCCGCAGGTGATACGGTTCCAAGGAAGGTAACAGAACCTACCTCACCATTCTTTAGATAAACATATCCAGCACGACCGTAGAAGTTACTGATAAGAGCACCTAAGTCCATGGGGAATGCATCAGGACCAGGCAATTCCTCCATTCGATTAGACATCTCACGCAATGCTTGTGCCCAACGAGATGTTGAGTCGGCCATCAACAATACGCGTAAACCCATAGAACGATAATACTCAGCCATTGTCATGGCAGTATATACGGAAGCCTCACGGGCTGCTACGGGCATGTTAGAAGTATTGGCAATGATGATGGTACGTTCCATCAACTTACGCCCAGTATGGGGGTCAACCAGTTCTGGGAACTCCGTAAAGATTTCCACAACCTCATTGGCACGCTCACCGCAGGCAGCGATGATAACAATGTCAGCCTCAGCCTGCTTAGAGATAGCATGCTGCAACACTGTCTTACCCGTACCGAAGGGGCCAGGAATAAAACCAGTACCACCCTCAACAATAGGATTGAAAGTATCTATAGTACGAACACCAGTCTCCAACAGCTTGAATGGACGGGGTTTCTCCTTATAGTTTGTCATGGCAAACTTCACAGGCCAATGCTGCACCATATCCACATTAATATCATTTCCCTGCTCATCGGTCAGAGTAGCAATGGTATCATGAATCTTATACTTGCCTGCTGGAGCAATGTACTTAACGGTAGCAACACCTTTCATCTGGAAAGGAGCCATAATTTTTAGGGGCTGATGATTCTCCTCTACACCACCTAACCAATCGCTCTCCTGAACTTTATCGCCTACTTTTACGATAGGTTCAAAGTCCCACTCACGATCAGCATCCAAAGGTTCGGTATATTGACCGCGCTTCAGGAATACACCTTCCATCTTATCGAGGTCGTTCTGCAAGCCATCAAAGTTCTTACTTAGCATACCTGGGCCCAGTTGAATCTCCAGCATGTGACCGGTGAACTCAGCCTCGGCTCCTACCCTCAGGCCACGGGTGCTTTCGAACACCTGAACATACACGTCCTGACCAATCACCTTAATGACCTCGGCCATCAGACGGTCGCCTCCAGTTGTGATGTAGCAAATCTCACCTTGGAGCACAGGCCCGTCAACACGAAGTGTGACCATATTGGCAACAACGCCACTAACAGTTCCTTTTGTCATGTTATATTTGTTTTATTATTATTTCTGAATGAATTCCTCTGGCACCTTAGCCTCACCACATAGGTTTTCAATAATCTGCGTGAAAGCTTCCTTGCCCTTTTCTGGGTCGAGCTTCGCCCAACGATACTGCATCTCCAACTTACAGATGTATGCATATACGGCCTCTATGCTAAAGGGATTAAAGAACGTCTTCTCATCTAGCCATAGCCACTTAAAGGCATCTATCATTTTTTCCTTCTTAACGGGGTCCTCTTCATCTACGATCTTTACCAGATTCCTCACATAGTCAAACTCATGGGTAAGATCAAAATCCTTGGTCTTATTCTCACGAATCATCTCCTGTACCTCACCTTCGCCTTTAATAAAATCGGCCACATTCCATCCTTGCTTGCGAGCCAGCATAGCCGTCAGGATGTTAGTAATATTCAGGTTTAACTTAATCCATTCACGAATAAACTTATTGGGACAAGTCTTAATCGCATAATTATAGAACTGGTATAGAATTTCATCCTCAGGGAAATAACCCTTGATATCTTTGTTATAATTGTACTCACGAGCAAAGATACTCATGAACGCAGGATAACGATGCACATTGAAGTTCAACTCCGTTGCACTTGTGATAAGGTCGCGCAACTGCTCCAGTGAGTAATTGCCCAAAATATCTATCTGAGCATCGGGATTCTTAAGCAAGCGAACCAGATTCGTACAATCCAGCCGAAGATACAGGTAGTTACCCACCAACTTAGCATCACTAGCAGAGAGTTGCTCCTCGCACTGCTCCCGCAGTTCCTCAAAGGTAATGCCCGGCTGTGTATCTGCCAACTCAATATCTGGCAGGCCTGCCATCATGCAATAGTAATTTGCCATATTCTTTTAGTTAACGAGTTAACAAGTTGACAAGCTGTTTGTTTTATCCCTTACGAAAGATTATCATTTCCTATCAGGAACAAATTGTTTACTCGTCAACCGATTTACTTGTTTACTTAAAAAAGCATTTCAACGAGTTGAGGGCGCAGGAAGTTCTTGAAATATGCTTCAAACTCCTCTTTGCCAAAATTCACCTTATAGCTACCATCAGCAGGAGAAATAGTAAGCATCGTATCCTTACCGTTAACCTTATTGATGGTAACACCTTTATCTAACAGTTCTTTTGCCTGTTGAGAAAAATACTCCTTCAGACTATCTGCCTCACTTGAAGACAATACCACAGCTTCATTGTCAGCCCACTTGCTTGCCAACGTTACAGCAAACTGCCCCAAGAAATTCTTATCTGCAGCCAAACCTGCTGCAGAATCCTTGGCCACCTTATCGGTAAGTACATTGGCAATTTCGCTTTTCAGCGCATTCAAAGCCTGACTGGTATAAAGCTTCAGTTCGCTCTTGGTATTAGCATCCAACTCCGACGCCTTCTTCTGAGCTTGAACCTCAATAGCCTTAGCCTGCTCTCTGGCTTCAACTATAATCTGCTCAGCCGTTTGCTTTGCTTCCTCTACGATACGATCGGCCTCGGCCTGACCTTTTTCTACGCCTTCGCGATAGATCTTCTCAGTGAGTTCTTGTATTTTTTCCATTCTTTTGTATATGTTGTTTTCTTTTTTTCAACAGGCAAATAAGCACCTACATTTATATAAAGGCACTTATTCCGCCGCGAAGATATAAAAAAAATACAAAAGATAAGCAAAAAAGAACTCAGTTTTTTGCTTATCTTGTATAGAGGCACACTCTCGTGTACTTATGAACAACGGATTTTTTATTTTCCGTTGTAATTGTTTAGACCCTTCTGCAAAAAGTCAAGATATGCACTTATATCCTCATTGTAAGAATAGGATTTATTCAGAGGCTGACCTTCGTTATCGAGCAACACGTAGAAAGGCTGCGCATTGGCACCAAACTTACTGCGCTGGAGGAAACTCCAACGGTCTCCTACAGTACGAAGTTTATTTTCCGTACCATTCTCATTGACAATAACAGTTTCCGAGAGCGGCGTCTTCTCGTCCACATATAATGTAATAAGCACATATTTATCATTCATAATCTCTGCCACACGAGGATCAGTCCACACAGCAGCTTCCATCTTGCGACAGTTTACACAACCGTAACCGGTAAAGTCAACCATTACAGGCATATTATGGGCCTTGGCATATGCCATACCCTCATCATAGTTGGTAAAACGGGCTTTTACCTCATTGTCATACAGATTAAAATCCTGTGTCTGCATGGGGGGAGCAAATGCACTAACAGCCTTACAGGGAGCGCCCCACAATCCCGGCACCATATAAAGGGCAAAAGCAAAGGAGATTAGCCCACCAAAGAAACGAGGGATACTGGTCCGGTGATTGACAACAATCTCACCCATCTCATCATACTCATCCTCATCATGAGGGAAGCGAATCCAACCAATTAGATAAGCGCCCAACAGAGCGAACAGCATAATCCACAGACAAAGGAATGCCTCACGATCAAGCAGATGCCAGCCATAAGCCAAATCGGCCACGCTAAGGAACTTCAAGGCAAAAGCCAATTCCAGGAAACCCAAACAAACCTTCACACAGTTCATCCAGTTTCCACTCTTGGGAGCACTCTTCAACCAAGCAGGGAACATCGCGAAAAGCGTAAATGGAAGTGCAAGAGCAATGGCAAATCCCAACATACCGATACTGGGAGCCAACAAGTTACCTGTTGTACCCAACTCGACCAAAAGGAAGCCTATAATAGGACCTGTACAAGAGAAACTAACCAAACTCAATGTAAAGGCCATCAAGAAAATGCTCAAGAGACCTGTCGTCGTCTCCGACTTTTTATCAACTGCGTTTGTAAACCTACTGGGAAGAGTTATTTCAAATCCGCCCAGGAAACTGGCGCCAAATACCAGCAACATCAAGAAGAAAAAGATGTTAAAGATAGCATTGGTACTAAGTGCATTCAGAGCACTGGCGCCAAAACACAAGGTTACCAACAAGCCTAACGCAACATATATTACCACAATGCAGATACCATAAGTAATAGCCTCACGGATACCTTTGCTACGATCCTTGTTACGTTTCAGGAAGAAACTTACAGTCATAGGAATGATAGGCCAGACACAGGGAGTCAGCAAGGCCACTAAGCCGCCTAACATACCCAAAAGGAAAATACCCAAAAGGCTATTATCCTTAGCTTCGGCACCATCCTCCAACGCTTTTAGTTCATCAATTACTGGAGCCCACAAGTCGCCAGAAAAGTCTGCGGCAGCAACAGCAGTATCCGTTTCCTGAACATCAGACGCCAAGGTATCGGGTACTACATCAGATTCCTCCACCTTCTCCTCCGTTTTATCCTTATCTGCCGATGCTTTTTCTTTTTCAGGTACACCAGTCCCCTCGAATTTAAACTCCACATTGGTTGGAGGCATACAATTCTGGTCATTGCAAGCTCCGTATGTCAGGTATCCTTCTACCTCATATTTGGGCTCTGTTATAGTAAACTTCTGGGCGAACTTTGCTGTTCCCTCCATATAGCTCACCTCCATATCGAACAATTCATCCTTTGCACGATGAAGCGAACCTGTGGCACGAAGTTTTCCCTCGGGTTTCAACCCAACCGTCTTCTCAAGCGTCAACTCGGTGCGGGTAGGCCCCCCATCAGCAATATCCGTACCATAAACATGCCATCCAGCATCTACCTTTCCAACAAACTCAACTTCCAATGTATTATCGGATATTTTCTTCTGCTGAACAGTAAACTTTACGGGTGATTGCAACTGGGCTACACATGAGATAGTGTAGCAGACAAAAAACATAAAAAATACTATGTGCTTTTTCATATGCTTTAAAAATTTGCCTGCAAAGGTATAATTATTTTTTTGAACTGAGAGTGACAAACCCTCGTTTTTAATACATTTTATAATATATATGGTATTATCCTTTAAAAAAGGTTCACAAGGAACAGATAGAAGGAGTCAGAAAAGCACAAATAAAAGAGAAAAAATACTGCACAAAATATAAGAAAATGTGCAATAATGGGTAAGTTTTCATCCGTTTTTGTTGCACATATGAGTAAAATGTATTTACTTTGCACCCCGAAAAGAGAGACAAAGAACATTATTTAATTATATTAAAATTCAAAAATTATGTCTGAAATTGAAGCTAAAGTAAAAGAGATTATTGTAGACAAGTTGGGTGTTGACGAGGCAGATGTAACTCCCGAAGCATCTTTCACCAATGACCTGGGTGCAGATTCTCTGGACACCGTAGAACTGATTATGG
>JAEEGL014250355.1_pt1 | contig 19013 bp, 32 predicted proteins | sample 9134231 | NCBI WGS metagenome assembly JAEEGL01 (sample SAMN16246548, study PRJNA631951) | gut metagenome | biome: gut microbiome; feature: rumen; material: fiber-attached | host: Bos | place: Iran: Karaj | collected 2018-10 | reverse complement strand
GCCGCCCACGCGCAGCGGGGCCTCGACGGTGTCGCGCGTGGTGCCGGGCACGTCGGTGACGATGGAGCGCTCGGTGCCGGTCAGGGCGTTGAGAAGCGAGGATTTGCCCGCGTTGGGGCGTCCGATGATGGCGCAGCGGACCCCTTCGGAAAAGCACCGCCCGGCGGCGAACCCGTCGGACAGAGCGGCCAGCCGCCGGCCGATCCCGCGCAGGGTCTCCGCCGCGCCGGACAGATCCGGGGGCTCGACCCCCTCGTCGGTATAGTCGATATAGGCGGAAAAGTGGGCGTTCAGGTCCACCAGCCGTTCCCGCTCGGCGTCCAGCCGCCGGGCGAGCTCGCCCGACAGCTGGGCCGCGGCGTTCCGGACCCCCTCGACGGACTCCGCGCCGATGAGGTCGGCCACGGCCTCGGCCCCGGTCAGATCCAGCTTGCCGTTGAGAAAGGCCCGCCGCGTGAACTCGCCGGGTCCGGCGGCCCGGGCGCCGCAGGCGCGGCACAGCCGAAGGATCCGATCCACCAGCGTCAGGCCGCCGTGGCACTGGATCTCGGCGCAGTCCTCGCCGGTATAGCTGGCCGGGGCGGGAAACGTCAGCGCCAGCGCCCGGTCCAGGACCGTGCCGTCCGGCTCGCGGACCTCGCCGTACCAGGCGTGCCGCGGCGCCAGCCCGGACAGGGGCCCGCCGGCATAGGGGAAGAAGATCCGGTCCGCGACGGCGAAGGCGCTGTCGCCGGAGATGCGGATGATGGCCACGGCGCCGGTCAGAGGCGGCGTCGCCGCGGCGGCGATGGTGTCGGACAAGGTCTCCTCCCCCTTTTGAAAAGATGTCTCTATTATAGCAGTTTTTTGCCGGGATGTAAACGGTCCCGGCCCGCCGGGAAGGGCGCGCGGCGGACCGTCCGGAAAAATTTTTGTTTTTTTTGAAATTTTCTCTTGACAAGCGTTCCCGTTTTTGGTATGATTATCGGGCGCCACCATGGAACTGCGTTGAATCGGGAGGTTGCCGCCCCGCAAAAGGGCGGGTTTTTCCGAGGAGTATGTCCGGAGAAACAGGGTCGCCGCCAGGCGGTCTCGGGGTTTCTTGCAATCGGGCGGTTGGGTGAATTCGTACATGGACGTGCGTCAAGGGTCTTTTTCCGGTCCCGACTTGAAGGGAAGTGTGCCGGTTTCCGGCATAACCCCGCCTCAGACAGGGAGCGCGGAAGGGGAAACCGTGGCGGCTTATCCGACCGGTTTGCGTGTGCTGAAAGGGCGGTCCCTCTGAAGACGGGGCCGCCGGAAGCCGACGCAAGGACCGGTCAAACTTGTGTCCGGGCGTGAAACGCTTGGATCGGTTGTTCGAAATTCGCCCTGCGGTACGCGGGCCGCAGGCGGGCCCGGCGGCGCAAATCAATCTGTTGAATCGATCCGCCTGCGCGTACTTGAAGAAAGGAAGTAAACACATGGCACAGAAAAGCGACAAGATCCGGATCCGGCTCAAGGCCTACGATCACCAGCTCATCGACCAGACGGCGGAACGCCTCGTCGAGGCCGCAAAGCGCACCGGCGCCAAGGTCTCCGGCCCCATCCCGCTGCCCACCCAGAAAGAGGTCGTCACCATCCTGCGCGCCGTCCACAAGTACAAGGACAGCCGCGAGCAGTTTGAGAGACGGACCCACAAGCGTCTGATCGACATCATCAATCCCACGCCCAAGACCATGGAAGAGCTGACCAAGTTCAAGCTCCCGGCCGGCGTCGAGATTGAGACCAAGGCCTGAGCGAGCCTCGTAAATCCGTTTGTTTCCGGTCCCGGCGCTCCGCCGGGGCGGGTCAAGTTGGCGGTACCGCCCGTCAACCAATAACCTTATCATGAAAGAAGGACAAAACATGAAGAAAGCGATCATCGGCAAAAAAGTCGGCATGGCGCAGATCTTCGACAAAGACGGCAAGGTCATCCCTGTGACCGTCATCGAAGCGGGCCCCTGCCCCGTCGTTCAGAAGAAGACGGTGGAAAAGGAAGGATACTCTTCGGTCCAGCTGGGCTTTGAAGACATCGCCGAACGCAAGCTGTCCAAGGGCGAACAGGGCCATCTGAAAAAGGCCGGCGTCGCGCCCAAGAAGGAGCTGCGCGAGTTCAAACTGGACGAGGCCGACAAGTTCGAGGTCGGCGACGTCATCTGCGCCGACATGTTCGCCGAGGGCGATTACGTCGACGTCACCGGCATCAGCAAGGGCCACGGGTATTCCGGCGTCGTCAAGCGCTGGGGACAGCACGTCCAGTGCCACACCCACGGCGTCGGCCCTGTCCACCGTTCCCCCGGCTCCATGGGCGCCAACACCGACCCCTCCCGGGTCTTCCCGGGCAAGAAGCTGGCCGGACACTACGGTGTCGAGCAGGTCACGGTGAGCAATCTCCTCGTCGTCAAGGTGGACGCGGATCTGAATCTGATCGCCGTCTGCGGCGCGGTGCCGGGCCCCAAGGGCGGTATCGTGACCATCAAGAGCACGGTCAAGGTCCACAAGGCGAAGAACACCGTCAAGACTGTCAGCACGAACCCGCAGAAGAAATCCGCCAGAGGCTGAGACAGGAGGACAGACTGAAGACATGAAGACGAAACTTTACGATATGACCGGCGCCGAGCTGGGCGAGATCGAACTCAGCGACGCGATCTTCGCCATTGAGCCCAACGAGAGCGCGGTCCACGAGGCGGTCAAGAACCATCTCGCCAACATCCGCAGAGGGACCCAGTCGGCGCTGACCCGCGCCGAGGTCAGCGGCGGCGGCAGAAAGCCCTACCGCCAGAAGGGCACCGGCAGAGCCAGACAGGGCTCGACCCGCGCGCCGCAGTTCACCCACGGCGGCATCGCGTTCGCGCCGAAGCCCCGCACCTACAGCTACACGCTGAACAAGAAGCTCCGCCGGCTGGCGCTGAAGAGCGCGCTCTCCGCCAAGGCGGGCGAGCAGAAGATCATCGTCGTGGACGGCATCTCCTTCGACGAGCCGAAGACCAAGGCGTTCGACAAGTTCCTGGACGCCGTCGGCGCCGGCAAAAAGGCGCTGGTCGTGACGGCCGGCATCGAGAAGAACGTCTATCTCTCCGGGCGCAACCTGCCCGGCGTCAAGACGACCATGGCGAGACTCATCAACACCTACGACGTGGTCAAGTACGACGCGCTGGTGCTGGACAAAGCCTCGCTGGCAGTGATCGAGGAGGTATTTGCCTGATGAAATCCGTTTATGATGTGATCATCCGCCCCATCGTTTCCGAGCGTTCGATGTCCGGCGCGGGCGAAAAGAAGTACACCTTTGAAGTGGCCCGCGACGCCAGCAAGGTCGAGATCCGCCGCGCGGCGGAGGAGATCTTCGGCGTGAAGGTCCTCAGCGTCAATACGATGAACGTTCGCGGCAAGAAGAAGAGATATTCGGCGGGTCGCCCCGAGGGCACTACTCCGTCGTGGAAAAAGGCCATCGTCAGAGTTACCGAGGATTCCAAGACCATCGAATTCTTCGACAGCCTGATGTGAGCGCCGCGGAAATGATAAGGAGTTGAACGACAGTGGCTATCAAAACCTATAAACCGACCTCTGCAGCCCGCCGTCATATGACTGTCGCGAAGTCGGAGCTCTCCAAAGTCAAGCCGGAGAAGTCTCTGCTGGCCAAGAACACCAAGCACGCCGGCCGCAACAGCTACGGCAGGATCACCGTCCGCCATCAGGGCGGCGGCAACAAGCAGAAATACCGCATCATCGACATGAAGCGCCGGACCGAGGGCAACGCCCAGGTGCTGACGCTGGAGTACGATCCCAACCGCACCGCCAACATCGCCCTGATCCGCTATGAGGACGGCAAGAAAGCCTACATCCTCGCGCCCGTGGGCCTGAAGGTCGGCGACACGGTGGAATCCGGCCCCAAGTCGGACATCAAGCCTGGCAACAGCCTTCCGATCTCCGAGATCCCGGTGGGCACCTTCATCCACAACATCGAGCTGTATCCCGGCGCGGGCGCCCAGCTGGTGCGTGCCGCCGGCGCGGCGGCCCAGCTGATGGCCAAGGAGGGCAATCTGGCCCAGGTCAGACTTCCCTCCGGTGAGACCCGGATCATCCGCATGGACTGCAAGGCCACCATCGGCCAGGTCGGCAACATCGACCACGCCAACGAGAACATCGGCAAGGCCGGCCGCACCCGCCACAAGGGCATCCGTCCCACCGTCAGAGGTTCCGTCATGAACCCGGTGGACCACCCGCACGGCGGCGGCGAGGGCAAGAGCCCCATCGGCCGCCCCGGCCCGGTCACCCCGTGGGGCAAGCCCACCCTCGGCTATAAGACCAGAAAGGCCAAGCACCGCACCAACAAGTTCATCGTCAAGCGCCGCAACGCTAAGTAAGGGGAGGCAGTTGAATCTATGAGCAGAAGTGTTAAGAAGGGGCCGTTCGTAGCTCCTGAGCTCTATAAAAAGGTCGTTGCCATGAACGAGAGCGGCACCAAGAAAGTGCTCAAGACATGGTCCAGAGCCTCTACGATCTTCCCTGAGTTCGTGGGGCACACGATCGCCGTCCACGACGGCAGAAAGCATATCCCGGTCTACATCACCGAGGACATGGTCGGCCACAAGCTGGGCGAGTTCGCCCCGACCAGGACCTTCCGCGGCCACGCGGGCTCGAAGTCCTCGAACAACGGGAAATAACGGGGAAGGAGAACGCAACAAATGGAAGTTTACGCTTATCTGAAAAATCTCCGCATGTCCCCGCGCAAGGTGAAGATCGTCTGCGACGGGCTGCGCGACAAGCCGGTCGGCGACGCGGTGGCGATCCTGATGAACACGCCGAAGCTCGCTGCCGAGCCGCTGCTCAAGCTTCTGAAGAGCGCGGTGGCCAATGCCGAGAACAACAACGAGATGGACGTCGAAAAGCTCTATGTCAGCAAATGCTTCGTCACCCCGGGCGCAACGCTGAAACGCATCCAGCCGGTCTCCAAGGGCAGAGCCTTCAGGATCCTGAAGAGAACTTCCCACGTGACCCTGGCGGTTGCGGAAAAGGAATAGGGCGAGGAGGAACAACATGGGACAGAAAGTTAATCCGCATGGACTGCGCGTCGGCGTCATCAACGACTGGGATTCCCGCTGGTACGCCAAGAACAAGGACGTCGGCGATCTGATCGTCGAGGATTACAAGATCCGACAGTACCTCAAGAAGAACCTGTACGACGCCGGCGTCGCCAAGATCGAGATCGAGCGCGACACCCAGAAGGTCTATATCACCATCCACTGCGCCCGTCCGGGCTTCGTCATCGGCAAGGGCGGCACGGAGAGCGAGAAGCACAGCGCGGCGGTCAAGAACATGATCGGCCGGGACGTGGTGCTGAACATCATCGAGATCCGCTCCCCCGACACCAACGCGCAGCTGGTGGCCGAGAACATCGCCGCCCAGCTGGAGAAGCGGACGTCCTTCCGCCGGGCCATGAAACAGTCCATGATGCGCGCCATGAAGTTCGGCGCCAAGGGCATCAAGACCATGGTGGCCGGCCGTCTGGGCGGCGCCGAGATCGCCCGCACGGAGTCTTACCACGAGGGGACCATCCCGCTGCAGACCCTGCGCGCCGACATCGACTACGGCTTCTCCGAAGCGAAGACCACCTACGGCCGCATCGGCATCAAGGTCTGGATCTACAAGGGCGAAGTCCTCACCGGCAGCCCGAGAGAGCATCGCCTCAACGAGGAAAAGAAGGCCGCCGCCGAGCGCGCCAGACAGCCGCGCCGCGACCGCCGCGACGGCGGCAGAGGCCGTTTTGACCGGAACGACCGGAACGACCGGAACGACCGCAGACCGCCCAGAAGAGAAGGAGGCAATCGGTAATGCTTCTCCCCAAGAGAGTTAAATACAGAAGAGTACAGAGAGGCCGCATGAAGGGCAAGGCCCTGCGCGGCAACAAGATCTCTCACGGTGAGTACGGCCTCGTGGCTCTCGAGCCGGCCTGGATCACCAGCCAGCAGATCGAAGCGGCCCGTATCGCCATGACCCGTTATATCAAGCGCGGCGGACAGGTCTGGATCAAGATCTTCCCCGACAAGCCGGTCACGGAAAAGCCGGCCGAGACCCGAATGGGCTCCGGCAAGGGCTCTCCGGAGTACTGGGTGGCAGTCGTGAAGCCGGGCCGGGTCATGTTCGAGATGGCCGGCATCGACGAGGCGACCGCCCGCGAAGCCATGAGGCTTGCGGGACACAAGCTTCCGGTCAAGACGAAGTTTGTGGTCCGCGACGACAACGAAGGCGGTGAAGCGAAATGAAGGCAAAGGATCTGAAGGGAATGACCCCGGCTGAGCTGCAGAAAAAGATCGCCGATCTCAAGGCCGAGCTTTTCAATCTGCGTTTTCAGCACGCCACCAATCAGCTTGAGAATCCGATGAGGATCGCCGAGGTCAAGAAGGATATCGCCCGGGCAAAGACCGTTCTCCGCGAAGCGGAGATCCGGGCCAGAGGCTGAGGAGGAGCAACATGGCTGAAGAAAAAAGAGCTTTCCGGAAAACGAGAGTCGGCAAGGTCGTGTCCGACAAGATGGATAAGACCATCGTCGTCGCGATCCGCGAGACTTACTCGCATCCGCTGTACAAAAAGACGATCCGGCGGACTTATAAGCTGAAGGCGCACGACGAGAACAACGAGTGCGGCATCGGCGACACGGTGCGCGTCATGGAGACCAGACCTCTCTCCAAGGAGAAGAGATGGCGTCTGTGCGAGATCGTCGAAAAGGCTAAGTAAAAGGGAGGAACCAACGTGATTCAGCAGGAGACTTTGCTCAAGGTCGCCGACAACAGCGGCGCCAAGGAGCTGAAATGTATCCGTGTTCTCGGCGGCTCCGTCCGGAAATACGGAAATATCGGCGATGTGATCGTCGCCTCTGTCCGCAAGGCGCAGCCCGGCGGCGGCGTGAAGAAGGGCGAGGTCGTCAAGGCCGTCATCGTCCGCTCCGCCAAGGGCGTCCGCCGCAGCGACGGGACCCACATCCGCTTTGACGACAACGCAGCGGTCATCATCAAGGACGACAAGAACCCCCGCGGGACCCGTATCTTTGGGCCTGTGGCGAGAGAGCTGAGAGAGAGAGAATACATGAAGATCCTCTCCCTGGCTCCCGAGGTCCTGTAAGGGAGGAAGACAAGATGGACAAACTGCATGTGAAGACCGGCGATACGGTCGAGATCATCTCCGGCAAGGAGAAGGGCAAGCGCGGCAAGATCCTGTCCGCCGCGCCGGCCAAGGGCCTCGTCATCGTTGAGGGCCTGAACATCCACACCAAGCACAAGAAGGCCCGCAAGCAGACCGAAGAGAGCGAGATCGTCAAGGTCGAAGGCGCCATCCGCGCCTGCAAGGTCATGCGCGTGTGCCCCAAGTGCGGCAAGACCACCCGCCCCGCCCACAAGCTTGCCGACGGAAAGAAAGTCACCGTCTGCAAGAAGTGCGGCGCCGAGATATAGGGCAAGGAGGCAAGGAACGAAAATGCCGAGACTCAAGGATAAATACATCAACGAAATTGCCCCCGCTCTGATGAAAAAGTTCGAGTACAAGAGCCCGATGCAGGTTCCCAAGCTTGACAAGATCGTCGTCAACGTGGGCTGCGGCGAGGCCAGAGACAACGCCAAGGCGCTGGACAACGTGTGCGGCGATCTGGCGCTGATCACCGGTCAGAAGCCCATCATCACCAAGGCCAAGAAATCCGTCGCCAACTTCAAGCTCAGAGAGGGCATGAACATCGGCGCGAAGGTCACGCTCCGCGGCAACCGCATGTACGAGTTCCTCGACCGGCTGTTCAGCGTCGCGCTGCCCCGCGTCCGCGACTTCCGCGGCATCAGCGACAGCGCCTTCGACGGCAGAGGGAACTATTCCCTGGGCCTGAAGGAACAGCTGATCTTCCCCGAGATCGACTTCGACAAGATCGACAAGATCCGCGGCATGAACATCTGCATCTGCACCACGGCCAACACCGACGAAGAGGCGAAAGCTCTGCTGGAGCTTATCGGAGCGCCCTTCGCCAGAGACTAAGGGGGACAAAACAATGGCAAAGAAATCCATGATCCTCAAACAGCAGAGAGAGCCGAAGTTTTCGACCCGTTCCATGAACCGGTGCAAGATCTGCGGCAGGCCTCATGCCTATCTGCGCGATTTCGGCGTGTGCCGCATCTGCTTCCGCGAGCTTGCGTACAAGGGCCAGATCCCCGGCGTGCGCAAAGCGAGCTGGTAGGCCAACAGATTGTGAAGGAGGCAGCAACATGCAAATTACCGATCCGATCGCCGATATGCTGACGAGAATCCGCAACGCGAGTTCGTATCGTCACCATACGGTCGACATCCCCAAGTCGAACGCGAAAAAGGCCATCGCGGAGATCCTGCTCAGCGAAGGTTATATCAAGAACGTCCAGTACCTCGACGAGGGCGTGCAGGGCGTGATCCGCATCACCCTGAAGTACAGCCAGAACAAAGAAGCCGCCATTACGGGACTTCGCCGCGTTTCCAAGCCTGGCCTGAGAGTCTACGCCGGCGCCGACGAGATGCCCAGCGTGCTCAGAGGCATGGGAACGGCCATCATCTCCACCTCCAAGGGCATCGTGACCGACAAAAAAGCCAGAGAGCTTCACGTCGGCGGCGAAGTCATGGCGTTCGTTTGGTAGGAGGTAGAGAGACATGTCAAGAATAGGCAGAATGCCGATCACGGTCCCCGCCGGCGTCACCGTCACCATCGCCGACGACAACACCGTGGTGGTCAAGGGCCCGAAGGGCGAGCTTTCCCAGAAGGTCGATCCCCGCATCACCGTCAAGCTGGAGGACGGAACGCTCCACTTCTCCCGCGAGAGCGACGAACGCGCCGAGCGCTCCATGCACGGCCTGTACCGCACGCTGGTCCACAACATGGTGGAAGGCGTCACCAAGGGCTTCAGCAAGGAGCTGGAGGTCAACGGCGTCGGCTACCGCGCGGCGAAGCAGGACGGCCAGCTGGTCCTCAACGTCGGCTTCTCGCATCAGGTGTTCATCAAAGAGCGCGGCGAGACCAAGATCGACGTTCCGGCGCCGAACAAGATCGTTGTTTCCGGTCCCGACAAGCAGGCCGTCGGTCAGCTGGCGGCTGAGATCCGCGAAGTCCGTCCGCCGGAGCCGTACCTCGGCAAGGGCATCAAGTATTCGACAGAGGTCATCCGCCGCAAAGAGGGCAAGACCGCTGCGAAGAAGAAATAAGGGGGCAGCGAAATGGTTTCCAAAATGGATAAGAACGCGCAGCGTCTCAAGCGTCACCGCAGAGTGCGCGGCAAGATCTCCGGCACCCCGGAGAGACCCAGACTCGACGTCTACCGCAGCACCAATCACATATATGCCCAGATCATCGACGACGTCGCCGGCAAGACCCTCGTGTCCGCCTCCAGCACCGAAAAGGATTTCGGCGCCTCCGGCGGCAACAAGGAAGCCGCCCGCAAGGTCGGCAAGCTGATCGGCGAGCGTGCGAAGGCGGCGGGCATCGAAACGGTTGTCTTTGACCGCGGCGGATACCTCTATCACGGTCGCGTCCAGGAGCTTGCCGAGGGCGCCCGCGAGAGCGGTCTGCAATTTTAACGGGAGGAAAGACACATGCCACTGAACATCGATGTAAACAGCCTCGAGCTGCAGGAGCGCGTCGTTAGCTTCCACAGCGTTTCGAAGACCGTCAAGGGCGGCCGGATCAGAAAGCAGTCCGTTCTGGTGGTGGTCGGCGACGGCAACGGCCTGGTCGGCTACGGCATCGGCAAAGCTTCGGAGCTTCCGGACGCCATCAAAAAGGCCATCGCGGACGCGAAGAAGAATCTGGTGCGGGTCTCCCTTCTGGGCACCACGATCCCGCACGAGACCATCGGACATTTCGGCGCGGCTTCCGTGCTGCTGAAGCCGGCTCCGGAAGGCACCGGCGTCATCGCGGGCGGTCCCGTCCGTCAGGTCATGGAGGCCGCCGGCATCCACGACATCAGAACGAAGTCGCTCCGCTCGAACAACAAACAGAACGTCGTTGCCGCCACCATCGAGGGGCTCAAGGCCATGAAAAACGCCGAAGACTTCGCGGCGGCCCGCGGCAAGAGCGTTTCCGAGATCAAGGGGTGAGCGAGATGGAAAAGGTCAAGATCACGCTCGTCAAGAGCCTTTCGGGCCGTTTCGCCCGTCACATTGCCACCGCCAACGCCCTGGGACTTCGCAAGATCGGCGATTTCACCGTACAGCCGGACAACGAGTGCACCAAAGGCAAGTACACGCAGATCTCGTATCTTGTCAAAGTCGAGAAAGCATAAGGAGGCAGCGCAATGAAGCTGAACGAGTTATCTCCCGCGGCGGGTTCGGTCAAGCCGAACTTCCGCAAGGGCCGCGGCATTGGTTCCGGAAACGGAAAAACTGCCGGCAAAGGCCATAAGGGCCAGAACGCCCGCTCCGGCGGCGGTGTCCGACCCGGCTTCGAAGGCGGCCAGATGCCCCTGAGCAGACGGCTTCCCATGAAGGGCTTCAACAACAAGAACTTCGCGACGGTCTACAGCGTCGTGAACGTGTCGGACCTCAACGCGTTTGAGGACGGCGCGACCGTCGACATCGGCGAGCTCGTCGCGGCGGGTCTGGTGAAGAAGCTCAACGACGGCGTCAAGATCCTGGGCAACGGCGACCTGACCCGGAAGCTGACCGTCAAAGCATCCGCGTTTTCTGCCGGCGCCAAAGAGAAGATCGAGGCGGCCGGCGGCAGCGCCGAGGTGATATAGTATGTTTAAGACGTTGGTAAACGCGTGGAAAGTCCCCGAGCTTCGGAGAAAGATCCTGTTTACCGTCATGATCCTGGTGATTTACCGCTTCGGCAACGCGGTCCCGATCCCGTTCATCGACGCCGCTGCGCTGACGCAGCTGTTCGCGGAGAACGGGGAGAACGTGTTCTACGGATATCTGAACCTGCTGACCGGCGGTTCCTTTGAATCCTGCACGATCTTCGCGCTGTCCATCACGCCGTATATCACCGCCTCCATTATCGTTCAGCTGCTCTTCATGGCCATCCCGGCCCTGGAGAAGATGCTGAAAGAGGACGGTGAGGAAGGCCGCAAAAAGCAGGCGAAGATCATGCGCTATGCGGCCGTCGGTCTGGGTCTTTTGGAAGGGTTCATCTATTACCTGACCCTTTCGCGCAACAACGTCATCGCCAGCGGCGTGTTCATCGCCAACGGCGGCACGTTCGACAAGATCCTGGTGGCGACCATCATCATCATGACGTTCGCAGCCGGCACCGCCGTCATCATGTGGCTCGGCGAGCTCATCAACGACCGCGGCATCGGCAACGGCATCTCCATGATCCTGTTGGCGGGCATCCTGTCCCGGATCCCGAACATGTTCACGTCGGCCCTCAATTTCGTCTACGACGGAAAGATCCGGACCGGCAACCTGATCATCGCCATCCTGGTCGCGATCTTCAGTATCATCATGGTCGGCTTCGTGGTGTGGGTCAGCAACGCGGAGCGCCGCGTTCAGGTGCAGTACGCCAAGCGCGTCGTGGGCCGCAAGATCTACGGCGGCCAGTCCAGTTATCTGCCCATGAAGGTCAACATGACGGGCGTCATGCCGATCATCTTCGCCTCCAGCCTTGTGAGCCTGCCGTCGATGATCGCGTCCTTCTTCCCCGCGCCGACCTCCGGCTTCTGGTACTACTTCCTGATGGTCACCCAGTCGCCGTCCCCGGTCTATATCATCCTCTACTTCCTGTTCATCATCGCGTTCTCCTTCTTCTACGCCTATGCGCAGTTCAACCCGGTGGAGGTCGCGAACAACATGAAGTCTCAGGGCGGGTTCATCCCGGGCCTTCGTCCCGGACGGCCCACCGCCGCCTTCATCAGCCGGGTGCTGAAGAACATCACGGTCCTGGGCGCCATCTTCCTGGGCATCGTGGCCGTGCTCCCGATCATCGTGAGCGCGTTCTCCAAGGATCTGGGCAACATGGCGCTGGGCGGCACGACCCTGCTGATCATCGTCGGCGTCGCTCTTGAAACGGTGCAGCAGCTGGAGGCCCAGCTGGTCATGCGCCACTACAAGGGCTTCCTCAGCTGACGGGGAGGAAGGGTATGAGGATCATTCTTTTCGGCGGGCCCGGAGCGGGCAAGGGCACCCAGGCCTCGGCCATCTGCGCGCGGCTGGGCATCCCGTCCGTCTCCACCGGCAACATCATCCGCGAGGCGATCGCTGCCGGGACCCCCTCCGGTAAGGAGTTCAAAACGTATACCGACAAGGGCGAGCTGGTGCCCGACAGTCTGGTGATCGATATGCTGAAAGAGCGCATCGGCCGCCCGGACTGTGAAAACGGCTATATCCTGGACGGATTTCCCAGGAGCGTTCCTCAGGCGGAGGCGCTGGAGGAGATGGGCGTCGAGATCGACGCGGTCATCAGCCTCGAGGTGTCCGACGCGGAGATCGAACGCCGCATGACGGGCAGACGCGTCTGCCCCAAGTGCGGAGAGTCCTTCCACATCGTCTTCAACCCGCCCAAAACGGACATGGTCTGCGACAAGTGCGGCGAAACGCTGGTCCAGCGTTCCGATGACAAGGCCGAGACCGTCCGGGAGCGCCTTCGCGTCTATCACAGTCAGACGGAGCCGGCCAAGGCTTTTTACGAGGGCAAAGGCAAGCTTCTGAAGATCGATGGCAGCGGTCCCGTTGAGGAGATCACCGCCCGGATCTTTCAGGCGCTTGGGATCTGAGCATGGCGGAGTTTGAGATGGAAGAGATCCACGTCAAGAGCAAGCATTGGGAAATAGAGCGTATGCGCCGCGCGGGCGCGGCGACGGCAGTGGTCCGGAAGGCCGCCGCCGCCGCCGTGGCCCCCGGCGTTACGACGGCCGAGATCAACGGGGTCGTTGAGAAAACGCTCAAGGAGATCGGTGCGAAAGCGAGCTTTCTGCACCAGATCGGATATCCCGAATACCCACCCTATCCGGCGAGCGTGTGCGTCTCGATCAACGACGAGGTGATACACGGCATCCCGGGACCGAGGGTCATCTGCGAGGGCGACATCGTCAAGATCGACGTCGGCGCAGAGGTCGAAGGGTTTCACGGAGATTCCGCCGTGACGGTCGCGGCGGGCAGCGTTTCGAAAGAGGCGCAGCGGCTGATCGACGTGACAAGGGAGTGCTTTTTCAAGGGCCTCGAGAAGGCCGTCGTCGGAAACCGGATCCGGGACATATCGGCGGCGGTCGCGAGACATGCGGAGAGCGCGGGCTGCTCCGTGGTGCGGGGATACACCGGCCACGGCATCGGCCGCGAGCTGCACGAAGGTCCCTCGGTACCCAATTCTTTGCACGAGTTTTTCCCGGACCTGGACGTTCTTCTGGTCCCAGGCATGACGATCTGCATCGAGCCCATGATCAATCTGGGCAGCCATCGGATCCGTCTGATGCCGGACGGCTGGACCGTCAGGACAAGGGACAAAAGCCTGTCCGCCCACTATGAGCACACGCTGCTCATCACCGACAGCGGACCGGAGCTCTTGACCGAATGAATTGATGAAAAAGGAGTTCAGCGGATGCCCAAAGACGATGTGATCGAACTGGAAGGTATAGTGACGGAAGCCCTGCCCAACGCGATGTTCCGGGTCGAGCTGTCCAACGGACACAAGATCCTGGCTCACATTTCGGGAAAGCTGCGGATGCACTATATCAAGATACTCCCGGGAGACAAGGTGACCATCGAGATGTCGCCCTACGATCTCACCAAGGGACGTATCACGTGGAGAACCAAGTAACGGCCGGAGCCGTGTTTGTGCCGGGCGGGCGCCCGGCTTGAGCGCAAATTTGAAGGAGGCTCACTGAAATGAAAGTAAGACCGTCTGTCAGACCGATGTGCGACAAGTGCAAGGTCATCAAGCGCAAGGGCAAGGTCATGGTCATCTGCCCGAGCGATCCGAAACACAAGCAGAGACAGGGCTAAAATAACAGGAGGTATAGAGTAAATGGCACGTATAGCCGGCGTCGACCTGCCGAGAGAGAAGAGAGTCGAGATCGGGCTCACTTACATCTACGGCATCGGCAGAAAAGTTTCTAACGATATCCTCAAGGCCAGCGGCGTCAACCCGGACACCCGCGTCAAGGACCTTACCGACGAAGAGATCTCCAAGCTGCGTGAGCAGATCGACCACAACTATCGCGTGGAAGGCGATCTGCGCCGGGACATCGCGCTGGATATCAAGCGCCTGATCGAGATCGGCAGCTACCGCGGCCAGCGTCACAGAAAGGGCCTCCCTGTCAGAGGGCAGCGCACCAAGACGAACGCCCGCACCCGCAAAGGCCCGAGAAAGACCATTGCGAACAAGAAGCAGTAGTGGAGGGAAACCGAAATGGCTAAAGTTCAGGCGAAGAAGACCGCGGTGAGCCGCAAGCGCCGCGAAAAGAAGAATATCGAAAAAGGTGCGGCCCACATCCGCGCCAGCTTCAACAACACCATCGTCACCATCACCGACCTTTCGGGCAACGCCGTTTCGTGGGCGTCCGCCGGCGGTCTCGGCTTCAAGGGCTCGAGAAAGAGCACGCCGTTCGCCGCCCAGTCCACCGCCGAGGCGGCGGCGAAGACCGCCGTCGATTACGGGATGAAGACCGTTGAGGTGTACGTGAAGGGCCCCGGCCAGGGCCGCGAGTCTGCCATTCGCGCGCTCCAGTCCGCCGGTCTTGAGGTCTGCATGATCAAAGACGTCACGCCGATCCCGCACAACGGCTGCCGGCCGCCGAAGCGCCGCCGCGTCTAAGAGGAGGAAGGATTTATGGCAAGATATACGGATGCCGTCTGCCGGCTCTGCCGCAGAGAGAATCAGAAGCTGTTCCTGAAGGGCGACAAGTGCTATTCCGGCAAGTGCCCGCAGGAGAAACGGTCCTACGCGCCGGGCCAGCACGGCCAGGCCCGCAACCGGAAACCGTCCGAGTATGCGCTGCAGCACAGAGAGAAGCAGAAGACCAAGCGGTTCTACTGCGTCAGCGAGAGCCAGATGGTCAAGTACTTCGAGATGGCGACCAAGCGCAAGGGCATCACCGGCGAAAACATGCTGGCGATCCTGGAATCCCGGCTTGACAACGTGGTCTACCGGATGGGACTGGCCATGTCCAGACCCGAGGCGAGACAGCTGGTCAACCACGCCCACTTCCGCGTCAACGGCAGAAAGGTCAACATCCCGTCCTACCTGGTCAAGGTGGGCGACGTGATCGAGCTGCGCGACAAGTCCAGAAGCCTCGACAAGGTCAAGGCCATCCTGGAAGCGAACGCCTCCAGACCCACGCCCAAGTGGCTGGACGTCGATATCGAGAACTTCCGCGCCAAGGTAGCAGCCGTTCCGGCCAGAGAGGACATCGATCTGCCGGTCGAAGAGCACCTCATCGTCGAGCTGTACTCGAAGTAAGACAGGACGGGGAAACTTGTCCGGCGGCCCCCTGACGGCGGCAGATCGGTTCCCTTCCAGCGTGAGAAAGACGCTGGTCAAAAGCCGACGTTCTGTGCGCGGAGGAGAGGCTTGGCCGGGCTTGGCCCGTCAGCCCTCACAGGCATGCAACCGACGCCGGAGATCCGGCGATGAAACGGAGGGTTTTCATGACAGAATTCATCAATCCGACCATAGAGTGCGTGGAAGTCTCTGAGGACGGTTCCTACGGTAAATTTGTCGTTCAGCCGCTGCAGCGGGGATACGGCACGACCCTTGGCAATTCCATGAGAAGAGTTCTGCTTTCCTCCCTCGAAGGCACGGCCATCACGGCGGTGAAGATCGCGGGCGTTCAGCACGAATTCACGACGATCCCGGGCGTCAAGGAAGACGTCACGCAGATCGTCCTCAACCTGAAGCAGGTCATCGCGAAGCTCCACCGGGGCGGCCCGAAGACCATGTACATCGAAGCGTCGGGCAAGACCGAGATCGTGGCCGGCGACATCATCGGCGACAACGAGGTCGAGATCCTCAATCCGGATCTTCACATCGCCACGCTGGAGGAGGACGCCCGCCTCTCCATGGAGCTGACGTTCAACACCGGCCGCGGCTACGTTCCGGCGGAGAAGAACAAGCCGGCCCAGATGATCATCGGGCTGATCCCCATGGATTCGATCTACACCCCGGTGCTCAAGGTCAACTATACGGTGGAGAACACGCGCGTCGGCGACTCGGTCGACAACGACATGCTCACGCTGGAGGTCTGGACCGACAAGACGCTGACGGCGGCCGACGCGGTCAGCTTCAGCGCCCGGATCCTTACAGACCTGCTGGCCCTGTTCATCGGCCTCTCCAAGGACGCGACCGGCACGCCTTCCGCGGTGGCCTCGCCCGAAGAGCCCAAGCACGCCGCTCTGGATTCCATGACCATCGAAGAGCTCGACCTGTCGGTCCGCTCCTTCAATTGTCTGAAACGCGCGAACATCAATACCGTCGGCGAGCTCATCAACTGCACCGAAGAGGACATGATGAGAGTTCGGAACCTCGGAAGAAAGTCTCTGGAAGAGGTCATCAACAGACTGTCCAGTCTGGGCCTCTCGCTGATGTCGGAAGACAACAAGTGATTTCTTCCGCGAGCCGGATCCCGAAACGCTGACATTCACACGCGGACGGCGGCGCGCCCGCCCGTCCGGCCAAGTTAAGGAGGAAGTACGCAATGCCCGGAACACGCAAACTCGGCAGACCGACAGATCACCGGAAGGCTATGCTCCGCGGGATGGTCACCTATCTCTTCGAAAACGGAAAGATCGAGACCACCGTCACCAGAGCCAAGGAGATCCGCCCGATCGCCGAAAAGATGATCACGCTGGCCAAGGACCCCACGCTGGCCAACAAGAGAGCGCTGCTTTCGTATATCACGAAGGAAGACGCCGTTTACAAGCTCATCAACGAGACCGCGCCCAAATACGAAGACCGCAAGGGCGGTTACATTCGGATCGTCCGCACCGGCCCGCGCCGCGGAGACGCCGCGGAGATGGCCGTCATCGAGCTGATCTGAAGACGCAGGAATGCGTTCCAAGGGTATTGTCCCAATCGTCCGGCATTGGGACAATACCCTTTTCTTTTCCGCCGCGGGCGCGGCCTTGAAGCGACGGCAAACGGCAGACACGACGGGATCCGGCGCGGCGGTGCGCCGGAGAAAGGAAGGGGAGAAGCGTGGACGGAACGGAACGGGTCCGAAACACGATCCTGGGGCGGCCGACGGACCGCCAGCCGGTCTACGGCTGGGTGAGCGCCAATCTGGAGCGGGAGATCACGGCCCGGTGGGGCTCGGTGGCGGCCTTTGAAGACCGGTATGAGTTCGACGCGGCCCACATCTTCGGCGGGCCGGGGACCTTCGACGGCGCGCGGCTCGACGCGCTGAGGGACGGGACGGACGAGCTGCTGCCCGAGCACCTGCTGGAAGAGCAGCGGCGGACGGGAGCGCTGTTCCGGGACCCCTGCCGTGCGGAGGAGTATCGGGAGCTGGAAGAGAGCATTCGCTTCCACAAGCGGCGGGGCCGGTTCTGTTACGTCCAGACCCCGGGCTTTTTCGAGCAGTTCAACGGCGTCTTCGGCATCCAGGACCAGCTGATGTGGCTGGCGCTGTACCCCGAAGAGCTGGACCGGCTGTACGCCCTGCAGGCCGAGTGGACCTGCGCCTTTGCGGACATGTGTCTGGACCGCGGCGCGGATATGATCCATCTTTCGGACGATTGGGGCTCTCAGCGCAGCCTGATGTTTTCGCCGGAGCTGTGGCGGACGCTGATCCGGCCCCACGTGAAGCGGGTGGCGGACCACGTTCACAGCCGGGGCGCGCTGGTCAGCCTGCATTCGGACGGCTGTATCGCCGACGTGACCGACGGCGTGGCCGAGCTTGGGATCGATCTGGTGCACCCGTGGCAGGAGAGCGCCGGGATGTCCTACGACATCTATCTCTCCCGCTATGCGGACCGGTTTGCCATCATGGGCGGGATCTGCATCCAGACGGCGCTGGGGATCCTGCCGCGGGACCGGCTCGAGGCGGAGATCCGCCGGGTGTTCGGCCTGCTGCGCGGGCGGCGGTGGGTGGTCTGCACCACGCACTTCGTCCAGAGCCACTGTTCGGTGGAGGATCTGGAGTTCGCCTATGATCTGATTTGGGATCTGGCGCGGAAATAGGGAAAAAAGCCAGCCGAAAGCGAAAGCTTTCGGCTGGCTTTGCCTGTCGGCGGGAAACGCGCCCCTTTCCCGCGCCGGGAACGGGAGAGAAAGCCGGCGCGCCCCCGGGAAAGCGCGAGGGGGGGCTGCCTCTCCGCGGCGCGGGCGGAAAAATTTTTCGGTCCGGTGCAACGTTTCGGCCCGGCCGGTTGTGTTATGGATGTGGGAGGTGGAAGCGTGAGATCCAACGAAGACGTGGCGGCGATCTACCGTCGGCATTGGCGGACCGTTTGGAACGTGTGCCGCTCCTACCTTCCCTGTGTGCCGGACGTCGAGGACGCGGTGCAGGACGTTTTTCTGAGGCTTGCGCGGGCGGAGCGGGACTTTGAAAGCCCGGACCACGAGCGCGCGTGGCTCGTGGTGGTGGCGCGGAACGTGTGCCGGAACGAGCTGAAGCGCGCGCGGCGGCGGGACCGGCCCTTTTCGGACGCGGCCGCGGCGGAGGCCCCCGCCGGGAACGGGGAAAACGAGGTCCTCGCCGCGATCCGGGCCCTGCCGGAGCCTTACCGGACGCCCGTGTACCTTGTACTATTACGAGGGCTGGCCCACGGCAAAGATCGCGCGGCTGACGGGCCGGACCGAGTCCGGCATCCGGATGCGGCTGAAACGGGCGCGGGCGCTGTTGAAGCGCGCGCTGGACGAGACGCTTTGAGAAGCGTCGGAAAGACAGGAGGAGCGCAGAATGAAAAACGAAACGGGGGTACGGGCTTACGATTCCGCCGCGCCGGACGAGACGGCGGGCGAGCGGATGCTGACAGGGATCCTGGAGAGCGCGGAGCGCGAGCGGGTGCGCCGTCTGGCGCGGAGACCGGTGCGGCGGGCCCTTGCGGCCGCGGCGGCCTGTCTCATGCTGGCGGCGGTGGGGGGC
>JAEEGL013282956.1_pt1 | contig 19013 bp, 16 predicted proteins | sample 9134231 | NCBI WGS metagenome assembly JAEEGL01 (sample SAMN16246548, study PRJNA631951) | gut metagenome | biome: gut microbiome; feature: rumen; material: fiber-attached | host: Bos | place: Iran: Karaj | collected 2018-10 | reverse complement strand
GAGACGCCATCTTAAAAGAAAATCCGGATATCTGCGGCTTTGCGGATCCGGGCGAAAACCGGCAGCTTTCCATTCTTAACGGTCTTCTGGCAATGGAAAACCAATGCTGTGAAGACAGCATTGTCCTGGTCCAGGATGCTGCACGGCCTTTCACCTCACTTCCGCTGATAAACGCCTGCATAACAGCCTGCCGCGGACACGACGGCGCCATGCCCGTCCTTCCGATGAAAGATACCGTATATCTCAGTGAGGATGGAAAAACAGTCACTTCCCTTATCGACAGGGAAAAAATATATGCCGGCCAGGCTCCCGAAGCCTTTGTTTTCGCTAAATACCTGAAGGCCTGCAAAACACTGCTGCCGGATAAGATCCTTGGTATCAAAGGCTCTACGGAGCCGGCGATAATGGCAGGTATGGATATAGCGATGATAACCGGCGAGGAAAGTAACTTTAAAGTAACCACCCCCGAAGATCTTAAGAGGTACGAAAGCATATGCACGCATGGGTACTGAACGGAATAAACGATCTGCGATTTGAGGAAAGAGAAAAACCCGTTCCCGGTGAGGGCCGGGTGCTGCTTAAAGTGGCTGCCTGCGGCATATGCGGTTCTGATATACCGCGTATATATGATACAGGAGCCCACAGGCATCCATTGATCCCCGGGCACGAATTTGCCGGTACCGTCGTCCAAACCGGGACCGGCTGCGACGTGAGCCTTACCGGCGTCCGCGCAGGTGTCTTCCCTCTTATCCCCTGCGGGACCTGTCCCCAATGCCTTAAAAAGCGCTATGAGATGTGCGATAACTATAACTACACCGGGTCACGTTGTGACGGCGGTTTTGCGGAATATGTATGCGTACCCGAGTCATCTCTGATCAGGCTGCCGGATAATGTGAGTTTTGAGCAGGCTGCCATGCTCGAACCCATGGCAGTTGCCGTACATGCCATGAGAGCCATCGCCCCCCTTCCCGGCGAAAAAGTGGCCATCTGCGGACTGGGTACAATAGGTCTGCTGCTACTTATGTTCCTTCTGGAAGCAGGGATCAGGGATATTTATCTGATAGGCAATAAGGAACTGCAGAAGCAAACGGCTCTCTCCCTTGGCATAGACGCCGGTCATTACTGCGACAGCAAAAAAAACGATGCTTTAAGCGCCCTTAAGGAAATGACCGCCTCCGAAGGCTGCGATGTATTCTTTGAATGCACCGGACGCAATGAGACCGTTAACCTGGCCCTTAACGCCACAGCAAAAGGCGGGCGCGTAATGCTGATAGGTAATCCCCATTCCGATATGCTGATGGAACGTAACGACTACTGGCAGATACTGCGCAGGCAGCTTACTTTAAGAGGCAGCTGGAATTCTTCATTTACCGGCAGTACTTCGGATGACTGGCATTATGTGCTGCAGAAGCTTGAACAGGGCAGGATCGCCCCGGAAAAACTGATAAGCCATAGGCTGCCTTTGGCAGAGCTGGAAAAGGGTCTCCGTATCATGAGGGACCGCAGCGAAGAATACTGTAAGATAATGATCACAGAGGTATGATAAATGGCTAAGAAAAATCCCTTAAGCATTTTATTTCCGCCCATAGAAGGTATCATCTACAGAAATATATCCGATGCTTCATGGCACGATCTGGGGCTTGATTCCATATGCGATAAGTTAAGTCCAAAGACCACTGAGCGTACTACCATCGCCTCTGTTATGAGGGCAATGACAGACGATCCCTACGTAGCGTCTTACAGGATAGGCGTTTTCAATGATATCCTTAAATTTCCGGAACTGCGCACACAGATGACGGAGCTGCTTTCGCATGTGCAGTTCTTAAATGACTACGGCAGTTTCAAAAAAGATCACGATATGCGCACAGGTCTGTGGGAACTGCTGCACCGCATGAGTGAACTTGACGATTATATAAAGAGCGTTGAACAGATACATGAATGCCTTGAAAAATTCGAGATCGAATCCGAAGCCCTTAAGAACCTCCACGGTTTTATCGAAAAGATATACCGGGATTCACATTTTGAAGAGCTTAAGAAAGACATATCGGCACTTAAAGCCGATACCTCAAACTTAAAGAGCGTGACCATAGGTATCAATCTTAACCGCAATTTCCAGGTAGACAGCATCGGTCTTATATCCGTCAACAACAAGGAGTTCCGTAATTCCGGCATACTCAGTAATTTTGCCGACGCCCTTACCACTAAGGACGGTATAAAAGATGATAATAACTGGAACGGAAAGATGCATTTCAGCCCCGTTCCAAATACCTCCGAAGAATTCGGCACCGGAAACGCGGGCAAGCTGGGGGCGCTGTATGCAGCTGCAAAAGTTCCCCTTATGACTCCTCTTTTAGCTACTACCTTAGTCACCCCTCCCGATAACGACTCTGCCCAGCATGTGACACGCTTCTTCGATAAAGAGATAAGCAGCATGCTCAATCTGGTTACAAGACGTCTCGAACAGGTCCTCAGCAAATACGTTAACTTCAGCATTAACAATATAGTTGATCTGATACCTGAATTCATGTATTACATACGCTGGGCCGAATACATAGAGTCACTTAAGAAAAAAGGCTATGAATTCTGCACACCTTCCATCGCAGAAGAGAATGCCGGGCAGCGCATGAATGCCTGGGGCATATATAATCTGAAACTGGCTGCCATAGGTGAAATGCCCATGGAGGAAATAGTCCGTAACGAACTGGACTTTTCAAAAGACCATACCGTCTATCTGCTGACCGGTGCAAACCGCGGCGGAAAGACCACCATCACGCAGGCAGTTGGACTGCTCTATGCTCTGGCTCAGGGCGGTATCTGCGTACCGTGCAAGGGCTTTGTCTTCACGCCCGTAGACTGCATCTATACCCACTATCCGGCCGACGAGGACAAGACCATGGACCTGGGCCGTCTGGGCGAAGAATGCAGGCGCTTCAAGGAAATATTTGATGCCTGCACTGACAAAAGCCTGCTTCTCTTAAATGAGACCTTCTCCACAACATCTTTCGAAGAAGGATATTTTATAGCAAAAGATGCCGTGCGTGCCCTGCTCAAGAAAAGCGTACGCACCATCTATAATACCCATATGCACAAGCTGGCGCTTGAGATAGATGAGCTCAATAAGGATATGGAGGAAGCACAGGCGGCATCGCTTATCGCCGTATCCACAGAGGGCGCCCGTTCCTTCCGGATGAAAATAGCGTCCCCGGAGGGACGCTCTTATGCTGAGGATATTGCAGTCAAGTATGGGGTTACTTATGAGCAGCTGGTGAAGACTGGGGACAAGTAATAAGATTCTTCGCTTGACAGAGTTATTTACTCAGATACTCTATCGCTGCATCAAGCTGGTTATCGCTCCCGTCTTTCAGATAAGCCTCTGAATCAAATTTCACTTCAACATCCGGCTTTATACCCACCTTATGGATATCATTTCCGTTAGGGGTATAGTAATGGCTGACGGTAAGCTTTACTGCAGAACCGTCCGACAGTGAGAATAACTGCTGTACTATACCTTTTCCGAAGGTGGTGGTGCCCATCAGGGTTCCTTTTTTATAATCCTTTATGGCTCCGGCCAGTATCTCGGAAGCGCTGGCACTGTTCTTATTGATCAGGACCACAAGCGGAACATCCAGCTCATGCTTTCCGTCGCTTGTATATTCCGTTCTGTTTCCGTATTTATCCTCGGTATAAACCACATTGCCTGCAGGAAGCAGCATATTCCCTATCTCCACTGCGGCCTTAAGCGAACCGCCGGGATTGCTGCGCAGGTCTATGATAAGGCTTTCCATATTATCCGCCCTGGCTTCTGCCAGTGCTTCCGCAAACTGGTTTATGGTCACTACATCAAACTCGCTGATGGCGATATATGCTATACCGTTATCCTTCTTCTCATATTTAACCGTAGGAGTCTCAACCTTGCGACGCTCAACCGTAAATGTCAGATCCTCCCTGTTACCGGTATCCTTTCCGCGGATTATCCGAAGCTCCACGGTGGTACCTTCCGGCCCTTTTATTTTGGAAACCACCTCTTCCAGATCCTGGTCATAGACATCCTCTCCCGCGACTTCCATGATATAATCGTCCTCTAAAAGTCCGGCTTCTTCCGCAGGTGTACCCGTAATAACACCCGTGATACGGGGATACAGGGTCTCCGTATCCTTTGAGAGATAAGCACCTATACCGTAATATATACCCTGTGTAGACTGCTGCATCGCGATCCATTCTTCAGGTGTATAATAATCTGCATATGGATCGTCCAGGGCGTCCATCATACCGTCATAGATCCCCTCCTCCAGTCTGTCGTTGCTGACGCTCTGGATATATTCCTTATCGATCAGATTCTCAAGATAATCCATCTTGTTCATGACCCTGGGATCATCCAGTACATATCCGTCATCAGCTGAAACCGCCTCTGTGGGAGCAGCCTCTCCTCCGGTAGGATCGTCGCTTGCCGCCTGTGTGGGTTTTGACGTGACAGTAGGAACATGGTTACCGCGGCTGCTTCCTTCGCTTACAGTTCCGCCGGTAATGACTTTTACTATCAGTACTACACAGAATATAAAGGCTGCTATGATGCAGCCTGTAAGTAAACCCAATAAATATGATTTCCTGTTGCTGTTATCCATAATAAGTATAGCCTTCTTTCAAATAAGATCCTTCGCTTCGCTCAGGATGACAGCCCGACATTTAGTACGCTTCCATATACTACCCGCGCAGGTACGGCATCGGATCCACGTATGCTCCGTTAAGACGTACTGCAAAATGCAGGTGGGGGCCGGTGGAATTACCGGTTGAGCCTACCTTGGCGATCTGCTGTCCCTTGGTAACATTCTGTCCCGTGGATACCAGCAGTGCGGATGCGTGCATATATACGGTCACTAAGCCATCTCCGTGATCGATCATAACATAATTACCCATACTGTTATTGTAAGCTGCAGCCACTACCTTGCCATCATAAGCTGCCAGTATGCGTGTTCCCATTGCCGAAGCCAGATCCACGCCGGCATGCAGCTTCTTCACTCCGGAAATAGGATGTATACGATATCCGTAAGGACTTGATATACGTATATAGTCAGGAGCAGGCCAGCAGAATTTTCCGCCATTATAATGTATGCGCTGTGCTTCTGCAAGTGCATTTCTGTCTGCTGCCAGCTGTGCTTCCACCTGGGCTATGACAGCCGCCTGTGCTGCTTCTTCAGCTTCAAATTCGGCAACAAGCGCTTCCTGCTCTGCTATCTGTGCTTTATATTCCTCTATCTGCTTTTTCTTTTCCTCAATAAGTGTATTGAGATTATCTTCATCCTCCTGGGCGGCCTGCTTTGCTTCCTCCAGCACTTCCTCCTCGCCCTCAAGCACTTCCTTTGTTGCTCTTACATTATCCACTACATACTGGTATTCGTTCAGTTTATTGCGGTCATACTCGTTAAGGGTCTGAACATATTCCGCCTTATTAAGCATATCACCAAATGATTCGGATCCCAGCAGTATCTCCATGTAATAATTCTCACCGCGCTCATACATATATCGGATGCGGATCTTCATGGCATTGTACTGTTCCAGAGCTTCTTCCTCTGCGGCAATAAGCTCCTTTCGGATTATCTCTATCTCTTCTTCTTTGTCAGCTATCTTTTTCTGGTACTCTTCGATCTCGGCCTCAATAGCCGCCACTTCACCGTCCAGTTCGGAGACCATCGCACCCAGCTCGGCCTTTTCTCCTTCAAGTGAACTGATAAAATTCTGCACATCCCTCTTTCCCTGCTGGATCTGCTTCTTTTCATTCTCGAGGTTCTGCTTTTCTTTTTCGCGCTTGCTGATGCGCTCCTTAAGCTCGTCTACGTTGTTCTTATCTCCCGCATAGCCTTCAGTCTGCGGCAGGAAAAAGGGTAATCCCAAAAGCCAGACGCAAACTATCATCAATATGTATTTTTTCCCTTTTAATCTGCTCATAAGCTATACCTTCAAATGTCTGCGAACGGTTACAAAACTTCCCAAAAAGCCTATGCCTACACCCACCGCCATAGATACGGGGAAGAGTTTTTCAAATATCTGCTCCTTAGGCATAAAAGTAAGTATTCCGGAAAGGATGGGGAAACGTCCCATCACATAGTTGATCCCCTTGTCATATAAAAACCATATTACTCCAAGAGGAAGCAGTGCTCCCACAGCTCCTATCAGCAGACCTTCAATAACGAAAGGGCTGCGGACAAAAAAGTCCGTTGCTCCGATGTATTTCATGATCGCTATCTCTTCCTTTCTGACCGAGATACCTATCATAACGGTATTCGAGATAAGGAAGATTGATACTGCCAGCAGGATGAATATGATACCGATGGAAACATAGGCTATAAGCGAATTCATACCGCTGAGCATATTTGCCGTGATGTCTGAACGGTTTACGCGGCGTACGCCCTGCAGTGTCTGAAGATACGATACCAGTTCAGCCTGGCGTTCAACATCCTTTAAGTAGATCTCATAGTTCATGGAGTGTTCCAGCGGGTTCTCCGTAAATCCATCTTTGAACTCGTCGCCCAGATACCTGGCTTTGTAACGCTCCCAGGCTTCATCAGCCGATACATATACTACCTTTGATACGGCAGGATGGTTGGTAACTATGTTTCCTATCTCCGCAATGCGGTCATCGGTGATATCATCGTTAAAGAATACCGTGATGGAAACACCTTCCTCTGCCGCCTTTACCATATACTGCAGGTTCATCACTATTGAATAGCCTATACCAAAAAGAAACAGGCAGGCTCCGATGGTAGCGATGGAAGCCAGTGTGAACCACTTGTTTTTAAAGGTGCTCTTAATACCCTGCTTTATAACATAAAAGAAAGTCCTAATCCTCATCTAAATATCCACCCATTTCTTCATCACTGACTATCACGCCGTTCTTTATCGTGATAACGCGCTTCTGCATGTCATTGACGATCTTGTCATTATGGGTCACCACCAGCACGGTAGTACCGTTCTTGTTGATGGTGTCCAGAAGGTTCATGATCTCAATGGTATTCTTGGGATCCAGGTTACCGGTAGGCTCATCGGCCAGCAGGATCGGAGGTCTGTTAACCAAAGCCCTGGCAAGAGCCACTCTCTGCTGTTCACCGCCGGAAAGCTCATCAGGGCGCGCCTTATACTTACCTGCAAGCCCTACGGTCGCCAGTATATTGGGCACGTTCCTCTTCATCTCCCTTATGGGAACCTGTATGATCCTCTGCGCAAAAGCAACGTTCTCATAAACATTCCTGTCTTTTAAAAGACGGAAGTCCTGGAATACAACACCCATACTGCGGCGCAGCTTGGGAACTTTTCCGCGGCGGAGCTTCTCTACCTGATAGCCGTTTACCCATATGCTTCCTGTGGTGGGTTTAAGCTCACGCAAAAGCAGACGTATCAGCGTGGATTTACCCGATCCGCTGTCGCCTACTATGAAAACAAACTCGCCCTTTTTTATCTTGAGATTAACGTCATTAAGAGCCGGCACGCCCTTTACATAGGACTTGCTGACTCCCTCCATCTCTATGATAATATCATCATCAGGCTTATTTTTTTTATTCCGTTTGATCTTCCTGGGGGCAGGCTCTGCTGCCTCCTCTGCCGCACGTTCCTTCTTTAAGCTCTCCATACGGCTGCGGCGTCTCATTTCCCTGCGCTGTCTGCGCTCTTCCGCCTCTATTTCTTCTTCGTAACGCTGCTGTTCTTCCAGTTCTTCTTCGGCTTCATTGATAAGGTCGCCTACATTTCCAAGGCGGACCGTATCGTTGATCCTGTCCTCAAAATTCTTTACGGCTATCTCTACGGTAGGTGCATTCTCTTCCTCTTCGTATGCCTCTTCATCGTATGTCTCTTCTTCGTATGACTCTTCAGATGCAGCGTTTTTCGCAGCTACCTTTCCCTGAAGATCGGCTATGGCAGCCTTTATCTCTTCAGGATCGCCGTTCAATTCTCTCTTTGCCAAAACGCTTTTCCTTTCTTTAATAATTCTGCTCTTCCATGTACTTCATGTACTCCACCACCATAAGCGCAATACGGAAGGTGATGGCATCCTCGAAGACCCTCAGATCCAGATTGGTGCTCTTCTGGAGCTTGTCCAGACGGTACACCAGGGTGTTTCTGTGGATGAACAGCTGTCTTGACGTCTCGGAGACGTTTAAGCTGTTCTCAAAGAATTTGTGTATTGTAGTAAGGGTTTCTTCATCAAATTCCTCGGGATTCTTCCCGTCGAATATCTCCTGTATGAACATTTTGCACAGCGGCAGTGGAAGCTGATATATAAGACGGCCTATACCCAGCTCGTTGTAGGGGATCACATCCTTATCCGCAAAGAATATCTTTCCTACATCCAGGGCCATCTTGGCTTCCTTGTATGAGCGGCTCACTTCTTTGATCTCGTCGACAACGGTACCGTAAGCCACCTTTACGCCTTCGAGCTTCTCCTTGCTCATGAAGCTCACTATGCCTCTTGCTGACTTTTCGATATCCTTTGCCGTTATATCATCCGCAAGCTCTTTGACTATCACGACGTTCTTTTCATCAACGGCTGTGACTATCTCTTTTCCGCCGCCTGCTGCCAGGCATTCCTTTACCAGATCAATGGCATTATTTTCCTTGCCGGATGCGGTCTCGACTATCATGACTATACGTCTTGCATCGATGGGCATATGCAGCTTCTTGGCACGGCCGTAGATATCCACCAGCAGCATATTGTCAAGGAGAAGATTCTTGATGAAGTTATCCTTATCGAATCTTTCCTTATATGCGACCAGCAGGCTCTGCAGCTGATATGCAGCCATCTTGCCCACAAGATATGCATTCTCGTTGCTACCGCCCACGATCAGTACATACTCGAGCTGCTGCTCATCAAAGATCTTAAAGAAATGATAGTTCTGCTGTTCCTGTGAATCTGCAGCAGAACGCACAAAATCAAGAACTGCTTTTTCAAAGTTCTTGCGCTCCTGCATCGTAGAAACAACTGCCCTGCCTTCCGTATCCGTCACGGTAAACTCCACATGCGTAATGGATGTCATACCATCAATAGTATTCTGCAGGATCTGATTTGATATCATATACAGTACTCCCTTCCCCCAAAAAGCTCATGTAACCCGTAATGGTAAATATTTACAATACCGCGCACGGATTATTACATAGTTTATCTATAACCAATGATATTTTAAACTATTTCTACAAATAAATCTAGTGTAAACCTTGCATTTTTCATAAAAAATTTACAATTTCCGCTTTTTCTTGACATCTATGCCCGAATGGGAGATAATTTATACAGGTAGATAACGAAAGGAGGACTGTGCCATGGGTATCGGCGGTATTAATACTAATGTTGCTTTATCTGCTGTAAGACAGGGAACTATGGGTGACATAGGAACGATAATGCTCAGCAAGGCTCTGGACCAGCAGTCTGACGAAGGTAACGGCTTAATAAAGATGCTTGATTCCGCTGCCATGGAACGTTCCGTGAATCCCGCAGTGGGCGGCAATATTGATATAAAGGTTTGAAATTATCAGGAAAGATCCTTCGCTGCACTCAGGATGACAGGCGCGCGGAGGTTCTTTTTTTATGCGCTGCTGCCTCCCAAAATGCACTCCAGTATCAGGATGGCGATCATAAAGGCTACCGACATGGATACCCCGATCCAGAGAGGCACACCCCAGACTTTTCCCCTGCTGCTGTCGCGCTTATCAACTATATCCTTAAAAACCCTGATATTTCCCTGTTTACGCGCTATATAAGCCAGCAGGCAGAGGGCTATAGCCACTCCGATAAAAGCCAGTATAATATCACTCGTCAGTCCCAGCGCCAGGGTCTCCGGCTTAAGCACTGTCTGTGTAGCTTCCTCAAGCAGTTCATTATCCTTTAAAAAGTACCTCTGTATTATGATCACTATCACGCTGCCGCTGTTTACCGTCATATGGCAGATTATCGGAGGGATAATGGATCCGGTCACTTCCCTGACAGCTCCGAAGAAAAGTCCCAGTCCGAAGGCATACAAAGCCTGATTGATGTTCATATGAAAAAGCCCGAAAAGCAGACTGCTTAAGACTATTGCCTGCATGGCGGATCCGCTTTTTCTTATACCTGTATAGATAATGCCCCTGAATGTAAGCTCCTCACATACGGGACCTATAACAGCCGTAAATAAAGCCATAAGAAAAAGTCCGCCACCGGAGAGCGAATTCATTATCTCCGAAGCGCGGTTATCGGTAAAGAACAGCGTAAGGAGATTAAGCGCCGTAGTAAGCGGTATTACCATCCAGGTATAAGGTATACTGAGAAGGGCTACGGAAGGCTTTACGCCCCTTAATGCAAAACATTCCCCGGCAGAACTGCCCGAAAACAGAAAACATACTGCCACCGGCAGCATGAACGTAAGCTCGCTGATCACCATCAGAGCAGGTACGGAAAGCGCATCTCCGACAGGAGTAAAGCTTATGGCCAGCTCCACTGCGATAAAGCATGATACGATTGCCAGAAAAAGCCATCCGGCTTTGCTACTGTTCATCTTTAACCAGTCTTATCTTTCCGTCTTCAATGATTATCTTTCTTTCCTTGTACAGATGCCCCACGGCACGCTTAAATTCATTCTTGCTCATGCCCGTCTCACGCTTTATTACTTCCGGCGTGGCTTTCTCCGTAAAAGGAAGGATACCGCCATACTGCTCCAGAAGCTCCATTATGCGTTCCATATCGGGAAAGATCTGTACATGCGCCTTTTCTCGGATGCTTAAGTTCAGCCTGCCATCTTCACGCACACGGCTGACCCTTGCCCTGATACGGTCTCCGGGCTTAACATCCCCATATAATTCCTGTTTTAAGATAGCTGCACAGTAGATATCATCCACTGCCACGAACATACCGTAATCTTCATTTGCCTGGAATACCAGACCGTTCACATCATCCCCGGACTTATAAGGCGGGTCCGTACGCAGATGATCGTAGACTTTCATGCTGGCGCAAAGACGCTTGCTCTTGTCTATATAAAGATATACCAGTACTTCTTCGCCAACAGCAGGTTTCCTGGTCTGCTGGGCATAAGGCAGAAAAAGGTCCTTCTCAAGTCCCCAGTCCAGAAAAGCGCCCTGTTTACCGACGCTTACCACCTTAAGGGCCGCAACACCCCCCAGAGTAATGAGAGGCATGCGTGTTGTCGAAATGATCCTGTCCTGTGAATCCCTGTAGATAAAGACTTCCAGCTCGTCACCGGTCTTACAGCCTTCCGGCACCTGCGCTTTGGGAAGCAATACCCTGTCATCTGCGCTCTCTGTGCTTTCCGCCAGATATACGCCGAAGTCCACGGTTTTAATAACTGTAAGTTTCTGTTTTTCTCCGAGTTTTAACATCTTATAAATAATTTCTCCAGATAGCAAAGGCGATATCGGCTACATACATAAGCAGCATTACAGCGCCCTTAAGTTTGGTTATGCCCTTGCCGGTGGCCGAAAAGATCAGGGTCACAACCACTACAAAGATCTGTACCAGCATATCAGCTGCCGACGCCATGTTAACGCCAAAGGGATGTATCGCTGATGAGATACCCAGTATGAGCAGCAGATTGAATATGGAGGATCCCACCGCATTACCTACTGCCATGCCTACTTCGCCCTTCTTTGCAGCCACTGTGGAAGTTACCAGTTCGGGGAGCGATGTACCGACAGCCACAATGGTAAGACCTATAAGCGTTTCACTCATTCCCGCTGCTGCCGCTATATACTTGGCACCCAGCACAACGCCTTCACCGCCCGCAACTATCAGCAGAAGACCGATCAGTATAAACCCAATGCTCTTAAGCAGAGGCATGGGGTCTTCCGTCTCTTCCTCTATCTTGTTCTTTCTTGCATCCTGTATCAGTACCACGATATAGATAACAAAGACAACCATAAAGATGATCCCTATATAACGGCTTACCTCGCCGACCTCCCCGGAAAAAGCTCCGCTGAAAAGGGTTCCCTTAGTGATGCTGTCAAAACAGGTCAGTAAAAAGACCGCTATGGACATAACTATAAGCAGGGGAAAATCCCTTTTAAGTATGTTCTTTTCTACGGGTACGGTATTAAAGAGTGCACAGAAGCCAAGCACAACCAGCAGATTGAAGATATTGGAACCAAGTACGTTACTTAAGGCTATCTCGTTTGAACCCGACATAGCAGCCGAAGTACTGACGGCAAGCTCCGGAGCACTGGTCCCCATAGCCACGATAGTGAGACCTATGATGACGCCCGGGACCTTGAACTGTCTGGCTATGGATGAACTGCCATCCACAAAAAGGTCTGCCCCTTTGATAAGGCCGACGAATCCGGCCACCAACATAGCTATATGTACTATAAGTTCTAACATGTTACCCCCAAAAGCTTATCCACTGCGCTCACAAGGCTTCCTATCTCGGGCTTGGTGAGCTGCGCATCAGCTCCAAGCTGTTCTCCCTTGCGGCGCAGATCATCATTTATCATCGACGAGAAGATAACCACGATCAGGTTCTTAAGTTTATCATCTGTCTTTATCAGTTTGGTAAGATGATGACCGTCCATTATAGGCATCTCGATATCGGTGATGACACACTGGACGTTCTCCTCCAGGGTGCCTTCATCCTTCCATTTGCTGATAAGATCCCAGGCCTGCTGCCCGTTCTCCGTATGGGTAAGATTGGTATACCCTGCCGTCTCCAGTGACTGCACTATCAGCTTGTTAAGCAGTGCAGAATCCTCTGCTATCAGAATGGGTACATCAATACGCTTCCTGTCGGACAGAGCCGCCACATCGGTAACCTTGATAGCTATCTCGGGATTGATGTCTGCGATTATCTTTTCAAAATCAAGTATTATTATCAGCTTATCGCCCTTCTTGACGATACCAGTGGATACGCCGTCCTCCACATTGGCTACGGTAGCCGAAGGTTTCATGATATCAGCCCAGGAAACCCTGTGGATACCCAGCACGCTCTCAACATGGAAAGCCAGATCCAGCGAATTGAAATTAGTGATAATGAACAGACCGCCGGGCTGTGAAGCTCCCATCTGGAGACAGCTCTTTAAATCTATGGCTGTGAGCATGGTACCGCGGGGCATAAAAACGCCTTCGATGCCCGGATGCGCATGGGGCATGGGGGTCACTTCCTGATAAGTGATTATCTCCCTTACCTTCGCAACATTGATGCCGTAATGACGATTGCCTACTTTGAACTCAAGAACTTCCAGTTCATTTGTTCCGTTTTCAAGTAAAATACTGGTATCCAATGCTCTCTCCTTTTCTTAATAATATCCCCCGCCTCAGGCAGGGGATAAGTTTATCTTTCGGTTTATTAAGATCTTTATCAGGTAAACAGATCCCTGAACCAGCAGAGTGCGTCAACATAGGCTCTGAATACAAGATCCATATCTATGTCACCGACAACCATCTGCCTGGAAACCTCCTGCCAGGAAGCGTTCTCGTACTGAACCATGAAATCATATACCGATGCAAATGCACCTTCCTTCTGGAGCAGGGCCTTCTGTATCTCGTTTGAAACCCTTACCATTGCCAGTGCCTCTGACATAGGCTTTTCTATGATTACATCCAGCACGGAGAAAAGTCCCATGAGGAAGAGCTCCGATGTCTGGCTCGCCAGTTTGAATACAGGTGCCAGATTTTCCGCAAAACGTGCACGTATCATGGACAGGCGCAGGATCTCGCTGGGTCTGTCTACGCAGAGCTCCTTAGTTGCTGCGGTATTGATCCAGCGCTTTAATTCTTTCTGGCCCAGCATTGCAGCCGCATGCTTTACGGAAGTGATGCCGGAATTAACTGTCATACGGTTAACCATTGCCAGCAGTGATACGACCAGCGCAGGGTCTCGCTCTATTACGGATGCTGCATCCGATAAGTCAAAGTCCTCATCATTGACAACCTTGAGCAGTTCGAGGTAATTCACCTTTAAGGGTGCCAGTTCTTCCCTGCCCTTCGTAACCGGCATACGGAAGAAACGGCCTTCATAAAGATCATATCCGCCGCCTTCCTTCAGGCGGTCGTATTCTTCCTGGGCATCAACGTTAACCGCAATAAGCTTGATATTGGGATATACCTTTGAGAAGTATACCTTAGCCTTGCTGATATCGATCTTCTTATGGTCGAGCATGATGAAATCCATCAGCGCCAGTACCGGACGGTATTCCTCAAATCTGACAACAGGCAGTCTGCGTATTGCCAGCTTATAATTCTCGGCTTTTAATTCCTTGAGCCTTTCGGTGTATCTCTCATCAGGCGGAAGCTCATTATCCACCAGCAGAACGATACGATCGTGAGGAGCATTGCACTGTGCGGCGATATCGGCAAAGATCGAGATATTGTTCATCTCGATAAATACGAATTTGTCGCCGGCCATGGTCTCAAGGCCCATGCTCTCGATTATCTCGAAGCCCACCACATTGGCAGCGCCGTCATAACGCCCAACCCCCAGCAGGCGGGGATTCAGAAGAAAATTATCCTTCTGCGCAAACACCGAATACGCGCAGACGCTCATTGTATGGTCAAACAAAGGTATCAGTGTAGCTAGCATGATGAACCTCCTTAATCAGACATTTTTCTGTATCTTACAGTATAGCATATTAAAATGCATTTTACTATACCATTCTTTTTATCAAATTTCCGGATTACTTTTTATCCATCTTGCGCTCTTTCATGATGCTTAAGTACGCAGGACGTATGATCTTTCCGTTGCCCACCAGTTCCTCGATACGGTGTGCGCTCCATCCTACGATACGCGCGATGGCAAAGAGCGGCGTGTAGAGCTCTACGGGTATACCCAGCATGCTGTATACGAAACCGCTGTAGAAATCCACGTTGGGGCTTACGCCTTTGTATATCTTGCGCTCCGCAGCGATCACTTCGGGAGCTATCTTCTCGATGTTATTATAAAGCATCAGCTCGTCGCAGCGGCCTTTTTCCTCGGCCAGCCTGGTAACAAAGCTCTTAAATACCTGCTCTCTGGGATCGGAGATGGAATACACCGCGTGTCCCATACCGTAGATCAGTCCCTTTCCGTCAAAGGCCTTTCCGCGGATCATCTTGGTAAGATATTTGCGGATTGCATCCTCATCCTCATAGTTCTGGACATGCTCACGGATATCGTCCATCATCTCCATAACCTTGATGTTTGCGCCGCCGTGCCTGGGTCCCTTAAGAGAACTCATGGCAGCTGCCATGGTCGCATAGGTATCCGCGCCGGAGCTGGTGACTACGCGGGTGGTAAATGTGGAATTGTTACCGCCGCCGTGCTCCATATGCAGCATAAGCGCCACATCCAGGACTTCCGCCTCTGTCTGGGTGAAGCTGCCGTCCGGCCTTAACATACGCAGCAGGTTCTCTGCCGTGCTCTTTCTGGGCATGGGACGATGGATATACATGCTGGCATTATTCTCATAATGATTATAAGCATGATAGCCGTATGCCGCCAGCATAGGGAATGTGGCTATCAGCATTATACACTGCCTTAAATTATCGGCAAGTGTGGAAGAAAGCGCCTCCGGATCATAGCTGGCCAGAGTAAGTATACTTCTGGTCATGCTGCTCATGATATCGCTGCCCGGTGCTTTCATGATAACGTCACGCGTAAAATTTGTGGGGAGTGAACGGCTTTTTGCCAGGTGCTTGAAGAAATCCGCCTCCTGCTCTTCGTTGGGAAGTTCACCAAACAGCAGCAGATATGCGGTCCTTTCAAAACCGAAACGCTTTCCCGGGCCTGCCAGAGTGCTGACCAGATCCCGCACGTTATAGCCCCTGTACCAGAGCTCGCCGTCACAGGGCTGGCGCTTTCCTTCTCCCAGTTCCTTAAATGAAACTATCTTGGAGATATTTGTCAGGCCGGTAAGGACACCCTTGCCGTTAATATCGCGGAGTCCTCTGTTAACCCCGTACTTTGCAAACAGCTCGTCAGAGATCGTATCATGCGATACACACTCAGGTACCTGCTTTTCGGCATATTCCATGATGGTCTTGTGATAAGTCATTTGCATCCTCCTTAAAAACAAAATTCCGAGGGCCATTATATCATAAAACCGTAATAATTTCAAATAGTTCGGGAAGATGATATGTCCCGTTGACACCCATGCGGCTCTCGTCTTATAATCTCCCTCATGAGCAAAAATAAGCGTACGAATACCATACTGATCATAATTCTGGGGGCAGGACTGCTGCTCAGGCTTATACTGGGATACAGCTATCCGCCTTATCCGGAGACCATGAAGGACTGGGCGCAGCGCATAGTTGAGACCGGATTTGCAGACTTTTACGGTCCCGAAGTGCAGTGGCCCTATCCTCCGCTGTATCTGTATATACTGTGGGTGCTGGGACTTATCCTTAAGATCTTTAATATCAGCGATCCCGGCCTCAGGGAGCTGGTCATAGAACTTCCTCCCATAATCTGCGATATCGCCGGTGCCTGTCTGTTATGGCAGGTGGCTTCAAAGCGGCTCGATGACAAGAAGGCGCTGATAGTCACTGCCGCGTATACCTTTAATCCCGCTTTGATACACAACTCCTCCATGTGGGGCCAGACCGATGCTGTGTTCACCCTCGCCGTGGCGCTGATGTGTGTATTCCTGTGTGAGAAGAAACTGCCTCAGGCTTTTATCTGCTTTGGTGCAGGCCTTATGCTCAAGCAGCAGACCCTGACCTTTACACCTGTCCTGATGGTTGCTGTCGTTGAACAGGTCTTTCCGGCCGATCACGGGGACGGTTCTGCGGTTGAAAAACATCGTTTTTTCAACCGCAGAACCGTCCCCATGATCGGCTGGGGCCTGGCTGTGATCGCTGCCATGCTCCTGATCAGCCTCCCCTTCGGACTGGGTGAGATGCTTAAGCAGTATCTCTCCGTACAGAGCGGCATGCCCTATGTAAGTGTTGGGGCTTATAATTTCTGGATGCTGGTTAACCGCGGCTGGTGCAGTCTGGACACCACCTTCATAGGTATCCCCTGCGGAACCTGGGGAAAACTGGCTATCATAGTCATAACGCTTCAGTGCTTCACCCTGGCTTTCCTTTACAGAAAAGACGAAAAAAAATACCCCCTGCTGGGGGCTTCTCTCATACTTCCCGTATTCTGCTTCGCAACGGGGATGCATGAGCGTTATATGCTCTCGGGCCTTATTTTGCTGGCCCTTGCGTATATCTATAAACCTTCAAAATCCCTGATAGCTTTTTACATTTGCTTCAGTCTGCTGCAGCTTGCCAATACGGTATTCGTATACGGCTTTGCACTGCAGGATGGCTTTGCGGCTCTTGCCGGAATACAGGACAAGATCGAAAAACTATTTTCCTTCGGCGACTTCGCTGCTACCGTCTGCTTTGTCATCTGCCTTTTCATCGGCGGGCTTCGTGAAAACAAGGCAGAGCAGGGCCAGCAGTAAAAACATTCCGAAAGGATAGGCCGGATGTCCCGACCACTCCGTCAGCATGGCCACCATCATATTTCCCATTGCCAGCATCGCAAAGCTGCCGTTTCTCTTCTTCGCAAAAGATATCACCGCAAAAATATATGTGAGCAGTATCAGCAGTCCGAAGAACAGACCCACGGGGATGCCGAACTGGAACATATTCTGGAAATAGGTATTGTGGGCATGATATATTACCCAGTCGCCATCCAGAACTATGTGTCCGGGATAATGGCCTCTTATGTTCATACGCTGCAGGAAATTCTTCCAGACAAACAAGCGGCCGTTGGAAACATCGCGATCCTCTTCAATCTCGACAAATGAACTCTGTTCCTCCCTCTGTTCACCGTCATCCAGATCCAGACTGATACCCAGCTTACCGAAAGCCAGGCGCAGATAACGCTTAATGCTGGTATAGTGGGAAGAATCCACAGGATCATCAGGCTGCACCCTGGTATCGTTTCCCCATTCACCGGTAAAGTAAACCGGATCGTTTGATAATGCCGGAAGATAACGTATGGTGAGATAGCCCGGATAAAAACAGACAATTATAAGTATCACCGGCAGGAAAAAGCGCGGCAGAAATGTTTTCTTTTCCTTGTGTATAAAAAGACGTACGCAGAAATAGACAAAGAGCGAAAACCCCATGCCCAGCAGATAGGTTCGCGTATAATTAAATATAACCAGCACGCCGTTCCATACGATCAGCAGATGCCCTGCTATCAGGAACAGAGTCCTTAAGCGCGACTTTGCCATAGCCCAGGCTTTTTCCAGTCTGTAGACCAGGGTGATCATTATCACGGAAAGATACATGCCCGCCATATTCTCATTAGAAAAATAGAACAGATAGCGCTCAGTATCATAGGGCCTGTGCAGCATGGATTTTACCGAAAGTATCAGGAAACATATGAGCATGCCGTCAAGATATGCGTTCAAAAGCGCCCCGGCTTTTTCTTTATCCCTGCAGGCCACCAGAACAGCAGGAAAACCTATGGTGAAGACTATCACATACTCATATCCGGGATTAATGACCGTAAGCACGGCCGCATATAAGATCCAGAGCAATGCGACGGCTTTCTTTAATCTTCCGGCCTCGTTGATCCATGCCAGGAATTTACGGACCAGATCTTCCCTGACTATATTCTTGATAATGGCTATGATCATAAGCCCCCAGGTAAGCGCTACCAGCTTGCCCAGGCGTATCAGATCAACAAACTGGTAATCGCAGTTATCCGGTATCCAGTGTTTTTCATAACCCACATGCGTAATGAAATAACAGATGGGGATCCAGATCACGGACCAGACAGTCAGCGTATCTTTAAGCGGCAGGTTGATAAGAACTATCAGCGCTATGCTTATGCATGCCACACGGAAAGGCAGATCCTGTTCGTAGGAATGCCCTGCATTACAGTATTTTACGCTCATGTAACTGATAACGATGAAAAGTATCACCGCGACCAGGTATACCGCTTTATCTTTGTATTTAAGGATAATTTCCTTCATCTCTCCCTCTTGATGGCTCCGTCTTCAACGCGGAACACCATATCACATTTTTCTATAGTCTGCAGACGGTGGGCTATTATCACCATGGTCTTCTCGCCCTG